>Ga0172366_10001352_pt1 | contig 18943 bp, 15 predicted proteins | sample LakKivSesite69cm_FD_114533 | JGI IMG/M metagenome (GOLD analysis project Ga0172366, IMG submission 114533) | Sediment microbial communities from Lake Kivu, Rwanda - Sediment site 69cm | ecosystem: Environmental > Aquatic > Freshwater > Lake > Sediment | place: Rwanda: Western Province, Lake... | reverse complement strand
CAGTGACAGGAGAGGTAAAGCATCAACGCCCTCACCCGCTCGTTTTCGAATAGCTCATAGACAATCTCCTTCGGGCTCTTGTGCTGGTACTCGGATATCTCCCTGCCTATCTCGGTCTTCTCCATGCCGACTACAGCCTCAAGCGTGGGCAGGGGTTTCACGTAAGTGCCCGGCGCGAGAAACTCATCCATGAAGAGCTTGAATTTGTGGAAGATTTCACGGTAGGACTTGGCATCCTTGGCGGAGAATTTGGCTATGGAATCGCACGACCTGTCTACATCCTTATAGAGGCACAGCGCCTTGCCATCCGAGAAAGGCATCGTTACCTGCAGGTCAGGGTAAACGTACTTACAGCGATATTTCTCCAGCTCCAGGTCTTGGTAGACAGGGGCATAATCCACCATCATGTGATATATGCAGTGCGTATTGTGATAGAAGCCGCCCAGCGTTACCTCTTCGGTAGCCAGCCCACCGCCGACTTCGAAATATCTTTCCAGGACGACTACCTTCTGCCCTGCCTTACTCAAATAAGCTGCCACGCAGAGGCCGTTAGGCCCGCCTCCGATTATTACAAAATCATACTTATACGTCGCCATCTCAATCTCCTTTAATAAAGTCGTCCTTCCCAGGGCTTCCACAGGTTGAGCTTCTGGGCAATTCGCTTGTAGCAGTTGTAGCCAGCCCAACCTGTCAATCCCAGAGAGTAGTGGCACGAGCCTGAAGCCATCCAGAAGTCCTCTATGCCGGGGATTTGGTACTGGGCGAATTCCGGTATGGGCCTATTGGCACCAAACTGGCTGGGAGTGCCTGAGATGAGACCCCAGTTGCCCTCGACGAAGTTGTCACTTCTGTGCATGATATCCCAGGGAGTATCGATATTGGCAGCTATGACATTGTCCCAGGTCATATTGGGCGCGTACTTCTGCCACTCTTTAAGGAAATGGTCAGGCGCCTCCTTCTTTATCTGCATCCACTCCTTCTCGGTCCTCCAACTGGCGGGGAAGGCCATCTCCTCCAGAAGTGCCACATGTTTTCCCGGAGGCCCGTAACTGGGATCCCATTTGGTGTCGGTACCTTCCCAGAGATATAACCGTTCCGGCCACTGCCCCGGCCTGATATGCTGGTTGCGGAAGCGGTATTCGCGGTCCATGTACTCGATATCGGCATCTCCCATGAATATCCAGCGGGCTTGACCGCAATCCGGGTTCCAGGCCTCCGCTTTATACTTGGGCAGCTCATGGAAGGCGATGTGCCCCCAGAAGATCTCCCCTCTGTCCACCCGCAGCTTGGCGATTTTTCTGCGCCATTCGGCACCCTGGGAACCCAGGTCAACGTTACGAAGATGCCTGGCGAGGGTCTGGGTGACGACTATAGAGGTGATCACCATCTTCTTAGCCTCTATCTCGGTGCCATCGGCCAGCTTGATGCCGCAAGCTCTGCCGTTTTTCACCAGTATCTCGTCAACATCAGCGCCCACGAAGAACTTCCCGCCCTGTTCGCTCAGAGCCCTTTGGAGGGCATGAGTGAGATTATGCGTGCCCCCTTCGTAGACGCCACCCCCGAAGCCGAGTACCTGCATGGGGACGTTGAACATCATCACCGGCAGCGGCGCCACATCGTCGGGGTATATGCCTGCCGAACCAATCATTCTCAGGGAATGCGCCCTCAACTCGCTGCTCTCGAAGAAATCGGAGACATACTCAGTTGCAGTCATGAACTGATGTCTGCGTTCAAGCCCGGAGTTCGGGTCGTTGAGCAAAGCTTCGATGGGGTCAATCTCGCCGGGGAGAGGGGGAGGGTTCCAGAGGACCTGCATTGCGGCAAACCCCCATTCCCAGACCTTGCCGCTGGCGAACTTCGCCAGCACCTCGGCATCCCTTTTCGATATCCGCTCCACCTCTTTCACGTTCTTCTCGACTATATCCTGCTGCGGGGCAATCATCCCCGTTTCCTTATCCCAAACTATGGAGCGATAGGAGACTATGCACCTTCCGTCAGGAAACACCATCGAGCTATGAACCGGCGGGAAGATATAGTTCAGGCCTTTTTCATGGAGCTTGAAGTCCTGATTCACCGGACTGGCAAAGAACCCTGCTACGTGAGCACAGGGGTTGCCGCGGAAACCGGACGCGGGACGCGGCTCGGTGCAGGCACCACCACCCAGCTCACGCCTCTGCTCAAAGAGACCTACAGTGTAGCCGTTTTTAGCCATATAATTGGCGGCTATCAGGCCCTGATGTCCTCCTCCAATAACCACCACATCGAAACTTGCGTCAGCCACTTGTACCTCCTTTTGTATAGCGTTACCACAGGAGTGGCAACAAGTTCTACGTTGTGACTGGAGTCACGACGCTACTTCCGGGCGCGGGAACCGCGCCCCTACAATTTAGTGACGGAATCCAGCGATATCTTTATCTACCTCCTCAAGGTCTAAACGTTTGAGGGTGGTCCTGGTCGGTATGCCGTTCTTGTCCCAGCCCCTTGCCTCGTAGTATTCATCTATGATGACATCTGGTTTTCTAATAATCTCGCCGTCACGCATCCCGCCCTTTAAGGGTTCGGTGTACATTCTCCTGGGCAAGATATCGTCCTTGCGCGAGAACCCATCCCGGATGTTGAAGCAGTGCTCCAGGTTGTAGATTTTCTCGCCAACGTGCCAGAGATAGTCTGCACTGCCGAACCTGGGCTCTCCCACGGCAGCTACCAACATATTGCCGATGAGCTCCAGACCATAAAGGTCCAGGTTGCTGGCAGGGAACGTGCATGCGTTCACCAGCTCTACAGCAGCTACATAGTCCTGGTTGTATTTCACGACATCGCCCTTGCCTTCATCAGCCGCAGCATCAAGTACACGCGGCTTCGGGTAGCCTATCTCCTGTTGAGCGTACCCATAGCAATGGTTAGCGCCCACGTTGCTCAAGGCATAGTGCATGCCCAGGGCCTTCAGGGCACGCGGCTCATATCCCGGCATCTCCAGCCCTTTGGCGTGCATAGCATATTCTTCAGACCCCTTACCGATATGTTCAGCAGCCCTCTTCACCCCTTCGGCAAGGATGTCGCCGATGCCCTTACGGTTACCTATCATCTCGATAAGCTTGAGCATAGGCTCAGGGTCGCCGTATTTGAGAACCAGGCCATCCGTATCTTTAGTGGTGAGGATTCCCTTCTCGAACAGCTCGTAGGCAAAGCCGATGGAATTGCCTGTGCTGATAGTATCCAGGCCCAGCTCGCAACACATGTGGTCTGCCATCACTGTCGCCCCGAGGTCAGTGCATCCTGTAGAACCGGAGAAAGCCCATATAGTCTCATAATGCGGGCCTTCGCTGTTTACCCCTGCATACGGGCCATCCGGCACCGTTCGAATCTTGCCGCACCTCAACATGCAGGAATAGCAGCCAGAATGCTTTTGCGTAATGGCGGCATACTGCGTGAAAGAAAGCTTCTCCCACCCCTCCAACTCATTGGAACGAAAATTTCGCACCGGGAAAGACCCCATGGCGAAACCGGGGAGGTCAACACCCATGGGCGTGCCGTAATCGCGAAACGGCTCGAAGCCCAGTCCCTCTTTGTAACCCTTCACTTGCTGCTTCACCAGCCTGCTGAACTCGGACGGGTCCGCCAGTTCTTCCTTTCGTTCGGCTTCTATCACCACGGCCTTCAGGTTCTTGGAGGCCATGACTGTGCCCACGCCGCTACGGCCTGCGGTACGCCGCCCGCAGAAGATGCCCGCGTAGCGCACCATCTTCTCTGCGGCAGGACCGATGCAAATCATGCGCGCTTTTGCGCCATGTTTCTTTTTCAAATATTCCTGAGCCGGGCTTACCTCTTTCCCCCAAATATCTCTGGCATCGAGGATTTGGCAAGCACCATCTTTTATGTGCAGGTAGACCGGCTTCGCAGCCTTCCCCTCAAGTATCATGAGCTCTAATCCCGCCCACTTGAGCCAGGCCCCGAAATCGCCGCCGCCGCAGTTGCGGGTAAAGGTGCCCGTGAGAGGGCTCTTGGTGTATACCATCCATTTGGAAAGAGACTGAGCACTTGTTCCCGCCAGGGGCCCTATGCCAATCATCAGCTTGTTCTGCTTGCCCAGGGGGTCTGTGCCTGCGGGAACTTCATCATACAGATATTTGGAGCCAAAGCCCCGGCCCCCAACATAATCTGTAGCTATTTTCTCCGGGATGTCCTCTTCCTTTACAGCGCCTTTGGAAAGATTCACACGCAGCAACCTACGCATCTTCTCCTCCTGTTCATAGGCTCGGAAAACTCATCCAAGGTAATCCAGAACACTGTCGCATATAGGAACTGCTATCTGGAAGCACTTGTCGGACATCTGGGTGCTCACGGAGCGAATCGAGTCTCCTGCCAGGTAAAGCCCTTTGATATTGGGCGGTTGGAAATCAATCTCTACAGGTACTATAGCATAGGCGTACCTGGTGAAGTTGAGCTGCAGGTTCATTCCCTCGTACTCGATAGCTTTATTGAAGCCAGGGAACGCCTTCTCCACGGCTTCTTTCCACCTCAGGGTTGCTTCTTTGACCTTCTCCATGGGAGCGGTAAGGCCGAAATGGGTCGCGTCCAAGGAGCCAGGGATCATGGAGCAGACGAGCTGTTTCCCCGCAGGTACCTCGGCATCGGTATAAGAGCCCAGGCACAGGTCACCGACGTAGGTAGGGAGTCCATAGTCAAGGTCGAAGACATGGATCCAGCCATACCCTTTCTCGGGTATGACTTTTTCACGTAGAAGGAAGAAACCGGACAGGTCGTGGATCGCCAGCTCGCTGCACTTTCTGATGGATTCGGCCCAGTCCCTCCTGAGGTACTCCCGTCTAATGACGTTCCGGGCAACTGCCTCGAAGATGGGTATGGCGCATACAACTACCGGGGCACTGTATTCCTCTAGCATATTGCAGTTGTTGTCATCTTGCGTCACCACGCCGGTCGCCCTTCTGTTCTCTATGTTTATACTTCTTACCCTTCTATCGGTGATAACCTTTCCACCATGGTCTTTGTAATACTTTGTGAGCGGGGCGATAATAGCATCCTCAAGGGGCCCGGTTTTGGGGTACCAGATATGTATTGAACCCACGCGATTAAAGGTGCCCATGGAGTTGGCGAACATGCCGAAGTTCACATCCTTAACCGGAGCGCCGATGATAGGTCCTATTCCGTGAAGAACAGCATTCACTATAGGGTCTTCGACATTCCTGTCGATCCAGTCGGCGAAAGGCACATCCACAACCTTACGGCACTCTTCCAGGGACATATCCTCGGTGATGGCGGCTATTCTCGTAATCTCCTTTTTGGATTCATCGCTCATGGTTACCCCGGTGGCAAAGGCGAAGAACTCGAAGAAGTTCTCGGCACCCAGCTTGGGGTCCATAGCGAAATAGTCTATTTTGCCGGGTTTATCCTTGGTGATTAGCCCCATAGTCCAGGGCACTGATTTGTTTTTGAGAGGCAATCCCAGATGACTGAACAGTTTATAACAGAAGGTCTTCTCAGCAGAGCCATATTGGGACGCAAAGAAATGAACGGCGCTATCTACACGGCAGCCGTGGAATTTGACGGAGCGGAATCTTCCTCCAAGCGCAGGCGCCCTTTCGATGATTGCAGATTTAACCCCTTGTTTAGCCAGCAGGCACCCCACCGCCAGACCGCCCGGCCCACCTCCTACAATGATAGCATCGAAATCTTTTCTTCTGGCTGCGCCCCTCTTAGCCATAGCTGCACCCCCTGATACATTTTCATCGCCTTGAATACAATCTATGCATTGGGTTGTATGCTCGCAGAGACGTCTATCGCAAATCGGGGTAGGTGTAGCCTGTCGCCTTGCCTCCCCACTCTCCCGGTCACCCGGCTCTGCCTCTCTACCGAAGCAGAGTAAATTTAAAAAACCTGATTAGGTGGTCGTCAGGCGGTTTTTCTGATGAACTGCTGATGTGAAGTAAGGTACTACATAGTTAAGGCTTTTTCAACTAACTTTCGTTTAGTTTTTGCCCTGTTCAGGCAAAAGACGATGTGAATGTCCCGGGGCGATGCCCATGTTTATTGCAGGCATTACAGGGGCTCTGACGATGTCGATTACCTTATGAGTATCCAGTTCATTCAATTTATAGTATCTCCCGCCGCCTTCCTCAGCTATCTCTTTGTTGTATCCCAGCTTGAGAAAGCCATCGTCGGTGTCTATGACCACGAGATTTATACCCTGTTTTCTAATCTCTCTTGCCAGAGAAAAAATCTCCTGCTTCACATCTTCGATTAGCGGTACGTTGCCTCTTCCGTCAGAGACGAGCACCATAACAGGGATGATGTTCCTGTTTTTCCAGAGCTGGGTCTTCATAACCTGAAGGCCCTGATAGAGTCCATCGGAGAGAGGCGTCTTCCCCTCGGTAGGGAGATTTCTGAGGTGCCTGGCAGCTAATTCTACACTGGATGTAGGCTGCAGCAGAACGGTCGCTTTATTTCCCGCCACCGCGATGAAACCCACTTTGTCTCTTTTCCGGTAGGAATCTTCGAGGAGGGACATAACGGTCGACTTAACCAGTTCCATTCCCTTCATCGCCGCCATGGAGCCCGAGCAATCGACCACGAATACGATCACTGAGGAAATCTTCTTTGCCCTGACTTTTTCACGGAGGTCTTCTTTTTCTATATTCAAAGACCCTGTTCTGGCTGCAGCAGCCCTTATAGTGGCATCGATGGCTATGTCGGTAGTACTCCCGTCCGGCAGCCTGGCTTTTACGTATTTGCCCCTGTGAGTGCTCAGGGTACGGGCTCTTCTCCCCGAGCCTGTTCTTCGCTTTTTATCCTTATTGAGCTTTAGCTCTGCTTTTTTACGCTCTCCTATGCCGAAGGTTCTCTTTGTCGCATCCTCAGCCTCGTCAATCTGCACAACGCAATCGCTTTCCTCATCATCCCCGGATGTTTCTGAATCACTATGGGCCTTTTTGTTTTTAGCGGCAGGCCCCCTCTTTTCTCTTAAGATCGCTCTTACCCTCTGGGTTACCGGTTTCGGTTCCTCGAAGGGCAGCCTCCTTACCCGATGAGGCAATACAAGTTCTGCGGCCTCCCTTATGTCCTGTTCATTAACGTTTTTTCTGCGATTGTAAGCAGCTATAGTCTTGGCAGCTCGGGCGATGAGGAAGTCGGCTCGATGTCCATGAACCTCAAATTCGAGACAAATCTCGGCTACGGTCTCGAGAAGCCTTCGGGAAATCTTTGCGTCATCTAGAAGCTCCCGGGCTTTGAGTATCCTCTGCCTGAGTTCCTGCTGCTTTTTCTCGTATTTCCCGGCGAACGACTCGGGATTTCTTTCGAACTCCTCCACCACATTTATTATCTCGATTCTCTCCCTGACCGCTTTTGTCCCTGTTATATTTACGGAGAGCCCGAACCTGTCCAGAAGCTGAGGCCGTATCTCACCCTCCTCCGGATTCATGGTACCCACCAGAATGAATTTCGAGGGATGAGAAACAGAGATGCCCTCTCTTTCAACGATGTTCACCCCCATGGCTGCGGAATCGAGCAGAATATCTACCAGGTGGTCGTCCAGCAGATTGACCTCGTCTATATACAGTATGCCCTGATTAACCTCAGCCAGTATCCCCGGCTCGAGGGCTTTGATTCCCCTCCTCAATGCTTTCTCTATATCCAGAGTACCTGTTACTCTATCCTCAGTCGCCCCCAGGGGGAGCTCTACCACTTTTATCTTCCTTCTCACTGTGGAGAGCTTTTTACCCGCCAGGTATTTCCTATGGCAGGTATCGCATTGAAGGGCGGGGTTGTCGGGGCTGCAGTTGAACGGGCACTTGACCACGTCTATCTCAGGTAAAAGGTCAGCCAAAGCCCTCACAGCGGTGGATTTGCCGGTACCCTTCTCCCCTCTGATAAGAACCCCGAGCAGGCTGGGATTAATGGCGTTCAGCAACAAAGCTTGTTTGAGGTTCTGCTGGCCCACTAAGGCTGTGAATGGGAGGACAACTCTTTTCATCCTGTGAGGCACTCTATCACCGCCCTCCAGTGTACTTGCACCGAGAAGTGTGAGAAGAATGGGGTAAGATTTCCGATAAAACTGGGTATCACGTAATAGGTGGCACTTCGATGGGCGAGGTTTTGTGAGTTTGTTCTAACCTCTGCTTCACGAGCTGGGCCACCGTCTGTATCGCTTCAGGACTCAGAGAGGCAAGCAGGTCGGCCAGCTCCTCCATAGAGAAGGCATCCTGCGTGTCTACGGCCCTTCTCTTGAAGGCAAAAATAACTGCCTGTGCCCGGTTCCGCGCTCCCAACTTGACACATGCCTGGTGAAGAGATACTTTCACGGCATAGGTGGATATGAAAAGATGCTGGGCAATCTCTTGATTAGTAAGACCGCGGGCAACCAAGGCAAGGACTTCGCGTTCCCTTTGCGTCAGCTTAGCATCTTGCGAGCTTATCATGGCAGTAAAGTCTTGTCAGGGTTAACGGCTTCCGGTAACTGAGACTTTAATTCTCAGGCTAGTTTTTGTCAAGCCAGCCTTGACTATATATTGTATAAGGCCTTATTATTTAAGGGTGAGAGGTTCATGTGGGTCAATATTTGGGCGGTGAATAGCCTTTGGCATAACTTGCCGTGATTTACTACTATGTTACAATATGATTGAGTTATTATTTAAAAACTATCCAAAATCAGAGGAGCAATTGCCATGAAAGATAAACCTGTCACAGTTGCAATAAGCGGAGCCTTCGACCCTATCCATGTCGGTCATGTTCGATACATTCGGCAAGCGGCTAAACTGGGCGATAGGCTGGTGGTGATTTTAAATAGCGACGATTTCCTGCTCAGGAAAAAGGGGTTTGTGTTCAGGCCATTTGAGGACAGAAAGGAAATCCTGGAAAGCGTCAAAGGAGTTGATGAAGTCGTCGCCTCTATAGACGAAGACCAGACTGTATCTAAGACACTGGAACTGCTCAAGCCGGACATATTTGCGAAGGGCGGTGCCAGGACAGGGCCGGAAAACATCCCCGAAGCGCAGATTTGTCGGAAAATCGGCTGTAAACTGGTCACGAACGTTGGGGGGGGCCAAATTCGCTCGGAGAGCGACCTGTCCTGGAAGGTTAAAGAGATGGGCATGGAGGATACGAGCAAATTAAGAATCGTCTGCCCTTACTGTGATGACCATCCGATATTGAAAGAGAAGTGCCTCTATTGCAAAGGTACGGGTAAGATAGTGGTGGGGAAATCGGACTAGAGAAACCAGTGTCAGCTCACGGCGTCAGCGCCCAGTTCCACAAGCTCCTCCGCGCTCAGCACCCTCCCGGTAAGACTGCTCGCGTCCTGATTAGCCAGAAAAACGGCATATTTACCCCACATCTCCGGTTTCTGCCAGCCTGACGTATCAGCACCAGGCATCCACTGCTTGAATCCCTCGGTATCGGTAAGGCTGGGACAGAGTGCGTTTACCGCTATATTGTACTCCTTCAGTTCTTCAGCTAATCCAAGCGTAAAGCGTTCAATAGCAGCCTTGGCGGCTCCATAGGCTACATCGAATATTATCATCCTGGTTCCAACCACTGAGGAGAGGTTGATGATGCTTCCGCTTCTCCTCTGCACCATAGTGGGAAGAACCGCCTTGGTGCAGAGGAAAGTGCCGCGCAGATTTACTGCGATGACCAGGTCCCACCGCTTCACGGGTATGTCGAGCACTTTGCCAGGGATGTTTATCCCGGCGTTGTTGACCAGTATATCTATGCCTCCGAACTCTTGCAATGTCTTCCCGACCAACTCCTCAACTGTCTCCTCTTTAGTGACATCGGTCTTTACTGCCAGAGCAGACCTTCCCAAAGCGCAGATTTCAGCGGCGGTCTTGTGGATGGTTCCGGGGAGATTCCCACCTTCATGTTCAGTACGCGCTGCCACAACTACGCGGGCTCCCTCCTTAGCAAAGGCAAGAGCGATAGCTTTGCCGATTCCACGGCTAGCGCCGGTAACTATAGCAACCTTACCTTCGAGTTTCATCTCCGCCTCCCAAATAACATAGTTATGTAAAGTACAACCGGGGACTGCCGTCACACTTCCGAGAGGGCATTACGCAGTTTCCTTCGTAATCCTACCCTGTAGGCCGCAATTCCAGCCCTGGTCAATATACCCATGAAAGCTTTAGAGAGCGGGTTCTGCATCAGGATGCTGTTATAGAAAAAGGCTATCCACTTCACCCGTCTCACATCATTATCGGGGGGCTTCGGTAATGCACGGAACTCAGATGAATTGATGGGCTTGGGGAAGAACCGCTTTCGGTTCTCCGGGGACGCAGCCCACTTCAGCAGAAGGTTTGTAGCGACTGCCAGGATTTCCCACGACCTCTGCCGGGTCTTATTGGAGTTTTTCTCTCCCGCTGCCATCTGCACAAGCTCCAGCGGATGACAGATTCTCATCTTCGAGTTTGTCAGCTCCTTAATCAACGAAAGAAATATGTAGCAGGCAGGGCAAGACGTTACCATAGCATCTGCCCCCGTAGCCTGGCCTTCCTGCAAGCGGCGATAAAGGCTGTGCAGCAAGTACATCAAGGTGCTCAGAGGGTTAGCGGAACCTTCCCCATACAAGGTAGGAATTGTCGCTGCCCACCCGCAACAAAGACTATTGAGGCGGTTATGCTCCATCTCAACGATGTCGCAACCGGTCATGCGCACAATCTCGCGAACTACCTCTTGAGGTTTGCCATTGAAATATCTGGACATGCAATTATCATGCACTGTCACCTTCATGTTGAGCTTGTTGGCAAGTTTAATGTCGCCGCTTCGAAGCTTCTCCAGGAACAGAAAGTCAAGCGGTAAGACCTCAAATTTAAACTGCGTCCCGAATCTTTTAGGCAGCACCTCGGCAAGCATGGCTGCCTCAGCTTCCATGAAGCAGTAAACCCGTTCCACACCCATTTTCCCGAATTGATTGTGAAGCAGCTCTATGACCTGCTCGGTCAAATCAATCGCCCCCAGTTTGTTGCTGTCGCCACCACACCCCCACAATCCTTCTGCACCGGCAACAACCGGGCAGTACTGTTCCAGCACCTTTCCCTTGACCAGATAAGGAACAAGGTTGGTATAGAATCCTGTGAGCAGTATCTGCTTGTGCGGTTTACGCAGATTTTCTTCCCACGTGTCCAATAAGGAAATCTCGTCCTTATCCATAAGAGCCCGGATGCAAGACCAGACATTTTCGGGTTCATTGGGGAATATCATCTTCGCCAAGAACGGCAGCCCATGCTCCTTAATATAGTTGTGGTAACGCTCGAGTATAAGCTCATAAGGGTCAGCGTTCCCGGGGCAGATATGGTCGCATACATTGCAGGTCGTGCAGTACTGGAAGGCAAGCGAGCTACCTGCGTTCCCTTCGATAAGCGCTTGAATATCTTTTCTGGCCGCAGCTTCAGGGAGATTCAGAACAGGGCACTTGATAAAGCAATCTCCGCAGGAATTACAGAGGTCTTCCCTGAACCAACGGAATCTATGTTCGAGGCCCATAAGCTCCCCTCGACAAAAAAGCTATGGGAGGTCTCTCATGTAGAATCGCTTCCGGGACAGAACCTTGGGGAACTGGTGTGTAACGACCCCTTTAAACATGGTCCTGGCCCTTGCCTTGTGAAGTCTTGCCGGTTTTTCACCAACTGCCATCTGAAGCAACTCGAATATGTGGTATACAGGCATACGGTTGGGGTACACTATCTGGCCTACTGTCAGCATCTGGAGGCAGCCCGCGCAGTAGACCGCCAGGGCCTGCGCCCCTGTCTTCTTAGCCAGACGCAGGGTTCTTATCGTGGCGAGCGTGATATCCCAGGGGTGATACGCCGAATAGTAGCTGAACCCGCCACCGATGCCGCAACAAAGAGCATTCTGACGACAGAGCTCCTCCTCTATCACCCTGACACCCATCATTCGTAAAAGCTCTCTAGGGACATCCATGTACTGATCGCCGAAGAATTTACCGTAGCAGGATTCCTGTATCGTGACCGTCATATTCAGGGGATTTGTGATCCGTATCTCACCTTTATCTATCCTGTCCATAAGCCAGGGCAGAAGGTGCTGAACCTCGAAATCTAACTTTACCCCGAATTTAGGCAGGACGTTGGTGAACATATTGCGGCCCGCAGTGCAAGGGATGATCATTCGCTTGAAGCCCAACTGCTTATGCCATGCCTCCAGCCTTTTAGCGGCCTTTTCGACCATATCGTACTGGCCGGTGCGATAGTAGGTCTCGCCGCAGCATAGATTCAGAGAGCCCCTGATGTTCACGCCTTCCAGCAGCCTGGTGCGGGCGAGATAGGGTACGGTTATCCAATTGCACCCGGGATAAAATACTTCATCGCAGGGCGACGTGTCCTCCCAGGATTTCACAAGGGATTTCTCATCTTGCGGCAGTCTTTGCAAAACGTAGGTCCTGAAATTAAGCGCACTATCCGGTGTGTAGTACATCGCCCTGACGGGAAGGCCTGCGCCCACAGATTTCTCATGCCAGATATCCAAAATTCGCTGTGTAGGATTGCACCCTTCGGGACAGATAAAGTTGCAGGCGAAACAACTTGTGCACTTTTTCAGCACATGCTTTGTCTCTTCACCATGTACCAGCCTCCGTATCTCCTCTTTGGCAATATCAAGAGGCAAGTGCATGACCGGACATTGATGAAAGCATTCACCGCATAAGGTGCATTTCTCTGCATTAAATTTATCGAAAAGACCCATGAAGCCACCTCCTCAAGCAGGGCAAGCTGCACCCAGGCACTTCTTCAGCTATTATAGCCCTTTCCGCTTTGCTAAGTCGTGTCTCGAAGGCTGCTAAGAAAATCCTCGATAGCCTGATTGACCACTTCCGGCTGTTCGGCGAAGACCATATGAGTGCCGCCCTCAATTATTACACACCTCGCCCCCTCGATTTTACTGGCGAGGTATTCACTGTATTTCGGTGGGGTCATTATGTCCTCGCTACCGCATATGACCAGGGTTGGCAGCTTAATTTCATGAAGCCGGTCCATGATGTCGAACCTGTCACAGCAGAGCATATCATTGAGGGAAACAGCAGGGTCACCTTCTGAAGCCTTCCTCTGAAGTACATCTCTGAGTTCGGGGTTAATAGACTCATATGATTTATGAAAGAAGTCCTCCAGTATGCTGCGGTTGCTCTTGGCCTGCTCCAGTGTCCTGAGATACATAGTGGAGACGCGGAGGCGCGCGCCGCTGCCGATGAGAATAAGACCCATTAAATCTTCGGGATGCTTCAGCGCGTAAAGTTGAGCAATAGCGCCGCCCAGCGAGTGGCCTGCCAGCACTACATCTGTGTAGCCGACACTGCGTATGTATCCGCGCAGCCATTCAACATAGGAGTCGACGCTGGTGCACGGTTCGCCGCAGGGGTGGCCGGGAAGAGCGACGGCGTCAGCTTCGGGGAAATGCCTTGTCTGGTAAAACCAGACTTCCTGGCAGCCTCCTGAGCCGTGAATAAAAATCAGTTTCATACCAGAAACCCTCAAGTGCCACTTATAATCCGGCTGTCAGTTAGCCAGGTAAATACAACCAGCCCCGATTATTGTACCACTTCCCAGGATGTCCTTCCGCAGGGCGAGGCACTCCAGAGGGGAGCTAGATAGCGGTGCTGTATGCAGGCCTTGCCTGCATACAGAGCTTCACATGAGGTGGGGGATTCCAGATACATAGATGCCGGTTATGATAGCTGTTGTAATCACGCCCGCAACACAGGGCCCCATCGCATAAGGTAGAATAAATGCAAAGACATTTGCCTCTGCGGCGCATTTCTGGGCCACCTTGACCGTGGTGGGCAAACACGAGACCCCTGCGATCCCCAGCAACGGGTTCACTTTTCCCTTGCTGAGCTTGTAGTATATCAAGCCGCCGATGAGACCGCCGATACCGGACAGAAGCAGAGCTAACATGCCGAGACCGAGTAGAAGCAGAACCTTGGAGTCCATTATTACCTGGGCGCTCAGCAGTGCTCCCAGGACCAAGCCAAGGAAGAGCGTTGAGCCGTAGAGCAGTGGGCCCGACAAGAATTCAACGAATCTCGTCAACCCCGCTTCTTTGACGGCAACACCCAGGAAGAATGAGGCGAAGAGAGGTGCTGCCACCGGGAAAAGAATACATAGAATGCCCATGGCAATCACAGCGAAAGCGAACTTCTTCCCGGCAGAGACCTCGGGTATGGCATGAGGGTCCATCGGCACTCCTCGAAGCTTCTTCGGTATCAGCAACTTTATCAGGTATGGATAGCCTGCGTAGCATAAACTCAGATAGAGATAAGCCACCACTGTTATGGGCACGAACAGGTCTTTGGCCATCTTCAATGAGCCGTAAAGAACCATAGGGCCATCCGCTCCGCCGACCAAGGCAATAGAAGCCGCCTCATTTATTGGAAGCCCGGCCGCTACCCCGATGGGCAATACAAGTATCGTGCCCAGTTCTGCGCCTACTGCCAGCATCATGCTCATCATGGGCCTCGCCATTAAATAGTCGAGGTCTGTAATAGCGCCGATACCCATGAACACCAGACATGCGATAAGGCCGTTACTAAAAGTGTAGTTGTATATCGGCTGCAGAAAATTGACCTGCAGGATGTTCATCAGTTGGTCGGGGTCGCTCACCAAGGGGTTAACGAAGAGGTCGCCGGCCTGTCCGGCTTCCAATACCAGGACACCTGCGTTCACCGCCAACATGCCGATACCCATAGGTATCATCAGGAATGGCTCTAAGATTCTACGGTAACCGAGGTATAGAAAGAGGAAACCCGCCAGAATGAGGACAAACCTTACCGCAGCAACTTCCGGCTCTGTCAGGGTAAAGGTGTATAGCCCCTGAAAGAAGTCCCAGATAGAGAAACCCATTTTCTAAATTATTTTCTACGCCACCTAAGCTTTCTCCACAATGCTACCCTATGTCTTGTTGGTTTCTTTTCGATTGATAATCAAGTAGAGGAGCTTGATAATCGCTGCCGTAAAAACCGAAACGACTATAGTACCACCGTAAGCAGCGGCAGCAAATACGATTGACTTCACCATGAGGTCTTTACCACTACCTGAATAGTTTTATCGAGCCTTTCCTCTGTCCAACTCAAACTTGCCGTCACCCCGAGCATTGCCGGACTCATACAATGCGGCATTCTCCAACCTCCTGTAAACATAAGATAAACTCAGAGAGCAGTCAAGAGAGTACGCTCGCCCGAATAGATGGTTGACACCTCATAAGACACGAGAATACTCTATAAGGCTTGCACTATAGGCCATGCATCGCTGCGCAATAGCGCGTTTAGGCCGGTCGGGCAAAGAAGGCAAGCTGCAATGTGCAGCCAGCAAAAGACTATAGAATAGGGGGAGCTTAACCCATAGAACTCTTCGAAGCCTAGGGGCGTCCGCAAGATTTGAGAGTAAAGGGGATGCCAATATCTAAAAAGACTTATTATCTGCAAGTGCCTTTCAGCAGATGCAGTCAAAGTCGCTTATGCATTTTGATATGCTTGATGCCGGCTTCGCAGAACGGGGAGCCCGATTCCTCAAAGCCGCATGACTTATAGAACTCTATAGCCCCCTCTTGTGCATGGATGACTATTTGCTGCACTTGTCTGCCGCTTAGCTCTTCACAGAGGAAAGCAACGAGCCCTCTTCCTACTCCCTTGCGCCGATAAGCTTCGGCAACAGCCATTCTTTCCAGTTTTGCCCGATTGTCCGCCAGAAATCGAACTCGGGCAGTGCCGATGCTTTGCTTCCCATCTTTGACCAAGATATGCAGTGCGTCAGGGTCATTGTTATCGAACACGAGGTCTTCCGATATGCCCTGCTCACAGACAAAAACCTGTCTCCTAACTTCAAAGGCTTTCCTTAAATCTGCGCCGTTTGCCACCAGTTTGTATGTGGGTTTGCTCATAGCCGTGTAAACATCACTTGCATTCGGGCTGATTGAGCATAACAGAATCATCCTTGAACTGCTCTCCGGCAGCCCGTTCGAAGGCATTTACCAGGTCAGCAATCGTAAGTCTCTTCTTGTCGTCTTCACCAACGTCTATTACAAGCCGACCCCTGTGCATCATAACCAGCCTGTTTCCATACCGTAAGGCAATATCCATATTATGAGTAACCATAATTGTGGTCATTTTTTCACGGCGTACAATGAAATCGCTCAGTTCAAGCACTGTTTGAGCTGTCTTCGGGTCCAGAGTAGCAATATGTTCGTCGAGCAGCAGCATGCTGGGCTTGCTCAGAGTGGCCATTACCAGAGCCAGGGCCTGTCTTTGTCCTCCCGATAGTGTGCCCACCGGGGTGCTCAATCTGGTTTCCAGCCCGAGGCCAAGCAAGGCTAAGGCTTCACGAAACAACTTCCTCCTATCCTTATCAATGGCCCCCTTTAATCCTCTGGAACGCCCGCGTAGAAGAGCTAATGACAGGTTTTCCTCAATAGTTAGCTTGCGTGCAGTGCCCATATCAGGCTCTTGCCATACTCTGGCTACGTAAGTAGAACGCTTGTACTCCTCGAGATTGGTAACATCAACGCCGTTGATAACAACTTGCCCACCCCTCTCGGGCGGAAAGACCCCGGCGATAATGTTCAGTAAAGTTGACTTTCCTGACCCGTTGCTGCCGATTACTGTAACAAAATCCTGGTCAGGGACGACGAGGTTAATGCCATCTAAAGCCTTGACTTCATCCACAGTGTTGCGGGCAAATATCTTCCTGACGCCTTTAAGTTCGAGTACTGCATTATTTCCAGACATGGTCACCAGCTACCTGTGCTTCACCATCTCGCCGCCGGCGGCAGCCATTCCCCACGTATTCTTTTCACAATAAAAGGCAGTCCCAGGGCGATAACAACCAGTACCGCAGTAATCAATTTTAAATCGCCCGGGTTCATGCCTAATCGCAGGGCAACTATCAAGAACAAGCGATAGACAAAAGCGCCGCCCAGGCACGCCAGCAACACCCAGGCGATGCCACGGGCGCGGAATAGCGCCTCGCCGATAATTAAAGCAGCAAGGCCTATCACTATCATGCCAATTCCCATTCCCACATCGGAAAACCCCTGATTTTGAGCAATGAGAGCGCCGGCAAGAGCGACGAGTCCGTTGGAAACGGAGCAACCGAGCAACACCGCCTTATTTGTATCTCCTCCCAGACTGCGTACCATTTGCTCGTTATCGCCTGTAGCTCGCAGCATCAGGCCGATCTCAGTGCGCAGGAACCAGTAAAGGAACAGAAAAACGATGGCAACCACTATTAACAAAACGACTATGGAAAGTTCGACGCCGTGCAGACCTAGAACACTGCCTACTTTGTCAAAGATAGTTATATGCCGCAGCAGCGGAACATTGGCCCCGCCCATTATCCTGAGGTTTATGGAATACAGGGCAACTGCCACCAGGATTCCGGCTAACAGGGCAGTTATCCTGAGCTTAGTGTTGAGCAGTCCTGTTAGTAAGCCTGCACACAAGCCTGCCCCGAGAGCCGCCAGTGTAGCCCAAAAAGGGTTAACACCATTGACAATCAGCACGGCAGCGGTGGCGCCACCCAGCGGAAAAGTGCCCTCCACACTCAGGTCAGGGAAAGAGAGCACCCGGAAGGTAAGGTAAACGCCTATCGTTACCAGGCCAAATACCAGGCCCTCGTAGCAAGCTTGAGATAATACACCACCTACAGCATCCAACGTTTTCTCTTTCCGAAGCTAGATGCCAATCACTAGCTATATAGTTAATTAAGAACCGAGCAGTCAGTGCTTAGGTTGAGGTCTCATTACCTACTATGTTGGTCGCTTCATCCAGAACCGACTGAGGTATGGTAACCCCCATCCTCTCGGCTGCCGTTGGATTCAACCACAACTCGGTCATCTGAACCTTCACAACCGGGATATCGGCGGGGTTCTCTCCTCTCAGAATACGGGCAGCCACCTGGCCGCATTCCTTACCTAATTCGTAGTAGTCAATGCCGGGTGTACCAATCGCTCCTCTTTCAACAGTGGCAGTATCTGCAGCGAAAAGCGGTATCTTGTTATCCTCACACACTTTTACCACCGCCTCAAAAGCCGCTACTACGGTATTATCGGTGGGGACCCATATTGCATCAACCCTTCCCACGAGCGATTGCGCAGCGGTCATGACATCCGCTGTCGTAGCTGCCGTAGCTTCAACGATACTGGTTATGCCCAAACCCGGTGCCGCACTCTTGAGGTCGTTAATCTGCACCACTGAATTAACTTCGCCTGCGTTATATACTACTCCTAACTTTTTGACATTGGGCACAATATCCAAAATTAGCTGTACTTGAGTAGTAACATCAGCCCAGTCGCTGATCCCGGTCACGTCATCACCCGGACTATCCCAGCTATCAACAAGACCAGCAGCCACCGGGTCAGTCACGGAACCAAAAACGATAGGTATGTTAGTACCCTGCGCTGCCTGAACGCATGCCTGCGCCGATGGTGTAGCGATGGCGAGTATGAGATTCACTTTCTCAGAAACGAATGACTGGGCGATTGTGGCCGCCAGCGTCATATCGCCTTCGGCATTTCGGACATCATAGGTAACATCTTTACCTTCTACAAAGCCTTCAGCAGTCATCTCGTCGATAAAACCCTGACGATTGGCGTCCAGTGCCGGGTGAGTGACTATCTGGGTAATACCAATCTTGTAAGTAGTTCCTTTACTCCCACAGGCACTCAATAGTGGTAAAGTCAGAGCTAATACGAGTACGAGGAAAATACCGACTATTAAACCGTAACGCCTGTTCTTTCTCATGCAGAGACCTCCATAATGAATTTAATCTGCGGGGCTTGCTAACATTAACTCTTGCTTTCACCCCCCTTCATATTCCAGTGTATTTAAATGTCGGTCAACCTTTATCGTGATTTCTTTAATAATAAGAATATTAACACATATCGCTAAGCTAAGGCTAGTCTGTCTATTTCAGAGCATGTTAGCCCGTAGCTT
>Ga0172366_10001351_pt1 | contig 18950 bp, 13 predicted proteins | sample LakKivSesite69cm_FD_114533 | JGI IMG/M metagenome (GOLD analysis project Ga0172366, IMG submission 114533) | Sediment microbial communities from Lake Kivu, Rwanda - Sediment site 69cm | ecosystem: Environmental > Aquatic > Freshwater > Lake > Sediment | place: Rwanda: Western Province, Lake... | reverse complement strand
CCACGGTGCCGCCGCATTTTTCTATCAGCCGGCAGGAAGCCAGGGCAGTTCCGCCCGTGGCGAGCAGGTCGTCTATCAGAACGACCCTGTCGCCCTTCAGCACCGCTCCCTTGTGAATTTCAAGTATATCCGTCCCGTATTCCAGGTCGTATTTCGCCTTGATTGTCTCACCGGGCAGTTTCCCGCCTTTCCTCACCGGAATAAACCCGACGCCAAGTTCAAGTGCAAGCATGGCTCCGAAGATAAAGCCCCTTGATTCTATCGCCACAAGTTTATTCACGCCTGCCGGGGTATTCTTCCTGAATATATCTGTAACCTGCCTCAGCGCATCGCCATTCTCCAGCAGTGTGGTTATGTCCCGGAACAATATACCCTTCTTCGGGAAATCCGGTATGGTCCTTATGAGCGCCTCAAGATTTCTCATCCTCGTTTTCCTCCCTCTCTTTTTCCATCAGCAGCCATTCTTTCTTAAGTTTCTGTAGGCAGATCTTCTTTATCTGGTGTACCCTCTGTCGGCTGACGCTCAATTCCTCTGAAATCTCCTTGTAACTGTGCTGTATCCCGCTGTCAAGCCCGTAATAGAGTTCAAGGACCTTCAGCCATATTTCTATATTTGCCCTCTTTTCACGGCTCTTTATCCTCTCAAAAATCTTACCGAGTATATCCCTGTTCCTCAGAACCTCCCAGAGCCCCGGTTCCTTCTTCCGGGAGAAATCAACAACGTCAAAAAGGTCAACCTGTTTTTCGCCGTCGTAGTAATCTGATGAAATCACCCTTACCTGCGCCGCGTATTTCTTCAACTTCTTCACGAGTTCCGGAGGTACTTTCAGGCTGTTTGCTATCTCGCTGTCGGTTGGAGTCCTTCCGTTCTTAAACATGTAGTCGCGCTTGAGTTCCTCCAGTCTTTCCCTGAACTCCTGGTATCTTTCCGGAATCTTCAGCACCTCAAATTCCCGCATTATTGCCCTTATGATGAATCTTTTTATCCAGAAGTATGCGTAGGTGCCGAATTTGACATTTCTGCGGAAATCAAATTTTTCAATGGCTTTCAAGAGCCCCATGTTTCCTTCGGCAATGAGGTCCGGCAGGATATTGGGTGAATATGCATATTTTTTTGCTATGTATATCACCAGTCCCTGGTTATCGCGTGTAAACTTCTCTTTCGCCGCGCGGTCTCCTCTCCTGATGCGTTTTATGGCCTTTACCTCGTCACTCAGTTCCGCCTTTTTTTTCATTGCTTGCCTATCATGCTGCGAATTTTCTCGGCCGCATCTTTGAAATTGCCGGTCTTTTTCCCGCTGCCCCTCGCGAAAAGAGGGCTCCCTCCGCCCTGCCCTTCAATAATTCCCGAAATTTCCTTCATCAGAACCATCGCGGGGAATTTCTCCTTGCACGCGCGGCTTACCTTTATTGTGAGAAAAAGTTTGTCATTTATCACATTTCCTATGAATACTATCCCTTCTCCTATCCTGGATGCCACCTCGTCGGAGATTCTGCTGGCGGTGTCGCTGTTTTCAATATTCACAAGCGCGCTCGCATAATGACACGTTTCCCCGCCAATTATGAAGGATTCCTTCCCGGCTGCTATTTCGTCGGAAAGTTCAATGGCCAGCGTGTTCTCGTATTTTTCTATGATCCTGTCCTTTTCGCCAATGGCCGAAAGAAGTTTATCCACCTTCTCGGTGACCTTTTCTATGTCCGTATCAAGACGGGTCGCTATCCCTTCACCGACGGTGCGGTAGTGTTCAAGAAGTTCCACGGCCTCCCTGTATGTTACGGCCTCTATCCTTTTAAGATTCTGTCCTATGCTTGAGAACCCGGTTATCCTGAATACCGATATATCACCGGTCTTTGAGATATGCGTCCCCCCGCAAACCTCGGTGTGGTAATCCCCTGTCTTTATGATCCTCACCTGTTCTCCGTATTTTTCCATGAATAGCGCCATGGCTCCCTTTTCTATGGCCGCGTCAAGGGACATCTCCTCAACGGAAACCGGCCTGTTTTCAAATATTTTTTCCTGCACGAGATTCTCGACCTTCTGCATATCCTCTGGAGATACCTGGTTGAAACACACAAAATCAAACCTCAGTCTTGTGTCGCTCACCGAGGAACCCGCCTGTCTTATATCCCTGCCAAGGATATGCCGGAGAGCGTAGTGAAGCAGGTGTGTTGATGTGTGGTTGATTGAAACCCGCTTTCTGAAATCGGCGTCAACGGCGGCATTCACCTTCGCATTCCCGATTTCAAGCTGCTCTGCCTTACCTTTCACAAACCTGCCCACGTGGTATATTATCCCTTTTTCGTCAACCTGTGTGTCAGATACCGAATATTTTACTTCCTGGCTCTCAATCACACCGCGGTCTCCGACCTGACCGCCTTTTTCCGGGTAGAATGGCGTCCTGTCCAGGACAAGGTATAGAAGTTCCTTTTTCTCGTCAATGTAAAGCGCCCTTACAACTCCTTCGTCCTTTATTTTCGTGTATCCCGTGAAAAGTGTTTCCGACAGGGGAGTATTTTCAAATATGACCTTTTTCTGCATCCCCATACTGGTTGAGAACCTTGAAAGTTTCTTCTGTTCTTCAAGCAATCCCTCAAAATTCTTCCAGTCAACGGTCAGGCCGCCCTCCGAAGCAAGGTCTTCAAGCAGGTCCCTCGGAATGCCGTATGTGTCGTAAAGCTTGAACGCGATGCTCCCGGGAACCGTGTTTCCCTTTATTCCGCTTACAAGATCACAAAAATTTTTCCCGGCGGAACCGAGGAGGATGTGGTATTTTTCTTCTTCCTCGCGTATGACACGCTCTATCAATCTGCTGTTTTTCTTGACAGAGGGATAGACATCCTGCATTATCGCGATCACTGCCCCGCTCAGGTGGTACAAAAAAGGTTCTTTTACCCCGAGTGTTGCACCGGTTAATCCTGCCCTTCGCAGTATTCTCCTGAGCACATACCCCCTTCCCTCGTTTGAAGGCAGTATGTTGTCGTCTATCAGAAAAACCGCGGCCCTGATGTGGTCGGCCGTTATCCTGAAAAGAGGATTCTCATCCGGTTTCTTTCCATAGGCGCGTCCGGTTGTCTTCTCTATCTCCCTGATGATCGGCATGAAAAGGTCTGTCTCGTAGTTTGAGGGGGTCTTCTGGAGTATGCGCGCGATCCTTTCCAGCCCCATGCCCGTGTCAACCCCCCTTCTTTTTAGATTCAGGAGTGTGCCGTCCTGCTGCTTGTCATACTGGGGAAAAACAAGGTTCCAGAATTCAAGGAACCTGCCGCATTCGCAGCCCGGTTTGCAATCCCTGTCCCCGCATCCTGACTCCCTGCCGAAATCCACGTAAATTTCCGTGCACGGCCCGCATGGCCCCGTATCCCCGGCAGGGCCCCAGAAGTTATCCTTTTCAGAGAGGGGTATTATCCTTCCTTCCGGCAGAAACCTCTTCCAGATTCCTTTTGTTTCCGTGTCTTTCTCGTAGAAGGAGACCCACAGCGAATTTTCCTTGATTTTGAGATGCTTGCTGACAAACTCATACGCCCACTCAATGGCTTCTTTCTTGAAATAGTCCCCGAACGAGAAGTTACCGAGCATCTCAAAGAAGGTGTGGTGCCGGCCGGTAATTCCTATCTTATCTATATCGCTGTCTTTTCCGCCGGCCCTTATGCACTTCTGGCAGGTTACTGCTCTGGCGTAAGGAAGGCGCCCGTCGGTCGCCCAGAGTTTCTTGAACTGTACCATTCCCGCACTTGTGAAAAGCAGTGTCGGGTCATCAAAAGGAACAAGTCCGCTGCCGGGAACAGGGGTATGTCCCCTGCCTTCAAAATAGTCAAGATACACTCTTCTTATTTCGGCACTCTTCATTCGTCCGGGTTCCTGTGGATATTCATCAGTCTGTTCAACGTCGGGTATGAAAAACCTCTTGTCTTGAGAGAGAAGAAAAGGGACGACAGTTTTTTCTTCTTCCTGTTCTTCATGAAAAACTTTTCCGCTTCAAGGAACTCGCGCTTGAAGTCAAAATTCTCCTTTACGGAATCTATCACATCCTTTCTTACCTTCCTTTTCTTAAGGATTGAAAGTATGTAATGCAATCCCCTTGATTTCAGAAGATGTTTCTCAATGAGACGTTCGGCAAGCGATTCGTCGTTCAGGTAGTTCTTCTTCCTGCACTCAAAGATTATCTGTTCTGTCTCGGAATCGCTGGCCTCGTCCGCGATTTTCTCCCTTATCTCCTCTTCCGAATATGCCCTTGCCGAAAGGAGTCTGAGTGCCCGCGAATATGCTCTTTTATTTTCCACTCTTCAGGATTATGAAGATGTTCTGCTCTTCTCTTGTCACAAGCAGCCGCACGTCCTTTTCACCGGATATGCTCTTTGTCACGGTCCGGTATTCCGTGAGTCCTTTTATCTGTTTCCCGTCAATCGTCCTGATGATCATTCCGGGTGCAATACCAGCTTCCGCTGCGGCAGAACCCGGTTCAACGGAGGTCACAATGACGCCTTCCACGTCCTTTATGCTCAGCCGCTGCTTAATTTCCGGGGTTAACGCGGAAACCCGCATGCCTCTCCAAGTCTCCTCGCCCTTTTCCGACATCTTCGCCATCTCCTCTTCGGACGGCATCTCTCCTATGACCATGGAAAGGACTACCTCCTTATTGTCACGCCATACGACCACCGGTACTTTCTTTCCCACGGGAGTATTTGCTACCTTCATCTGCAGATCCTGAACATCCTTGATATCCTGCCCGTCAAACTTTATGACCACATCTTCCTCGCGGATACCCGCTTTTTCCGCGGGCGTCTGGGGCATGACCTTGTTGACAAGCGCACCCTGGGTACCCTTCAGTCCGAATGATTTTGCAAGTTCTTCGTCCATCGGCTGCAGGAACACGCCAAGGTATCCCCTTACCACGCGGCCTCTTTCCTTCAGCTGCGAAAACACCTGCCTTGCTATGTCTACCGGAATCGCAAAGCCGAGCCCTTCCGCAACCTGGGGGGATACTATGAAGGTGTTTATCCCTATCACCTCTCCGTTTATGTTGATGAGCGGACCTCCTGAATTCCCCGGATTTATTGCCGCATCCGTCTGTATGAAATCCTCGTACTGGGTTATGCCGAACCCTGTCCTTCCCTTCGCACTTACGATTCCAACCGTCACCGTGGCGGTGAGCCCCATCGGGTTTCCGATAGCCATCACCCACTCTCCCGGTTCAATCCTGTCGGAATCCCCCAGCCGGACATAAGGCAGGGGCCTTTTCGCCTCTATCTTTATCAATGCCAGGTCAGTCTTGGGATCGGTCCCGATAACCTTCGCCTCGTACGGATGGGTATCGTCCTGCAGTTTCACCAGTATCTTGTCCACCCCGGTTATGACGTGGTTGTTGGTGATTATGCGTCCCTCTTCGTCAACGATGAATCCGGAGCCGAGTCCCTGCTGTTTCTGCTGATACGTTTTTCTACTGTCCTGCCGTCTTTTCGGCGCTCCGAAAAAATCCTCAAACGGTGAATTGTTAAAAAACCCCTCCATATCCCCGAACGGGTCCCAGTAGCGCATGGTGACCATCTTTTCAGTTGTTATCTGCACCACGGCCGGCTTGACCGACTTTGCAACCTGAACAAACGCATTCTGCAATGTCAGCACGCCGTTATTCTCTCCCGTAAAAATATAGGGTGTCTGATAAGCCGTCTTATCCGCGGAAAACCTCCATGAAAACCTGAGCGTGCGGGACAGCACGCCCGCCGCAATAACACCCGCCACAATCCCCAGCACCACAAAATTTCTCCTGTTCATCTTTCCTCCTCCTTTTCCTGAAAAGTTCAGGCATCCTTTTTGAACTGTCAATATATTATATGCAAAAATCAGGAAAAGGTTTTAGTTCCCTGTGAATGACATGTTTTCAATGGGGTATCCGCACCCATCCTTTCCTGCTTGCGGATTCTTCAACGGCGTTCAAAATCTCCTGGCATCTTATCCCGTCGTAAAAGTCAGGGCTTGGATTCTCTCCCCTTGCAACCGATGTCAGAACGTCCGCTACCATGTTGACGAAGGATTCCCCGTATCCGATTATGTGTCCCGCGGGCCACCAGTTTGCGGCATAGGGATGCGAGGCGTCCGTTGCCATGACTGTCCTGAAGCCCTGGGCATACTCTGGGTCCTCGGTGCTGTAAACCTGCAGTTCGTTGAGATTTTCAAGGTTGAATGCGATACTTCCCTTGCTCCCGTTGATCTCAAACCTCTGGCCGTTCTTTCTTCCTGCCGCAAACCTTGTCGCCTCAAAAGAGCCGATTGCGCCGTTCCTGAACCTCGCGAGGAACAGGGTGGCGTCATCAACGGTGACCTTCCCTTTCTTCTCGCCCTTCTGCTTATCCTTGATTCCCGTCTCAAGCACCCCCGTTTCCTTCAGGAGAGGCCTTTCCTTTATGAAGGTTTCGCTCATCCCGGCAACCTCCTCAAATTCTCCGACAAGATACCTTGCCATATCTATAAGATGCGCGTTGAGGTCTCCGTTCACACCGCTCCCGGCAATCTCCTTCTGCAGCCGCCACACGAGCGGGAACTCCGGGTCTATTATCCAGTCCTGGAGATACACGGCGCGCATGTGGTAGATCCTGCCGAGTTTCCCGCCGGATATAAGGTTCTTTGCAAGCCCTATGGCGGGCAGTTTGCGGTAGTTGAAACATACGGCATGCCTGACGCCGTATTTCTCGGCCGCCTCAGCCATCTCGTATGCTTCCCTGACCGTCAGGGCAAGCGGCTTCTCGCAGAAGAGCGCCTTTCCCTCTTTTGCCGCTTCCACTGCGATATCCCTGTGCGTATCCTGCGGGGTTGAGATATCAACCATGTCAATGTCCTTTCTTCTCACAACTTTTCGCCAGTCGGTTTCATACTCCTGCCAGCCAAACCTTTCAGCGGCGATTTTCAGTGGCTTCTCGGCCCTTCCGCACAGGACCTTCATCACGGGCGTTACCGTCAAATCAAAGAAGAGACCGACATCCCTGTACGCATGGGAATGCGCCTTGCCCATGAACTTGTACCCGATGAGTCCTATTCCCATCTCTTTCATTTTTTTGTCTCCTTCAGCCCCTGCTTAATATCCGCAGGGGTGACAAAAAACGTCACTTTTCCGCTTTCTTGACCTTCAGTCCGGCCGCATCCCGCACTTTCAAATCAATTTCCGAATATAATTTCTCATTCTGCTTGAGTGTCTCAACGGCATTTTCAATTCCCTGCCCGACGGAATCGCCTCCGTACTGAAAGTACGCGCCCTTCTTCTCAATTATCTTGTACTGCAATGCCGCATTTATCAGGGAACTCTCCCTGGATATCCCTCTTCCGTAGTACATGTCCAGTTCCGCCTCTTTGAACGGCGGCGCAACCTTGTTCTTGACCACCTTGACCCTCACCCTGTTGCCGACGATTTCCTGTCCGCTCTTTATGCTCTCTATCCTCCGGACGTCCAGGCGCACCGAAGCATAGAACTTCAGTGCCCTTCCTCCCGGAGTGGTCTCGGGATTTCCGAAAAATACGCCTATCTTCTCCCTCAACTGATTGATGAAGATGGCGGATGTCTGCGATTTGCTTATGTATCCGGTTAGTTTCCTCAGCGCCTGGGACATCAGGCGCGCCTGCAGGCCCATTATGCTTTCGCCCATCTCCCCTTCAAGTTCGGCCTTGGGAACAAGGGCAGCGACGGAATCTATTATGATGACATCTATGGCATTGCTTCTGATAAGCGACTCGGTAATCTCAAGCGCCTGTTCACCGGTATCGGGCTGGCTGATGAGCATATCCTCCAGCTTGACGCCCAGTTTCCTGGCGTATCCCGGGTCAAGCGCGTGTTCGGCGTCTATGAAAGCCGCCTGGCCTCCGGCTTTCTGCGCTTCGGCCAGAATATGAAGGGCAAGCGTCGTCTTGCCGGACGACTCGGGCCCGAAAATCTCGGTGACCCTTCCGCGCGGGATTCCTCCCGTTCCCAGGGCAATATCCAGGGAGATGGCGCCGGTTGAAATGACGGGAACATCCACAGCCGTCTTTTCGCCCAGCCGCATTATGGCGCCCTTGCCGAACTCCTTCTCTATCTGACCGATTGCTATGTCCAACGCCTTTTCCTTGTCCATTCTTTTCCCTCCGTCGTTTTGTTTTTCAATTTAAGATTTCGGTTATCAACCGTCAGAAAGAATATACCATATACCCGGACAATCAGTCAAAATAATTATGGATATATGGTTGACAGAATTAAAGAGGAGTGATTTAATAGATTGGCTTCGTAATTCGGCATATTTATTCAAATGAAAAGAGCGTTTATCACAGGTATTATTTTCTCAATCGCGCTAAGTATCCTTGACCCGTTTTTGATTAATACGCAGGCGGTGGGGCTCACCTCCGACTTTCTTGCGGCAGGTGCGTATTTCTTCCTTTTCATAGCGATAATTGTCACCGGCATATTATCGTTCGTTAACCGCAAATTTCTTCTTTCTTCCTCAGAACTTGTTCTTATATTCATGATGGTGTCGGCTGCATGCGTAATACCCAGCTGGGGAGTCATCGGCAACCTTTTCCCGGCGATAGCCGGGGTTAATTATTTTGAATTTTCGCCTGATGCATGCGCCGGCTCCCTCCTCAACAGGATGGGCCCCTGGATTCTCAACACGAACCGGCAGGCGGTAGCTTTCTTCTATGAGAGCAGGCCCGTCAATGCCCCTGTATACTATCTTTCATGGTTAAAGCCCCTGCTGTTCTGGCTCGGGCTCATCCTCACCTTTACCTTTCTCAGCATCTGCCTCGCCGTCATGCTCAGGAAACAATGGGTGGAAAACGAACGGTTGACCTTCCCGCTTGCCGTAATGCCCCTGGAGGTCACGAGGAAACATTCCGAAAAGGAGCGTTTGCCGTCCATCTTCAAGAATCCTCTCATGTGGGCTGGATTCATCCTGGCATTTGTCCTCGTATCACTGAACGGTCTTACGTGTTTTCTGCCAACCTTCAGGATAAATTTTGCTCGCCTCATACCCATCTTCAGGCGCACTGATGACCTGGTATTCCTGTTCAGTTTTACCATTATCGCTTTTGCCTATCTCCTGCCTGTAAATATCGCCTTTTCTCTTTTCATTTTCCATATTCTGGCAAAGATACAGACAGGCGTAAGCAACATGTCCGGATATTCGCTGCCCGGAGGCAACGAGGTTTTCGGAGGCAGTTCCGCCGCCACTTCCTTCCAGGGGGGCGGCGCGATGATAACCCTCTTTCTGTATATCATCTTTCTTTCAAGGCGGCATCTGGCTGATATCTTCCTTAAAGCGGCTGGCATAAGGGAGGAGATTGACGACAGCAGCGAGATGCTTTCTTACAAGACTTGTTTCTTGGGATGGATAATTTCAGTACTTATCCTTTCGGGATTTCTGCGCTGCATGGGAATGCCCTTATTTGTCATAATGCTGTTCATTTTCTTTATCCATGTCGTGTTCGTTTCCCTCGGGAAAATTATTGCCCAGGCAGGGATAGGTTTTGCCAGGCCTCAGTGCACCCCTCCTGACTTTACGGCATACACGCTGCCTCCGGGATTGATTGGCCCATACGGCTATTCATCTCTCGGCATGCAGTACGTATGGTCAGCGGATATACGAACCACGGTGCTGTCGTCCACGCTTAACGCCCTCAAGATGAACGAACGCAGGAACATGGCACCCCGTATCATTTTCTGGGGAATAATATCGTCTGTCGTTGTGGCATACATCGTCTCCGCGATGACCACGCTCTTCATCGGATACAAATACGGCGCGATTAATTCGGCAAACCAGTGGTTTTACGGACCGGGAATGCCGTCGGCCATTGAGAGGTTCATAAGCGGCAAGGTATGTTATCCGCTGACAAGGGAGATAATCCTTCCCCGCATGATATTCGCAGTGCTCGGCGGACTTGTCATGCTCATTCTCATAGCGCTTCAGCATAAATTTCTCTGGTGGCCGCTCCATTACATAGGGTTTCCCATAGCCGACAGCTGGGTGATGAAGTGGGCGTGGTTTTCCATCTTTATCGCATGGTTTATAAAGGTCTTGCTCCTAAAGTATGCCGGCATGTCCGCATACAGGAAAAGCATCCCTTTTTTCATCGGCTTACTTCTCGGGGTGATGGGTGCCTCATGCATCTGGATACCCCTGAACCTTATACACGGCCATCCCCTTAACTCTATCATGTTCGGCGTCCCGTGATGCTTCACACCGGAACAATGCGCGCAAGGCAAATTATTGACCTGCCGTAAAATAGGTGCTTTAATAATGAGATTCTTTAAGATGTCAGAAAACGCGTGTGCAAATGAAAAACGGATACGGGGTCTCAAAAAGACATAACCTTGTTTATGCAAACGCCCCGCGGGTGTGGACGGACGGGCTGCTGCTGGGCAACGGAGACCTCGGCACAGTCTTCTATGCGCCGTATCACCTTAAATGGTTGATAAACAAGACCGACGTTTATGACTACCGTTCTGAGACCCCGCCGCATCTCACCCATTCGGAGATATTGAACGGCATAAAAGCCGGTAAGAACATCCATGATATAAGAAAAATAAAGGGTATCTTGCCCGCAACGAAGTGCAAGTCCGGACCGAAATCCTGTGCGGAACTGCAGGTATGTTTTGACAAGGTCTCTTCATCTTCCAACTGGTGCCCGCCCCACAAAATATCCTCCGTCATAAATCTTCCCTCGGCGAGTCTGCAGGTAAGCGCGGACAAGCACCAGTCGCATCCGCGCATCAACTCTTTCGTCCACGCGGAACGGAATCTACTTGTTCTCAGGATAAAGGGACACTCCCATATGACTTCTCCGGCGGTGGTTGAACTCAGAAGCATTGAAGAGCCGGATATGCCGGCCGTTCACTGGATAGCAAGGGGTAATACCGTTTTCATGAAACGCGAGATACCGGAAAGCATGACGGTTGTCACGGCGCTGAAAATAGTGTCCACCGGATGGGGAGGATACGCGGACACGATGAAAAAGAATTTCAGGAAAAAATACTGGTCAAGACCCACAGTGAACCCTGAACCGAAAACGGATGACAGGAAGGCATGGTTTACGCTTGACGGCGATTTTGATGTTTTCCTGGCGGTTGTCACTTCCGAGGAGAGTAATGACCCGCTCGACGCCGCGGAAAAGATTATCAGGACTTCTGCCTCGGAGGGTTTTGACAAATCCTTCAGGCAGCATCGCAGGTGGTGGTCAAATTTCTGGAGCATGAGTTCCGTGCAACTGGATGACGCATTTCTTGAGAGTCTATGGTACTTCTCTCTCTATGCGCTGGCAAGCCAGTACAGGAAAGCGCCTGTTCCCGCACTGCTCGGGCTCGGCTATGGACCTCCGGAAGAGCCCGGAGGAAGCCAGCCGTGGGCAGGCATATATACAAACGACCAGAACAGCCAGATGCCTGCGATGCCGTGCTGGGCGGTGAACCACCCGGAACTTGGAGCGGCGTACTGCGAAACATTCATGCGGATGATGCCGCGGGCCGGGGAATCCGCACGCTCGCTTTTCAGCATGGACGGCGCCTACTACCCTTCGTCATGCGACCCGAAAGGCAGGGAACTGATTGGCGACGAATATCTTTACATGTTTTCCGGGCCTTATCTCGGCATCCCATTTGTCTGGGCATGGAACTATACCCGGGACATTGATATTCTCAAAAGATACAGTTATCCATTCTGCCGCGAGCAGGCGATTTTCTTCAGCCAGTACTGCACCTGGAACGAACGAAAAAAATGCTACAGGTTGTGGCCCTGCCTGCCTCCTGAACTTTCCCTGCTGGACAGCGGCAACCCGACCCATACCCTGAGTTGCCTGAAGGTTGTTCTGAAGCACGTCATAGAAGCCAGTGGAATACTGGGCGTGGATGGGAAACTGCGAAGGAAATGGGAGCACCTTCTTGAACATTTCCCGGGCTATCCCACGGCTGACGGCATATTCCTTGAAAGTGATGCATACGACGAAAATCACTACATCAGCCAGGTGGGCGGACTGTACCCTGTCTTTCCCTGCGGGGAATATGGTGCGGAGAGCAAAAAGGAAATTTTTGATATCTGCATGAAAACATACCGCACGAGTTTTCCCAGGCACTCCCTTCAAATCCTCAGCCAGAAAAAGGGTGCGGCTCCGAGGAACGGATGGATGTGGTTTTTCTGGAACATGGATGCGCTGCGGCTGGGACTGAAAAAGGAAGCATGGAAGATGCTTCACGAGTTCGGTCTCCGACTTTTCCTTAAGCCGAACGGTCTCTTTACGCACAACGCCGTCTTTTGCGTTGACCCGGCAAAAAGCGAGGCGAACTACGACAGGTATCCCGAACGCACGCTCGTTGATTACGGAGAAAAGATGCCTGTAAAGGAGGCCTGGTCCGGACACGACGCTTTTTCCTCTCCGGCTGCAGACGGCAAGGAATACGTTTTCCCGGTTCTGGAAAACACGAGTTCATACCTGATGATTATAACTGAAATGCTTGTACAGGGTTATGGAGAAATTATAAGGCTTTTCCCTGGCTGGCCTGAGAATAAACCTGCCTCTTTCACCGACCTTCGTGTTGAAGGTGCATTCCTTGTATCCGCTGCAAAAGACGGCAAGAAAGTTATTTACTGCCGCATTAAGAGTCTGAAGGGCGGGAAAATGCGTATGCAGTCGCCATGGAGAAAAACATTTCTCTCAATGAACGGGAAGAAAAAGTTCGTCCAGCAGCAGCAAAAAGACGGGTATATAGAGATACGGATGCGTCCCGGAGACGAAGCGCTTTTTTCTCCAGTACCCAGGAAGATGAAAGAGCCCGTTTTTCATAAGAATACTTCTGCAGTGCCCATAAAGAAAGTTTTCAGTGACGGCTCCCGCTCATGGTACGGGAAACCTGAATGGGATGTTTACTACAAAACATGAACCGGAGAAAAAAATGAGTTACAAGGGAGAGGTGGTTGCAATATATTTTCCCAGCTGGCATCCTGATGCACACTACCAGTCATGGTACGGAAAGGGATTTTCAGAATGGGAACTGGTAAAGACAGCTGCCCCTCTCTTTGAGGGACACCACCAGCCGAAGGTGCCGGAATGGGGATATTTTGACGAAAGCGCCCCTGCGTGGGCGGAAAAACAGATAGACCTCGCCGCGGACAGCGGGATAACCGTCTTCATGTTTGACTAGTACTGGTACAGCGGCGTCCACTTCCTTTCGGAGGCGCTTGAAAAAGGATTCCTGAAAGCCCGGAACTCTGGCAGGCTCAAGTTCGCAGTAATGTGGGCAAACCACGACTGGGGCGCCTGGCCTGCCGTTACGGGAATACCAGGCATGGCCGGACAGCATCTCTGGCTGCCGGTAAGACACTGGATGGAAGACTGTGAAAAGGTTGCGGACTACTGCTGTGAGAACTATTTTACAAAGGAAAATTACTGGAAGATAGACGGCAGGCCGGTATTCATTATCTACGATACGTCAACGCTCAGCCGCCTTCTCGGCGGTACGGGAAAAGCCGCCGTAGCCATGCAAAGAATGTCCGAACGCACAAAAGAACGGGGATTTCCTGGTCTGTGGTTTGCCGCCAATATCGGATGCTGCAACGACAACACATACTGCTGCGGGTGGGACAGGGTTCCGGGCGTAAAGGATATGGGTTTTTCCGGGGTCTTCGCATATAACATTGTCCGCACCCCTGATTATGCGAATCTCCCGGACGAAATGCCCGTGGTGCCGTATGAAAACGTCATGGCATCACATCAACTTGCATGGGAGAAGATAAACGCCGGCGGTCTGCCCCATTTTCCGGTTATTACTTTCGGGTGTGACGTGACCCCAAGGTGGCCCCGCGGAATAAAGTATCCGCTGGACTTTAGAAAATTGGGTTATGAACCGGTTGTGATAGGAAATACCCCGGAGAGATTCGGCAGGCTGTGTTCGCTCGCCATAGAGCACAGCAAAAGAAATAAGGAGCCGCGGGCGATTTTCATCAACGCGTGGAACGAATGGACAGAGGGTATGTATCTTCTGCCGGAGAAAAAGTACGGCACCGCCTACCTGCAGGCGCTGCGCTCCGCCCTCAACGGTGACAGGTTTTAATACGCTGATGTTGTTCTCCAAGGGCGATTGTAAGAATAGTGGTATATATAGGCCCGGAACTTCTGAGGTCGCTTCTTATAAGTTCAATCCCGTTTACTTCCATCTCGCCGAATATCTCTTCACTGTATTTTTCCATCAGTTCTTTGAGGAATGAAATTTTCGGGATTGATTTGAAACGGGCTATCGTGATATGTTCTCTGAATCTATCTTCTTTTTTGCATATACCTGCTTTATCAAGTTCAGTTTCTATCAGGGTGTTAATTCTTTTGAGTTCACCCTGAGAATCCATCCCTATCCAGAATACCCTTATGTTCTTTTCGTCCGGAAAAACACCCGCGGCCTTGACCGTTGCCTTGAAGGGTGCGCTGTTTTTTAAACTGCCTGAGAGAATCCCGGCTATGCGGGGAACGTCCTCTTCTTTTGTCTCACCGAGGAACTTGAGCGTAACGTGCAGGTTTTCAGAGGAAACAACCCTCGCTTCCCTTACCTTGGATTCCAGCTTCCTGCCGACCTCTGCCATCCTGTTTCTTATTTCATCCGGAACTCTGACGCCTATGAACAATCTCATTTTACGTTCATTTCTTTTTCAGCCAAGGCATCATCTCCCTCATCTGCTTCCCGACCTTCTCTATGAGGTGTTCCTCAGCCTGCCTGGCAAGTGAATTGAAAACAGGTCTGCCTACCGCGTTCTCGCTTATCCATTCTCTGGCAAACTCGCCTGACTGGACGGCTTTCAGGACATCCTTCATATTCTCCTTGACCTGTTCGTCAACAACCATGGGGCCCCTTGTCATATCGCCGTACTCGGCTGTATCGCTTATAACCTTTCTCATGCCCTGGATGCCGCGTTCATTAATCAGGTCAACGATGAGTTTGAGTTCGTGGCATGTCTCGTAGTAGGCAACTTCCGGCTGGTATCCTGCCTCCACAAGTGTCTCAAACGCATACTTTATCAGTTGCGTCACCCCGCCGCAGAGAACAACCTGCTCCCCGAAAAGGTCTGTTTCTGTTTCCTCCTTGAAGGTTGTCTCAACGACCCCGCATCTCGTTCCTCCGAGTCCCTTGGCATACGCAAGGGCAAGTTTCATTGCCGAGCCTGTATAATCCTGGTAGACCGCAACGATGCACGGTACTCCCTTTCCCTGCGCAAACTGGTCTCTTACAAGGTCGCCGGGTCCCTTCGGAGCAACCATGTATACATCAACGTTGGCCGGCACCACTATCTGGCTGAAATGTATGGAAAAACCATGGGCAAAACCCAGCGCTTTTCCTTCGGAGAGTCCGGGCGCGATAAAATTCCTGTAAACAGCCGGCTGTGCGTTGTCCTGCACAAGCATCATTATCGCATCGCACTTCTTTGTAACTTCAGCCGCTGATAACGGCTTCAGCCCGTCCGCGACCGCCTTCTTGTAATTCGGTGTACCCTCCAGTTCACTTACAAGTACTTCAACCCCGCTGTCCTTCAGATTCAGCGTATGCGCCCTGCCCTGGCTTCCATAACCGATAATCCCGACCTTTTTACCCTTGAAAAATTTCAAATCCGCATCCTTATCATAATAAATCTTTGCCATTTCTCTCTTCTCCTTTACCACTCACCACCCCTGTCATTGCGAGATGTTTTTTACCGCGGCAATCTCATTAGATTGCTTCGCCCTGTGAATCGGAGCTCGCAATGACAAACAGTGAATGGTTATTGATTCATAAATACCGTGTCAAGTACAAAATGACAAAAAACGTCATTTCTTCTGGTTAAACTCCCTTCCCAGGGCAATCTTTCCCGTACTGACCATCTCTTTTATCCCGTAACCCCTGAGCATCTCAATCATCGCATTTACCTTTGATGTTCCTCCGACGATTTCAAGAGTCAGTGATTGCTTGCCGATGTCCACAACCTTTGCCCTGAAAATATTTGCAAGTTGCATTACTTCCTGTCGCACCGTTGAATTGGATGTCTTGACCTTGACCAGGGCAAGTTCCCTTTCCACAAAGGCGCCTTCGGTCAAGTCCACGATTTTTATCACGTCAATAAGCTTGTTCAGCTGCTTATAGATCTGCTCCAGAATCCTCTCGTCCCCCTTAACCATAAGGGTCATCCTTGAGACCGACGGATCCTCGGTTTCCGAGACGGATAAACTGTCTATGTTATATCCCCGGGCCGAGAAAAGTCCTGCGATACGCGCCAGAACCCCGGACTTGTTCTCCACAGCAATTACAATTATGTGTGATTTGTATTCCTTGCTGTTATTATCCGCCATTTTTCTGTCCTCCTTTGCCCCGCGTTTGAAACCAGTGGATAGTGACTTGTTGTCAGTGAATAGTTTTAGAATATTTTTGCTTGTCACTCCTAACTCATCACTTTCCACTCGTTTTTCAGGCCAGCCCCTCAAGCATCTGGTCCAGGGAAGCGCCCGCCGGGACCATGGGGAATACATTTTCCTCTTCCACAATACGACAGTCAAGGATAAAAGGTTTTGTCTTTTCTTCAAGCACCCTGGTTATGATCCTGTCAAATTCATCCGCGGAATTTACCCTGCATCCGAGGGCTCCGTATGCCTCGGCAAGTTTTGCAAAGTCCGGCTGGGCGTTTTCAACGCATGTAAAGGCATATCTCTTCTTATAGAACAGTTGTTGCCACTGCCTCACCATGCCCAGGCAGCAGTTATTGAGAATTATCACCTTTACGGGGAGGTGGTTGTAAACCGCGGTGGCAAGTTCCTGTATGTTCATCTGAATGCTTCCGTCCCCGGCTATGTCCACGACAATCCTTCCCGGGTTGGCCATCTGCGCGCCTATTGAAGCAGGAAATCCATACCCCATCGTTCCAAGCCCCCCGGATGTGACAAGAGTCCTGGGCTTTCTGAATTTGTAATACTGCGCCGTCCACATCTGGTTCTGCCCTACCTCGGTGCATATTATTGCATCGTCCGGCAGGAAATCCGACAGTTTCTCTATGATATACTGCGGTTTCAATCCTTTTTTCTCGTAGGTGAGCGGATACTTCTCCTTCCATTCCTTTATTTTGGAAAGCCATTCCTTCCTTGCAAGCGGCTCGGCCTTCTCGTTGAGTTTCCTGAGTATATTCCTTGCATCGCCCACTATGGGGATGTCCACGATGATATTCTTGCTTATTGATGCGGGGTCAATATCAATGTGTATTATCTTTGCCTTCGGGGCGAAATTTTCAATCTTGCCGGTGATCCTGTCGTCAAAACGACAACCCGCCGATATTATGAGGTCGGACTCAACAACGGCATAGTTGGCGTATTTTGTGCCGTGCATGCCGAGCATACCCAGTGAAAGGGGATGCGCCGAAGGAATGCTTCCAAGTCCCATGAGCGTGCATGTTACCGGTATCCCGCTGGTTTCAACGAACTTCTTCAGTTCGCCGGAAGCGTTCGCGGATATCACCCCTCCGCCTGAGATAAGAAGCGGCTTTTTTGCCTCTTTTATCAGTTTCCATGCTCTTTCCATCTGCAAAAGATGTCCCTCGTACGTGGGTTTGTAACTCCTCATCTCAATTTTTTCCGGATATTCAAACTTCGTGTCAGCCCTCTGCACATCGACAGGCAGGTCCATAAGCACCGGACCCGGTCTTCCCGATGAGGCAATGTAGAAAGCTTCTTTTACCGTCTTTGCTATATCCTTCACGTCCTTTATGAGATAGTTATGCTTGGTTATAGGCCTGGTTATGCCCGTTATGTCAACCTCCTGAAACGCATCGCTTCCTATGAGGTGTGTCGCAACCTGTGCGGTTATTGCAACCATGGGCACGGAATCCATGTATGCCGTCGCTATCCCCGTGACGAGGTTGGTCGCCCCGGGCCCGGAGGTCGCCATGCATACGCCGGTTCTTCCCGATGACCTTGCAAAACCGTCAGCTGCATGAGCGGCTCCCTGTTCATGGCGTACAAGCACGAACCTTATCCCGCCGTCATATAATTGGTCACAGAGGGGAAGCAGGACACCTCCTGGATATCCGAAAATGATATCCACGCCTTCCTTCTTAAGGCTTTCCACCATTATCTGTGCGCCGTTCATTTTCCATCTCCTTTACCCCGCTTGCCCCGGACATTCGCGCAATGAATTGCACCGCTACAGGTTTTTAACTATTGTCTGTTCGCGGGAAGAACCCACCGAGATTTTCGTGATCGGAACTCCCGCTATCTTCTCAATTTTCTCTATATATCTTCTTGCGTTCAGGGGCAATTTGCCGTAACTTTTCACCTTCCCTATATCCTCATTCCATCCATCAATCTCTTCGTAAACGACATCGCAGCCGGAAAATACGCCTGTATTCACCGGATAGTCATTGTAGACATTCCCTTTGAACTCATAACCGACTCCTATCTTTATTCTTTTGAGTCCTGAAAGAACATCAAGTTTTGTCATAATAAGCTCATCCAGGCCGTTTACCGTGCATGCAAACCTTACAAGCACGGCATCAAACCATCCGCATCTCCTCGGCCTTCCCGTCGTTGCACCGTATTCGTTCCCTGTTTTCCTCAGATTTTCGCCTTCTTCTCCCTTCAATTCCGTGGGAAAAGGCCCCATGCCCACCCTTGTTGTATAGGACTTTACCACCCCTATTATCCGTTCTATCTTCTTTGGCGATAGCCCGAGCCCGGTGCATGCTCCGCCGGCGATGGTATTAGAGGCGGTAACATACGGGTAGGTACCAAAATCTATATCCAGAAATGTACCCTGCGCTCCCTCGGCAAGAATCTTTTTACCCTTTTTTATCTCCTCCGTCAGATACAGTGTTACATTCCTTGCCATCTTCTTCATCCTGTCCCTGTATTTCAGGGTCTCATCATATATCTTCTCAATTGAAAGCATCTGTTCCTTGTAATACTCCTTGAAAAGATAGTTTTTAAGTTCCAGGGCAATCCT
>Ga0172366_10001349_pt1 | contig 18960 bp, 11 predicted proteins | sample LakKivSesite69cm_FD_114533 | JGI IMG/M metagenome (GOLD analysis project Ga0172366, IMG submission 114533) | Sediment microbial communities from Lake Kivu, Rwanda - Sediment site 69cm | ecosystem: Environmental > Aquatic > Freshwater > Lake > Sediment | place: Rwanda: Western Province, Lake... | reverse complement strand
GCCCTTGAGAGGGCCGGACGACGACTTGGCGAGGCACAGCCGGGTGGATGCCCGGCGGCCGCCCGGCGCCCGCCCGGCGCGGCTACGCACGCTTGCCGGAAGGACACCGGCGACGAAGGCACGGGCCACGGCGCTACGAGCGTCGAGGTAGCACGGTGGAGCGGGCCGCCCGTGCGGTCGCAGCCGAGCTGATGTTGGCGCCAACCTGAGGCCACGGCGGAGACGGCACGGGCGGCCCGCGGTGCCCCGAGCGGTCGTCCGGACCGTTCCGCTGGTTCGACTCTAAACCGCTAAGGATCCAGCATCTGCTTCCCAGCCATCGTATTCGCCACTATATCGTCCAGCGAGGTCCTCCATCCCCCGGCGGATATCTGCTATCGCTTCCTCGGACAGAACGATCTCATGGCGCGCTAGCACCAGCCAATTCATGCCATCAGCTCCGAGCCTCTCCTCCGTTGCGAAGCCCGAGTTTCGGAGTTCCGCCGCTACTGCAAACGCCTCTTGCCGGCGTGGAAAATAGAGATAGTGCAGCACAAGATAAGGGCCCGTGCGGCCGGACGAACGGCGAAGTTCTTCCAGCGCGCCACGATCATCAGCGCTCACTAGCACGCCCCTCATTCTCCGGCCGCCATCCTTCGAGCACTCTCTGAACCAGAAGCTCGTGGTTCCATATCACGCCCAACGGAAGCCGAAGGTCCTCGTCGGACAGCAGGCGCTTCACCTCCTCCCGCGAATCCTCCTCGACGATCCATGTCTCGACCTTGCCTCGCAGACGTGCCCCCGGCCGCCTCAGTCGCCTGGGAAGACCACGAGAAGGCAGTTGTCCGACTACCTTCGCGAGCCCGCGCACTACAGCGGACCGCGCGGGATAGAACACCACGTAGCTGCTGTCAAAGAGCCTTTCCTCCACTACGACAGGCCCAGGGAATCGTTTCGGGCATACCGCAACTCCGTCGCCGTACTCCGGATGTACCCCAAGGTAGTGAAGGTAGATCCTTCCTTCGGGCACAGCAACCTCCAGGACGTCGCCGACTCTAGAACGCTTCCCCATTTGTTCAGAACCCAATTGACTGCAGAAGTTCATAGCCTCGCTGCAATGCCGAAGCGTAGGCCGGGTTTGAAGAGGCAATGCTGTTGATCCTGTTGATCAAGGTTCCACCGGCCCTCTCTAGACCATGTATCTCGATAAGTGTCTGCTCCACCGCTCGCGCGTCGGCCCGCGATAAACCACCCATCAACTTTTCAATCTGGATGCCCTTGCTCGCCAAGTGTTCCGCGGCCCGCCTGGCAAGGTTGTTGGTGATGCCTACGTACTGTACCTTCCCAGCGGCGTTCACTGACTGGTAGACCGTATTCGTCACCCCTCTTGTGGCATAGGCGTTATCCACCACGATCTGCCCGTACGCGAAGGCACTTTCTAGAGGCGATTCCGGCGCTTGCAGGCGGTTTGCCAGGGCACGAGATGGGGCGGAATTTCTCGCGAAGCCCAGAGGCGAGTTTTCAGCCGCGGAGGCTGTGGCCAGGGTGGTCGCGTGGACCACGGCGGGGATCGCGCTGATGGCGACCGCGGCCACGAGCAGGCACGCCCAGGCGCGGACGTGGCCGAAGATCGCGGTGGTCAGGGTCGAGGTGTTTCCTTTAGCTGCCATGCTGCGACAGCAGTCTACCGGAAAGCGACTAAAAAGGAGGACAAGACCCCGTCACCGCCGCGGGGTGGCTCCGGTCGCTGGTTGGCCACCCGACTCGGCTAGGTACTTCTGCCAAAGCTGTTCGGCTTGGGGGATCAGCCGTTCATAGAAGCGAGCGTCTCCCGTCTTGTCACCGCCGATGATTAGCACCGCCTTGCGCTCTGGGTCGAATGCGTAGAGCACCCGGATCGGGGGGGTGTTCACCCGCAGCTCCCGGAAGGGGTATTTGGTTCCCTTGATGTCGCTGGAGTGAGGAAAGGGCAGCGCCACACCCAATAGCTGCAGCATCTTGACCTTCCGGTCGACCGCCGCCGCCTCGTTCTTCGCCAGATCGAGGTACCAGTCCTTGTAGGCCTCTGTGACCTCGACCTGGACTTGTTCAGCCATCGGCGGCAGTCTCGCGCGTTTGCAATATGGGTTCAAGCTAATATTGCCTTGACCCACTACGATTTGTGCGGGATCCTTATTTCAAGGCCATGAAGTGGGACGACCTGCGACGCATGAAGTTCTCCGACGAGGAGATTCGCAAGATCGATCGAGAGGCGGTCGAGGAGCTGATCGAGATGGATCTGCGGGTGCTGCGAGAGTCTGCCGGCAAGACCCAGACCGAGCTTGCCCAACTGTCTAAGCTGGCCCAGTCCGAGCTGTCCAAGATCGAGCGCCGCGACGACCACATGGTCTCCACCCTGCGACGGTATATCGAGGGACTCGGGGGCAGACTCGAGGTCAGCGCCGTGTTCGGCGACACCCGCATCACCCTGCGCGACGTCTGACCGACGGCGACGACGGCGGCACGCCCCAGCGCCATCGTCGCCGCATCGCCACACCCGCATAAGAGCCCGCGTTATGCTGCGGGCGGCCGTCCGCGGCCGACCGTCAGCTTCAACGCTCTTCTTATGCGGTTCGACCGAGGCACCAGGCCGCGCTGGCCACGGACCGCGTCGGCACGATGGAGTGGACCAGCCCTTGCACCCGGAGCGAGCACGCCAGGATCGCAGGTGCAAGCACGATGCTCGTGCGAGCGCAGATGCAAGGGCCGGGACACGGTGACCGGGGCACGGTCTCCGCGCTGGCCTCGATGTCGCGCCTAATGTCGCTTGTTGCTTTCCATCGTGGTGATCCACGCTTCGATGGCAGAGCCACCGTTGGCCATGGCCACGAGCAGCTGCCCGAGCACCACCAGGCCAGGGCCGTCTAGCCGGTGGATCGTGTCGCCCAAGCGCGCGTTGTCGTCGCCATTCCACACTGCCCACGCCACCAGCAGCATGGTGCGTTCTCCGCCGGAGAGCGGACCGCCATCAGCCGCAAGCAGAGCCATGGCATCGTCAGTTGGGCCACTCGGCGTCCATAGCTCGCGCAGGCCCACGCAAGCGCACAGCGCACGGCACACGCGCGCATTCTGGGCATCGGACTCAAACATCGTCGGCCTCCTCCTCGGCTGCCTCGGCATCCAAAGCGGTGAGCAGATCGGTGGTTTCCGCCGCTTCGTTCTCGTCTTGGCTCTCGGGCTTTCGGTTCTTCGTGCTGTCGGGCGCGTGCAGTCGCGCGCCCGGATGAGTCGCATCGTGGATCTCCTTCAGTTTTCGGATGGCCACGTGCGAGTAGATCTCCGTCGTGGTCAGCGACACATGGCCCAGCATCGCCTGGATGAAGCGGATGTCCGCTCCGTTTTCCAGCATCAGCGTGGCCATCGTGTGCCGGAATAGGTGGCACGCCCCGCTCTTGCCGAGGTTCGCGCCGCGCACGTATCCGCGCACGAGCGCGGTCAGCGCCCCGCCGCCGAAGGACTCGCCGTCCACGGTCAGAAAGATCGTCCCGTCGTCGGGCTCCACGACCAGCTCGGGCCGCACCTCGCGCTGGTACTTCTCGACCCACGCGATCGCCCGCGAGCCAATCGGGATCATGCGATCTTTCTTGCCCTTGCCCAGCCGGACCAGCAGCGTTCCACGCTCCACGTCCAGGTCGTAGATCGACAGGCCCGCCAGCTCCATGCGCCGAATGCCCGTGGAATACAGCACCTCTAGCATCGCCCGGTCCCGCACCCCGAGCTGCGTTCCCAGATCGGGCTGGCTCAGCACCGCCTCGGCTTCGCTCGTGGTCAGCACGTGCCGCGGCAGTCGCTTCTCCAGCTTCGGCAGCTCGATCTCACTGGCGGGGTTCGACAGCAGATAGTTCTGCTTCACCAGCCAGCGGAAGAAAGATCGTGCGCACGACAGCGCCGTGTACTGCGAGCGAAAGGTCAGCGGCTTGCCGTCCTGCTTGCGCCGGTGAAAGAGCCACCGCTGGTAGCGCTCGAGCACAGGCTTGGTCACGTCGGCCGGACGGCGCAAGCCGCGCTCGCTGCACCACACACTCAGACCCGCGAGCTGCTCCACCCGGTTGCCCACCGTGCGCTCGGCGAAGTTCTGCACGCGCATCCAGTCGCCAAAGCGCGACACCAGCACCGGAAAGCCCACCGGATCGCCGGGGTCGCCCGCGATCGCCGGCGCCTTGTGCCCGCGCTTGCGCCGGGGCATCAGGACACCCCCGCCGCCGCACACGCTTCGACTACGTACGACGACGGATCGGCTTCAGCTCCTATATGTGCATTTCCCGCGCGCTTGTCAGCATCCGCGCGTTCTGCCCTGGAATTCTCGATGGTTTTCGACGTTTCCTCACCCCGCCACCCGGCCGCTACCCCACCGCCACCGGCCCGCAAGGTGGCCGCCAGGTCCCCCTCCCCACCCCGCCAGGTCTTGATCGTAGTTGAGTCCGACCTTGCCGCCCGCAAGGTCTCCACGTCGAGCAGCCCCGTCAAATGCGGTGTCCCGTCGGCACCGCCGCCGTCGTAGGTCAGCTCGTATACGAAGCCCGTGCCATTGCTCCCCCGGTGCACTGCCACGTATTCCAGCTCTACCAGGCGGTCGAGGTGGATCCGCGTCTGCGTCGCGCCCCAGCCGGTGGCCGCGCGCACCTCGCGGCGGCTAAAGCGAAAATCCTTGCGCTCCAGCGCCCGCCGCTGGCACTCGCCGCGCACCCACCCGTCAATCAGCGCCAGCAAGCGCCGCGTCTGCGGCGGCAGCTCGTCCACCGAGCGCCCAAGCACCTGGTGCGCCAGCCGATTCGCCACCGCGATGTCGTCGATGGTCACCTCGATGTACGTGAGCGCCTGCCCGCGGTGCTGCACCGTCTTCTGTGGTCGCTGGTATTGGTGCAAAAGCGCGATTGTTCGGATCAGCGTCAGGTACTTCATGTGGTCCCGCCGTGTCCGCGTCCGGTCGTCCAAGAAAGTCAGCTGCCGCGCGTAGGGATTCGCCACCAGCAATGGCCGCAGCAAGCGCTGCGCATTCCGGTGCACCGTCAGAATCGCCCGCCTTTCCTCGCGCGCCAGCAGCCCTTCCAGTGTTTGCCGCTCGCGCTGGATGCGATGGATCGCCTGCGTCTGCCCGCGCTCTTCGTCGACCGACAAGACGATGCAACGATTCGTCAGCTCTTCGTCGATCTCGATCGCCGTCGTGGTCAGAAAGATCATCACCGGCCCTTCCACCCGGTATTCGTGCGTGATGAGCTTCCCCGTCTCCGGATCCTTGCCCGTGGACGCGATGGTCAGCTCGCCTTCGCTTTGCAAAATCTTGAGCGCATACGACGCCCGCGCCGCCCCTTCTTCCTCGACGATGGCCAGGATCTTGTGCTTGAGATTCGTTTCGCCCATGTAGAAGAGCGACTGTCCCGTCATGGCCGCGTACTTCACCCGATCTTCCTCGGGCATGAAGGCCAGCACCGCTTCCATCAGCGACGATTTCCCCGCTGCCGACGACGACTGGATGATCACCGCCAGGGGATCTTCCAGCTTGCGCGACACCGCCGCGAGGTAGCCCACCAGCTTGTTGGTTTCCTCGCCCACTACGCCGCTGCGCCGGAAATCCTCGAGGATGCGGTCGAGCAGGTTCGGCGCCTTGAGCAGCTCCATCGCTGCCGCCCGCTCGGCCTCGCCCACTTCCACCGTGGTCTCCTTCGGCGCCATCGCTTCGCGGATCTGCTCATCTTGTAGCTGTTCCAGTTTCAGCAGGACCTTCCCCAGATCCGATCTCACCACGTCTTCCTCGACCCCGAGCTCTGTCGCCGCCTGCTTCAAATAGATCGCCCGCTGCCTGGCCGCGTACACGTCGAAGGTGTCCACGTGAAAGCGCTCGCCGCAGGCTGCGAGCAAGTTCACCTTCAGGGCCTCGTACGACGTCGCCCGGCCAAGACCGCGCACACGGTAGCGACGATCGCCAAACTGAAAGCGCACCTCGTCCGCGCTGACCTCGCACGGGACTGCGGGCGTTGCCGGCGCTTCCGGCAGCATCGGTGGCGCTGGTGCTACCGCGGGCGTGGTCGGCGGCGTAGCCACGGAGGAAGCGACTAAAGAGGGATGTTCCTCGACGGCCACGGCTGGCGCTGGCTCCGGTTCGGCAGTGGCCATCTCCGTCGGCTGTACAGCGGGGGACGCATTCACAGTCACCACCTCTCGCTTTTCCACCGCCAGATCGCCCGCGGTCCGCGCCGGTCCTTTGCCCATCCACACCGCGGATCGCAGCACCAGCGCAAGTGCCTTGTTTCCCGGCTCCATCTTGCGCGCGTACTCGTTCGCGTCCATGCCGCGGGGAAATTGCACGCGGTAGCATTCAAGACCTGCTTCGACGAGCTGCCGCGCCACCTTCTCGGCGCCTTGGTCGCCGGCCTCGTCGCGATCGAAAGCGATCAGCACCTGCTCCACCCCGTGCTTTTTGAAGGCGGCCAGGTGATCGGCCGTGAAGCCTTCCACGCCGTAGGCTGCGGTCACGTTCCGAAAGCCTGCGCACCAAAATGTCAAAGCATCGATCAGCGCCTCGCACAGAATCACCGCCTTCGACGCCGCCAGCGCTTGCCAGTTCCACACCCCGCGATGCGGCCCCGGCAAATACAGGTGCAGCGGCGTTCCCGGCCGGAGATTCGGCGTCACCTTTCGCCCGTACATCTCCGTCACCGTTCCGTCTTCGCCAAAGATCGGAATCACGATCGACCCGTTGAAGTGCTCGTGTCCGCTTTCGCGAATCACGCCCAGCTTCGCCAGTCGGCCGCGCAACTCGCCGCCCGTCTTCCATTGCTTCATCGGCAGCCGCAGTCCCAGTGTCCGGTTGGCGTAGCCGAGCTTGAAATGCTCGATCATCTCCGCTGACTTCAGCCCCCGGCTTTCCAAGTACGCCAGTGCTTCCGGGCTCTGCTTCAAGGTCGCGTGGTAGTAGTCCACCACCTGCAACAAAGCCTCGCGGTCGTCCGCCTCCACGCTCACCGGCGGCGGCAGCCGCCGCACCGACGACGTCTTCACCGCCCGCAGCGGCCCCGACAGCGGCAAGTCGGCGCGCAAGATCTCCACCGCGTGTCGAAAGGAAACGCCCTCCGCCTTCATCACCCAATCGACCACGGAGCCACCGGCTTGGCACGCCCCGAGGCAGTGCCACAAGTTTTTCGCCGGGGAGATCACGAGCGACGGATTCCGGTCCTCGTGAAAAGGACACAGCCCAATGAGATCCGCTCCGTGCCTTTTCAGCTCGATCCCGCGCGCCTCGGCCAGCCGCTGCACGGACACCTCTTGCTTCAGCCGCTCGAGCTCGCTGTCGGGTATGCGGGCCATCAGGCAGTTCCTTCCGATCGCCGGCGTCGCGTCGAGCTTGCCGGTTGCGCGGGGCTGGCTGTCCGCTTGGCCCGAATGGCCCAGAAGCCTTCGGGTGCTTGCCACAGCTCGAGGCCAACTTCGTCCAGCACGGCCACCAGTTCGGGCCGGGAAATCGGCTCACCTAAAAATCCTGTCAAGGCCGTTTTTGCGTCCATCTTGTAGCCCTCGTTCTTTCTGGACAGGGACACCTTCGATATACATATTTGTATAGCGCATGTCAACACCTGTCACACTTCCGTTCCCCAGGTCGGCCTTACGATGGCTTGCAAATCTCATCGAGGATCTCGACCCCGTGCCCACATCCAAACACGCCAGGGAATCGTTCAGCCAGCGCCTGCTCCGTCTGCGCAAGGCCAAAGGGTTCACCCAGCACCAGCTTGCCGACGCCTCCGGTATTTCCCAGCGCATGATCGCCCACTACGAGACGCGGGCCGTGCGCCCACCCGCCAACGCAGTTCCGGCTCTCGCTCAAGCGCTAGGCGCCACCATGGAAGAGCTTCTCGGCATCGAGCGACTACGCACCCAACCGCCCACGGTCACCAATCTTAGGTTGTGGCGTCGGTTCCAAAAGTTGGAGCAGCTTCCCCCCACGGCTCGCAAGGCCGTCCTCAAGGTTCTCGATGCCTACCTTGCCCAACACGACCAGACCCTTGCCCGCAAGGCGGGCTGACGCTCGTGATACGGTGTCACCGTGCCGACCGTGCTGCTTGCCGAGGGTTTCAGGTTCTTCTTCTTCAGCAACGAAGGGACAGAGCCACCCCACATCCACGTCGAGCGCGGCGATGGTTACGCCAAGTTCTGGTTGGAGCCGGTCGAGCTGGCCGACGCAGTAGGCTTAAAGACTCCTGAGCTTAGTCGCGCTAGACTATTGGTGATTCAGCATCGCATCGATTTCCGGGAGAAATGGCGTGAGTATTTCCGCACCTGAGCAACCAAGAGCATCCAGCGTCGACGTCGTCGCTGGCGAGCTGGTGGTCCACCTTGAAGATGGCCGCACCGTCGCCGTGCCGCTCGAATGGTTCCCGAAGCTGCGCGATGCCAGTCCTGATGCCCTTGGCGACTGGCGTCTCATAGGTCGTGGTGTCGGGATCCACTGGCCAAAGCTCGACGAAGATCTCTCGGTGCGTGCGCTGCTGATTCCTGAGCACGTGCCTCTGCACCGACAGAGCATGTAGCCTTTGCGGTGCCGCTTCGGGGGTCTCGTCGCCCAGCGCGATGGTGATGCCGGCGAGCCGCGCGGGCGAGCCCATCGCCAGCGAGCCAGCGGCGAGCCGGCCCACGGGCCGGCGATATGCTCGGCATTTGGAGGGGAGCGGACCGACGATTGCCGGCGGCGAGCGCAGGCGACGACGGGCGCGCGCGAAGCGCGCGGGGTGGGTTGGGTGGGCTGGTGGACCCTAGCTCCCGAAGGGAGGCCGCCTTGCAATCGGCGGGACGCGGGCCGGGTGACGTGAAGTCCCTGGCCAAGATCATCTCCGAGGCGGAGAGCGACAGCGGGAGCGCCGAGGCGCCTTGCCTGGCGCCGAGGCGCGGGGCACTGGAGCGCGCCGTCGGCCGAGGCACGATGCCTGCCCCGCGCCAGCCGGGCCCCGTGCGCGCGTGCACTGCACGCTGCAGGCCGGCTCGGCCGCCGGACCGGGGCCCGTGGTCCGGCGCCGTTTCCCCCTAGGCGGAGCGGGCGGCGCCGTCCGCGGCGCTCAGATCGCCCGCGCAGCCAGAGCGCCCCTCCCCCTTGGGGATTCCTTAAAAAAAGGGGGTGCCCGGGGAGGGGGTTCCAAGGGGGAGGGGCGCGGCGGGGGAAACGGCGGCCAAAGCGTGCGCACGCGCGCGCGGGGCCCGGCGCCGACCGTGCCACGATGCCAGCGCCAAACCGCGCGCCGCCGCTTTCTGCAAGATCGCTGCGCTGGCGCTCGTGAGCCCGGCGTCGCCGCTCACCCAAATGCAAGCGACCTTGCCGTGGCGTCCGATGCGAGCGCAAGCCCGGCCGCCGACCGTGCCACAGAAGGCACTCGCGAGCGAGGCGCCGCGGCAAGGGAGCGTTTGGGAGTTTCTCCGATGGAGTGCCGTGCGACGTGCTCCCGGAGCCCGAGCGGCCGGCGATCATTACAATGTCCCTGGCGGAGGGTGCACGGCGCGCGGCACGGGACTCGTGAGACGATCATCGCGCTGGGCGCCTGAATTGAGGGAGCGGACTGGGCCTTGCCTGCGCGAGCACGTGCCCGGGCGCCCGCTAATGCACGCAGCCGCGCGCGAGCGCGTGCAAGGCCCAGGACGCGGCGAGTGTGGCACTGACTGCGGCGCTGCGAGCGTCGAGCCAGCACGATGGAGCGGGCCGGCCGTGCGGTCGCAGCCGAGGTGATGCCGGTGCCTGGCAGATACCACGGCGGAGACGGCACGGCCGGCCCGCGGTGCCGGGGCACCTTGCGGCACCGCGACTTACACTGCCGACGAGCAGGTGACTACCCTTGGTTCGGCTTCCGCACCTTTGGTGGGTTCTCCAATTCCGCTCCTTCCTTGAGCTCGTACCACTCGACGCTATCGATAGTGCTCGGCCACTCGTCACCGTAGGTATAACCCTCGACCGCAGTAATCTGGCCGCCATCGACATAAACGAGGTACCCAGTCTCGATGCGAGAGGCGTTGATGCGTGCCCCTACGTTTCCCCATCTCAGAGAGACCTCAACTGGAAACAGCTTCAATTCCGCTGAACAGTCGAACTCCGTCATGAATCCCGCACCAGTGAAGGATCTGTCCCTGACATTGACCGCATCCCATTGAACAGATCGTTTTGCAGGTTCCAACGTGACATCGGCCAGCATCTTCTCAACGAGGGTCCTCTCCAGATCGGTTGGCAACATCGGTTCTCCTACGGAATGAACGCCGTGCTCAGTTGTGCAATCCCATCGATCACGGCACCTCTCACCGTCACCTGGTATCCAGCAGCTTCCACGGTCGTTTGGAACACACCCCTGATTGCACCCTGGTTTGCCAAAGTCTGCGCCGCATTCTCCAGCTGATAGAAAGCCGCCGTCGCGTCTCCCTTGAATGCGTTCAATACCGGCCCCAGGTTGTGCTTCCCCAAGGATTTGGGACCGAAGATGTGATTTGCGGCGTTGACTACACGCGCAGGAATACTCGAGAGAAGTTTCGGGGCTGCGGTCACCGCACCTCTTGTGGCAATAAGGCTGGTTGCGCCAATGGCGATCTCTGGCGTCATCACCATACCGAGCCCAATTCCCCCGAGAATCTCTCCGAGATACGGGGTGGCTTTCACGTCCAACCGACCGAGGGCTATGTTTGGTCCTGGCAGGCCCGTGAGATCTCCAGCCCATAGGCCCCCGGGCGGAGTGAAGTCGGGGCGCCTCGACGCCACCGACTGTCCGGCCCCCGGCCTAGGACCTATTTGGTTGCTCACGACCGAGATAATAGGGTTGTCGCTGATTTCGCCAAGGTTGTCGCGAACCTTCTGGGCGTTGCTGCCGTCGGGCATGGGCTCGTAATCGGATTGCCATTTGGACAAGGACATCACACCCTGCCTGCCGTCTCTGGTCTGGAAATGGACCCTTCCGGGTTCGTCTGATCTTATCCAAGGTCCTCCCGGGAGTCGCATAACCATAGTGCCCTTGTTGTCTTCGAGTCGCTCGACCGGGTAGATATTCAAGCCACCTGGCATCCAGTAATTGGGGTCAAAGGGGTCGTATCCGCCACCGCTGCTGAAGCCAACCATCGGCATGGAGAACGAAGGTCCTCCCGAGCTCTCATGGACCAATTCGAGACCCGAGATCACATAGTCGCCTTCCGGCTGAAATCCCGACGGGTCCCGGTACTTCAACGGGTTGTTCAAGACGTAGGCGTAGGGGTTCAGTCCCATCGGATGGGAGAATTGGTTCATGAAGGGGTCGGGCGTCAGGAAGTGCCCGACTCTCGGATTGAAAATCCGGCCACCCATGTTGATGAGTCCGGTTTCGGCGTCCTCCTCGTGGCCGGTGAAGCCCAGGCGAACCGGACTGCTCATGAAAGCCCCACCTGGGTAGGCCTTCGGCAGGGTCATGTCGGTCGGTGCGCCGAAGGGGTCGTACTTCCTACGCTGACCATACACCTGGCCGTTGCTGTCGGTGACAAGATCCGATGACCCGAGGGAATCGCCATGGATGTAGAGGATAGCCTCGCTGTGGTCGCTGTCCTTGCGCACGACTTGGCCGACCGGTCGTCCGTCGACGTCAAGATAGAAGATGTGCGTGTCCGACCCACCTGCGCTCCTAATCTCGTAGAAGCCGCCCACGTATACCGTGGCCCCGGCGCTGCCGCTCGACTGCTTCTGCGCTCGAAGGCCTGCGGCGTCGTACTTGAAGTCGGTGGTGGACGTGCCCCAGATGCGCTTCGGCAGGTCGAAGCTGGTGTAGTTCACCGTGCCCTCGGGCGAGGTGATTTGGTTACCCTTCGCGTCGTAGGTGTAGTTGCCCCACGCAGAGCTGGTGACTGCATGCGGCCCGGCGTTGACTCGGCTGTGCGCGAACGTGAGCGTCTCGCTTTCCCCATTCTTGCCTTGAAGCACTCGACCGGTGAGGTTCCCGAGGTCGTCGTGGCTGTAGGTGACGTTCCATCCATAGGTACCCACTTCCAGCCAGTTGCACAGGCGATCCAGAGAGTCGTACCGGAATTCCTCTGAGAATCCGGCCACGAGGTCGGCGCGCGACTTCACGTTCAGGTTGGCGTCGTAGTCGTAGATGATGGACTGCAGCGTGCCCGTGCCCTTGCTCGTGGTGATGCCGGTCAGAACGCTCTTCGCCGCATCGATGCTGTAGTCGGTCTTCGTGCCATTGCCGAACTCCTCCTGCGTGATTCGCCCCACCTCGTCGCGCTGGTTGGCCTTCCAGAAAATCGACGCGCTCCCGCCACTCGAGGGGACGTCCGAAAGCGAGGACAGACCGCCATTCGCGGCGTACCCGTACTGGACCTGGAAGCGCGACCAACCCGGTACCTCGGGATAGAGGAGCTTCTGGGGTCGGCCGAATCCGTCGTACCTCAAGTCGAGGGCGTAGCTCCTGCCATCCGCCGTCAAGGTCTCGGTGCTCAGGCGGGATAGCTGGTCGTAGGCCATGGTCTTGCTGATGCCGTCCGGCGAGGTCGAAGAGGCAAGGAGGCCCTTGCCGTTGGCTGCCGTGTCCCAGGTGTAGGTCGTCGTACCGTCGGGCGAAACCATCTTGGTCGTGCGGCCCAGCACGTCGGGGACGAGAATGGTCTTGCCCCCCGCGTCGACGAGCGAGACCAAGTCGCCGAAGGCGTTGTGACCGAGAGTCCTAGTGCCTCGATCCGGATCGAGACTCTGCCACATCCGGCCCAGGCAATCATACTTGGCTTCCACGACATTCTGGCTGGCATCCGTGATCTTCCGCAGTTGGTTGAATGGCCCATACTTGTAGGAGATCGGGATCTCTCGTACGCCGCCGGGGTCGCTGGCTTGGGTTCTATGCACGCGTTTGGCGACCCTGCCCATCATGTCCACCTCGACGTACGACAGGTTCCCCTTCGCGTCCGTGGTCGTGGTGGTCATCCCAGAGTACTGTTTCTGGATCATCCTGCCGTCGGGACTGGTGACCTTCTTGACCCGGCCGGCGGTGTCGTACTCAAACCTCGTTATTCTGTCTGGGTTCTGGTCGTCGGTGTACTTGGGCACGGTAACGGTGGCGACCTTCTGAGGGTAGTTCGCGTCATAGGTGGCCTTCACGGAAGTGGTTTTGCCGTTCATCGCGAGTGAGTTCTCCCGGGTGACACGCCCGAGGGAGTCTGTGACCTCCGCACTACTTGGACCTGAAGAAAGGGTAGTCTTGACCTCCAGAACCCCATCCGCAGCGCTGGCAGGGACCAGGTAGCTCTTGTTGACGACGTCGCCTCCGGGCAGGAAGACTGACTTGGGGCGGCCAAAGGGATAGTAGAGGGCATTCGTCATCAGCCCATTCACGTCCTGCTGCCACACCGGCAGGTTCAGGCCCATGTGATACACAGTGCGACTCGTGTGGCCCGCGGGGTTAGTCACGACGCTCGGCCGGCTTCCCTCCAAGTCGTCGTACTCGATCCTTGTCGATCGCTGGCTGCCGCCGCGATCGGTGGCTACGACGGTCTCGGGCAGACCGTAGCGATTTCGGCTCGTGATCGCGATCTCGCGATGAAGACTCGCATCCCCGGTGGGCTCGACCTTGATAACGCTCAGCAGCCTCGGCCACGGAAAGCGGTAGCTGAACTCCTGCCTACGAGTCGAAGACTCCGCGCCTTCCTTGCTAACCCACTTCCTCGTCCTAGGGGCTGAGAGAAGCCAGTTGGTGTAGTCCTCTAGGTAGGTCGATTCGACGGAGTCATCATTCTCACCGGATGGCGTGGATCGCTGAATCTTCCCGATGTTTCCTGACGAGTCATAGGTCAGCGACTCCGTGAAGGACCGAAGCACGACCTGATTGCTCCCGTCCGTGGAGCCTTCCGTCACCACGGTCTGCCGCGACTTGAGCCCCACCAAGAAGGCTTGTCCCGGCTCGTCAACGGTCCCGCGAACGATGTCGTATGTCGAAGTAGTTGTCGAGCTGAGCGCATGTCCGTCACCGGTCGCCACGTGCTCAGACCGGTATTGCGGTAAGCCAACGAATGGATACGCAGTCCCTCGACGCTTCGTGTTTTCATACTTGGTCACGACAACTCGTCCTGTCGCGCTGTCGCTGACGATCCTGCCTTGGAAGCCAAGCCAACCTCGCCCCAAGGCGTCATATGCGGCGCCCCAGTAGGTGTACGTCTTCGAAGACATGGCCTCTCCGCCATTGCCCGGATCCACATGGTGTTCCTTCACCACCCAGCGGCCTCGCACCGGGCAGAGGACAGGGTACCCGCAGCCATCGACCGATCTGTCGTCCTCTTGCACCCAGGACTCATAGGTCACGTGCGTGCTCGCACCGTTGCCCGCGTGAAAGTCCGTGATCATGTCGGCCTTCTTGCCGTCGTGAAGGTAGAGGTTGATCATGCCCATATCGCTGTCGGCCATCATGAAGTCATCTAGACCGTCGCCGTTGGCGTCATAGGCTTTGAACTTCTCCCCACACCACGCGTCCGTCCAGTTGATAGGCCCCCCACCATCCCGTTCACTATGGTAGATCCCACTGGGCTCTGCGAGCCCGTGTCCATTCGAGAAGAAGACCTTGAGTCCAAGATTAGAGTGTGGATGCGGAGCTGTCAGGACGTCCGGAAGCCCGTCTTGATTCACATCAAGGACGGTCAGAGGGTCGGGCCGGAAATTGCATACTGGTATCGTCTCGGCGCTCGTCACCGGCTCTTTGAAGTTCTGGGAGCCGCCAAGCATCCCAAGGCCGATATTCCTGAAGTAGGTCGACGAATATGAACCTAACACGATCGGGTATTCGATGGCATCAGAAATGCCGTCTCCGTTCATGTCCAGGACCATCTTCCCCATCCCAGAGAACTCGCGGATAATCCAGGGAACCGTGCTTTGTTCAACGCGAATGCCGTTTGCGGAGGCCTTCCAATAGGTCACGCTTACATACCGCGAATCGCCTGGCAAATAGTAAGAGCCGAGAAGTAGCAAGGACTGCCGTCCACTTCCATCAAGATCCCCAACGAAGTTCTTGTAGTCGTCGAAAGCAACCAGAGGCTCGGTTCCGCCTCCGCTGGTTGGCCGTCCTAGGACGGCGTAGGATGCCAGCACCCCATTGTTGTTTTTTCGGAATTTCCATAGCCCCGAGACGGCCCGGACCAACTCGACCAGCCCATCTCCATCCAGGTCGACGAAGTAGATGTAAGGTGATATGGTACCAGGCACCTCTTTGCCGTCGTCTGGGAGCTGGACGAAGTCATTGGTGGATTCGTCGAAGCGGTAGTAGCGTAGGAAGTGCTGACCGTTCTCTTTCTGACGAACCACCAGCTCTGCCCGGCCATCGCCGTCGAGGTCAACCGGGAATAGATTCTTGCCCGGATCAGGGCCTTCAAGAGATGCGTAGGGTATGCTGACGGGTTCGGTGTGGTAGTAGTAGTAGATGGGGTCATCGTCAACGGTCCTTAGAGTGTGAAGCACTACCCCTGGGCTTGACCCCCAGTCCATGGCGAGCAGCTCCGGTATGCCATCGCCGTCGAAATCCGCGATCCTGATCGTTCCCCCGATGACCGGTTCTAGCCCGAACCTCGCCGCGACCGTGAAGGTCGACGCGCCCTTCTCCCAATCAAACGTCGCCGCAGGTTTGCAAACGAGTCCAGAGCTATCGCACTGCTTGACGGAGGTGAGAAGGCTCTTGCTGCTCTCGCTGTAGTTGGAGTAGCCGAGTTCGTAGGTCCACAACGTCGCGGGCGTGATAGGGTCGGGACCGATCACGGTGATCTTCTTCAGTCGAACCGGGAGATCGGAGCGGATCCCTTGCTCCCACGCGGTCCTCTTGTCTTGGCGATCCTCGTAGTCGAAGACCACCTTGCGCAGCGGTTGGACGGCGGTTTGGCCATCCTCGACGAAGCCGGTGTAGGTGATGCTTTTGGGCGCCTTATAGTATTTGTCGCCGGTGTTGTCGAACTCGATCGTGTTGCCTGCCATGTCGGATATCTTCGAAAGGAACCAGCGATACCGCATCGCGGTCGGACGGGTGACTTCGGTAGTCGGATCGAAATTGCTGTGATTCGCCACCGCCTGTTTCATCCATGCGTACTGAACATCGTCATAGGTGGCCTTCCGGCCGTCGGGATATTCCACGAGGAACCACGCTGGACCTGCCGCATCGGCGGGCACCAATGTGATCCGGATCGCAGGATTGCGCTCGAGCCGGTACTCGAGTTTGTCGGAGTTGGGGATGGTTCGGACCTTGGCCGGGACGAGGTACTCCCCGTCCAGGCAAAAACGCGCCCCGTAGGAGGTGCAGTGATGCTGGTTCGGGTCGCACGCGGCTGCGAACGAGATGGCCTGTGCTTCGCCATCGAGGGCGTGCGTCTTGCGGCAGCGAGCGATGTACGAAGAGGCGCCGCTAAGGCTCCAGCCCATCCCTAGGAGGCCGCCCCCGCCAGAGCTGCTGTAGGTGAGGGCCAGGTTGGGGGTCATTCCGGCGCGGCCTTCGGGCACGTCGAGAGGGATTGTGTAGGTTGCGTCTCCGTCGTGCGTGACCGAGAAGGAGGCCGGTAGTACGCTCTGCACCGTATCTCCGCTGTCGGGTGTGATGATGCGGCCCCGAACAGAGCCTCCGGCGATGCAGCTACCGCCTTGGCACGAGTCTTGCCGGGTCATTTCGTCGCCGTCACTACAGGCCGTACCGTCCTGCTTCGCTTGAGATTCACACGTGCCAGACGCCGGGTTGCAGACGCCGTGGCACTGGTCGCCCGCGGTGCAGGTCAGGGGATCCTGTCCGGTGCAGATACCGCCTTGGCAAGTATCGGTCCGGGTGCACTGATTGCCGTCATTGCAGGACGTGCCGTCGTCTTTCGCGATGTAGTTGCAGACACCGGACGGGGAGACACAGGTGCCCTGGTAGTGACACTGGTCGCCTGGGGGCGGACAGGTCTTCCCGCTCGATCCCTTGCACGAGCCTTGCTGGCAGCTGTCGTACTGGGTGCATGCGTCACCGTCGGCGCAGCTGGTTCCTTCGGGGTGCGGCGGGTGGGCGCAGTTGACTGAGCCGGGACAGTTCATGCATTTGTAGACGTGATCCGCGATAACCTTGGGCGCCGAGCCGTAGCTGTTGAGGCCCGGGTGGTTGACACCGCAGATGTCGTCCGGGCTGCCGCACCCTTCTGGGCTGCAACCGTTTTCGGCATAGCAGTCGAGGAAGAGACTGCAAGCCACGAGATCGCTCTGAGTTTGGCCGGAGCAGATGTCGCAAGGGTGTCCGGGCCAGTTCTGAATGCACCTGTTGGTCGCGTCCGCGGTGACTCGCACGTCGTCTACTTCGAACGAAGCCCCGACGCTGCCCACCCCGACGGAGCCAACTTCGCACCAGGAGCCGCCGCGCGACAAGACAAGATTCCCGTCGAGATACGCATCCATCCGCGCGCCCGTCTGCACCAGCTTCACGGCGTACCATGTGCCGGCCGTGATCCCGGCAGCGACGGAGCTGCCTAGGATAGTGGGCACGCCATTCACCCACTTGTTGATGGAGAGACTGCCATCCCCATTTAGGGCCATGAAATGGGCGCAATCGCCGGTCGGGGTGGTGGTGTAGCGCAAGAAAAGGCCAACGCTGGATGTCGACGAGGCGAAGCTGATCGGCCTCAGCCTGGCTTCGACGGTCTGGTTCTCCTGCCAACTCCTGTTGACCCGCGAGGTACTCCAATTGGTAGAAGTTGAATTGCCCTGACGGTAGACCTTCGAGCCGTCGACCTGAACGCTGAAGTCAGACGAGGATCCTTTCTGGACCGTCCAGCTGTTGGCGTTGCTGCCCTCGAAGTTGTCGCAGAAGGCCCACGTGCCCACGCACGGGTTCGTGGCGGTCAGGGTGTTGGTCACCGTGGAGGTCGTCGTGGTGGTGCTTGTCCCCACGGCGGTTCCAGTCTCGGTGCTGGTGGCAGTTGAGCTGTTCGTGGAAGTCGGAGTGAAGGTCGCACTCCCCGTCCACGTGCCCTTCATGACGCGGTTCTGAGTGGTTGTCCAGGTTCCAGTGCCCGTTACAGCGCGGGCCATGGTGCTCCCCGAGGTGCCGGTCCACGTGTAGCTGACGTTGTTGAGGACCTGCCCCCACGACGCCGTCGCCGTGCCGGACTCGCTACCGATGTACGTGGCGGTGTTGCCCGCGCTGCCCGTACCGGTCATGGTTGCGTTGGCTCTCCGTCCGGTCACAGTGCAGGTGCCAGGTCCCCACGGCATGTTGCTGAAAACGACTGAAGTCCCACTGTTGGTAGACTGGATCCAGATAGTATGGGTGCCGGAAGCCGTGAAGGTCCAGCGGGAGGTCACGGTCCCGCTGCTGGTCCGGGTCGCGGTGTAGGTCCCTGCCCCAACGTTGGTGGTGGTGATCGTGTTCGTGACGGTGACGACCGCTGTGCTTGTGCTCGTCCCCGTCTGGGTGCCGGTCGCCGTGTACGTGATGGTCGGCGCCGGGGTTCCCGGTGGCTGGTCCTTGAGCCTCGCTTGGCGATCAACCGATGGACCAACAGCTTCGTCGAGGGGAATTCGCGACTCGCAGGCGACTACAGCCAGAGATAAAAGAGCTAGACGAGCTGGCAGGAGTGCAGCTTGCTTCATGGCATTCTCCCTAAAGGAGAAGGGTTGTGCGACCACGCAGGCAGGCCGTCGCCCACCCCGCCCCATCTTTGGGGACTTTCGATGCAACCGTCAAGCGAAATGTGTGCGTAGCACACGTAAGGGAAATAAGCGGGGGCTGGGCGTCCAAGACTGGGTGGGAGGCGCCTGGCCGGGGTGGAGCCGTAGTCGAAAGAAAGGCCCTCTGGGCGCGGCGAGCGGCGTGTCAAGCGCCCACCGAGGCTGAGGGTGGGGGTCCACGAGGTCATCCGGGAGAACCCCGAAGGCGGGTTTTGCCAGCGAACCCGAGCCCGTCTGGACCGATTCTGCGTCTCAGGGCAGACGAATGCCTTTCCGCCTGGGAAAGCGGCGCGGCGGCGAGAGGATGG
>Ga0172366_10001348_pt1 | contig 18969 bp, 35 predicted proteins | sample LakKivSesite69cm_FD_114533 | JGI IMG/M metagenome (GOLD analysis project Ga0172366, IMG submission 114533) | Sediment microbial communities from Lake Kivu, Rwanda - Sediment site 69cm | ecosystem: Environmental > Aquatic > Freshwater > Lake > Sediment | place: Rwanda: Western Province, Lake... | reverse complement strand
GTCCCAGTCAATACCAAGCCAGTTGATATCCTGGATCATACTTTTAATTGCTTCCTCTGTTGACCTTTTCCTATCGGTATCGTCAAGACGGAGGACAAAAGTTCCTCTCTTGTGGCGGGCAAACAGATAATTGAACAATGCAGTCCTTGCATTGCCTATGTGTATCTCTCCTGTTGGGGAGGGTGCATACCTTACTCTTACCATCAATAAACCTCCAGGAAGTTTCCATATATTAAACTAAAAAACAGAAAAAATAAAAGGGGCAGCAAAGCCCCTTTAAAAAAAGCAACTTTTCCTATATTTTAACGTTTTCTGTATTGACGATCTTTCCTTGCTGAGTGTAACCCATACTTTTTTCTTTCTTTTTCTCTTGAATCTCTTGATAACAATCCTTCGCCTCTAAGAGAAGGCTTCAAAGACTCATCAAACTTTAAAAGGGCTCTTGCAATACCAAGCTTTATTGCGTCAGCTTGACCTCTATATCCTCCACCTTCAACACTTACTTTGACATCAAACTGACTTTTAAGGTTAGTAACTTCTAATGGTTTATATACTTCAGGAAGAAGGGTTTGAATTTCAAAGTATTCCTCAACAGGCTTACCGTTAACTCTGATGTTTCCTTTTCCTTTTGTAAGATAAACCCTTGCGACTGAAGTTTTTCTCCTACCAGTTCCCAAATAAATTTTTCTTTCCACCTAACCCTCCTTATCAAGTTCAATTACTTTTCCAATTTGGATTGCTTTTGGATAGTTGTCATCACTATAAATCCTTAAACCTTTAAGCATTCTGCTTGCAATTCTGTTCTTAGGAAGCATAAGCCTTACTGCATGTTGCATTGCATACTCAGGTCTATTTACTAGCATTTCTCTCAGTGTGAAGACCTTCATGTTTCCTACATAACCTGAATGACGGTAATAATTCTTCTGATCGGCCTTCCTCCCTGTAATTTTGACTTTCCCTGCATTGATTATTATTACATTATCGCCCATGTTAACATTTGGCGTATAAGTGGGCTTATTTTTCCCCTGCAATATTCTTGAGGCTTCTGCGGCAACCTTGCCTATCGAGTGCCCTTGGGCGTTAATCAAAACCCATTTTTTGTCTATCTCTCCTTGTTTCAAAAACCTTGTAACCTTCATCATATTGATTTTCCTCCTAATTCAAAAACTATCCAAATAATAATAACAAAATTTCGTTTTTAGTCAACAAATTTCATTAGGAATTATTCATTTTTTAAGTCCTCTGTAAACAACATCCACAAGGAACAGGGGACCTGGAGGTAAAACCTGACGTGTGTATGGGACTTTCTTTTGAGAAAAAGGGTTGATAATTACTTCCTCAGGAATGTGCCCTGAAGAGGCCTTTAAAATATAGTAAACCATTCTTCTAACCATATGATACAAGAATCTATCTCCATAGAAATATAAAATTAAATAATCCTCTTTGTCAATAACTCCTAAATCAAAAATTTCGCAGATATTGTATCTCTCAGGCTGAGACCTATCTCTATTCGCAAAAATTGAAAAATCATGTTTCCCTTTCAAGCCTTCAAGGGTTTTTACAAGTAATTCTCTATCTATGTCTTCTTTATATAAATAAACATAAGGGAAAAGAAACATTGCCTTTTCTGAATTATCTGAAATTATATATGCATAAATTTTTCCTTTTGAACTTTTCCTTGCATGAAAAAGCTTATCAACTTTAGTAATTTCCTTAACTGCTATACCTTTCTTAAAAAGCAACCCATTTAGCTTCATTTTTAGATATTGAGTATCTAATTCATTTTCAAAATAGAAATTTATGTACTGATTCAGAGCATTAACTCCCCTGTCGGTTCGAGAGGACCCAAACGTATTTATGCTTGATCGCAAAACTATGGAAAGTGCATCTTCAATACAGCCCTGAACAGTCATTAGGCCTTGCTGTTTTTGAAAGCCATAAAAATACTGACCAGTATATTGGATTCGAATTAAGTAATTTTCCAACCTTTGTTCTCCATAAACAATAAAAAAATGCAAAAAACTAATATGAAAAGAAGAGCTGAAAAATCTTTAAATTTCAAAGGTTTCTCTTTGTATGAGACTCTTTTTGCTCCGACAACAAAGCCTCTTGATTCCATAGCTATAGCAAGCTGGTCGGCTCTATTGAAGGCATTCAATAAAAGTGGTAGAACCAAAGGCAAAAAACTTTTAACTCTTTGAGAGAGGCTTCCCCTATTGAAATCGGCTCCTCTTGACATTTGAGCTTTCATTATTCTATCTGCTTCTTCAAATAGAATTGGTACAAATTGCAACGCTATAGATACCATTAAAGCTATTTCATCTGAAGGGAAATGCAAAAATTTCAATGGAGAAATAATTTTCTTAAAGCCTTCTGCAATTTCAATTGTTGAGGTTGTTGAAGTCAAAATAAAAGTAAAGAAAGATAGCAATATTAACCTCAAGGCAATGTAAAACGCAAGGCTTAAGCCTTCCTCAGTAATCTTTATAAATAAGAATTGCCAAACCACCTCTTTCCCGGGCGTAAAGAATGTCTGGAAAAAAACACTAAAAAAGAGAAGGAACAGTATAGGTCTAAATGAACTTAATATTGCAGAAAACTTTACTCTTGAAGAGATAACAAGAAATATGCAAAGAATCAACATTACTAAATAAGAGTAGTATGATTTGAAGAAAAAAAGAAAAATAATAACAATAAAAACAGAGATAATTTTAACTCTTGCGTCTATTTTATGTAAAAAGGATTCAGTGAACTGGTATTTGCCTAAGAAATTCGTATTTCTCACTGTTTCTTCCTTGAAAGAAAATACTTTATGATTTCTTTACTATCTCTACAAAACGGGAAATCAGGAAAATGTTTTTTTGCTCTTTCCCTGAATTCTACTGGAAAAGGAATGTCCAAACCTACTTTTTTAACAAAATCGACATTAATAAAAAATGCTTTTGGCTCACCATCAAAGACAATTCTTCCCTCGCTTAGAACAATCAGACGATCTGCAATTTGGATAGCTTCTTCCATGTTGTGAGTTATGAAAACCACCCCGACTCCCTTATGAAGTTGATCTTTTATATGAGCAAGAATGCTTATTTTTCCTGAAAAATCCATTCCAGCAGTAGGTTCATCGAGGACAATAATCTGGGGATTTATAGAAATAATGCTTGCGATGGCAACCCTTCGCTTCTCGCCTCCGCTTAAACTAAATGGCGAACGGGAAGAAAGACTTTCAGGAATTAAGCCCATCGAAAGCAAAGCACGATTTACCCTTTCTTCTATTTCCTCTTTTGAAAAACCAAGGTTTTTTGGTCCAAATGCAACTTCATCAAAAACAGTTTCAGCGAAGAACTGATCTTCAGGAGATTGGAAAACCACTCCAATTTTCTTAATTATTTCCTTTCTTTTCACTCTTCTGTCATTTATATCAACTCCATCAAGAATAACTCGTCCCTTATCTGGTTTAAGAATACCATTAAGAAGCTGTATGAGAGTAGATTTGCCTGAACCTATTTGACCAACTATCGCAATTGCCTCATTATTTTCAATCTTAAGATTGATATTTGTAAGAGCCTCTTTTCTAAATTTCGTGTAAGGGTCGTAAATAACACTTACATCAATCAATTCTAGCATAGTTTTTGAACCAGGTCCTCCAGATTAAGAGTAGCTTTAGAAATGATACCCGCTTTATTTAGCTCATTAGAAATAATCGCAATCTGAGGGGAAGAAATACCTAATTCATTAAGGAACTCAACTTCTAAAAGAATCTCTTCAGGCTTGCCTTCTCTTGCAATAGTTCCATCAAATAATACCTCAATCCGGTCAGAATAAACTGCCTCTTCTGGATTGTGCGTAATATACAGCACTCCAATATTGTTATCTTTGCATATCTTTCTAACAGTAAAGAAAATATTTTCTCTGTTAATTGGATCCAAAAGGGAAGTAATTTCATCAAAGATAAGATATTTTGGCCTTAAAACAAGAACTGAAGCAATTGCTATTTTTTGCTTTTCTCCTCCTGAAAGCAAGTTCAGAGGGAAGCTTAAATAAGGTGAGATTTGCAGTATTTCTGATATTTCTGTTATTCTTTCAACTGCTTCTTCTTTTGGTAAATTTATATTTTCTAAGCCAAAAGCAATATCCTCCTCAACAGTCATTCCAATGAATTGATTGTCAGGGTTCTGAAATACTATTCCTACCGATTTCCTTACTTCAAATGTATCAGAGGGATTGGATGTATCAAGTCCATCAACATAAATCTTGCCTTTCTGGGATGTTAATAGCCCGTTAGCTAAACGGGCTATTGTAGACTTCCCAGAGCCATTCTTGCCTAATAAGGCAACAAATTCTCCCTGAGCTATTGAAAAGCTTAGATTTCTAATTATCCACTTCTCCCCCTCATAGGCGAAGAATATGTCTTTAAACTCTAGCATGCTTACTTAACAAGCTCTATGATTACAAGAGGTGCACCATCTCCTTTTCTTTTTGTGCTGAGTCTGAGGATTCTCGTATACCCACCAGTTCTATCAATGTAATTATTTTTAGCTACTTCAAATAGCTTTGATACCGCATCTTTTCTGAAAAGGAAAGAGTAAGCTTCCCGCCGATTGTTTAAATTATCCTCTTTTGCATTTGTTATGAGTTTCTCAACAATCTTCCTAATTTCTTTTGCCCTTGCTTCAGTAGTTTCAATTTTTCCATGAAGGATCAAAGAAGTTGATAAGTTCCTTAATACACTTCTTCTATAGCTGCTAAACATTCCAAATTTCCTTTGAGAAATACCATGATTCATATAGACCTCCTTACTCTTTCAATTTCAAGTTAATCTTTTCAAGAGCCTCTTTTACGTTCCTTAGAGAAGTCTGCCCAAATTTTTCAAAACCTAGCAGTTCGGACTCAGTATATTTAAGCAAATCTACAACAGTTTTGATTTCCTTCTTCTTAAGAACATTCAATGCACGCTCCGGAAGGTTTAATTTTTCAATTGACAACCTTTTAATTTCATCAGAAATTTCATCACTTTTTTTACCGGATAGAAGCTCGCTTAATCTGGTTGAATAATTAATAAGGACTCCAACGGCTTCATTCAGTGACTCTAAAGGAGTTTTATTTCCTTTCGTTAAGATCCCGATTACAAGACTATCATACTCAACCGATTCCTCAAATCTCATCTGCTCAACTCTAAAATTAACTTTAACTACAGGAGAGAAATACGCATCAATTGGAATAACAGTCTGTGGCAAGTCTTCTTCTCTTTCTATTTCTTCTTCAAGCTTGTAACCTTTGCCTCTTTTAACATACACTTCTCCACTTAATCTTCCCTTGGAAGATGAAATTGAAGCTATGTGAAGTTCTGGGTTAATTATCTTCACCTCGCTGGTATGAGAAAAATCCGAAGCCTTAAGTTCTCCTTCTTCTGCAGCTTCAAATTTAAGCGTTGTTCTATCAATTACCTCCAGTGTAAGAATGAGCTTTTTAATATTTAAAATAATCTGTTCTACATCCTCTACTACTCCATTGATAGTGCTAAATTCATGAAGAACTCCGTCAATATATAACCCGTATGGGGCAGTGCCTTCAATCGAGCTAAGGAGTATTCTTCTTAAAGCAGTTCCAAGAGTTAATCCAAATCCACTTTCAAGAGGACCAAATTTATATTCTCCATAATTTCCCTCTTCCCTTACTACCTCATAGCGTAATGCATCCAAAGTCCACATTTCTAATCACTTCCTTACTTTGAATAAAGTTCAACTATAAGCGTTGGATTGATACCTAATGCGAGTTCTGGAATGTTGGGAATTTCTTTAATAATTCCCCTGAATGATTCTTTATTTACATCAACCCATGAAGGAGTGGCAGAAGTCTCTTGTATAGAGGCCTGAATCGCTGGTATCTGCCTGCTTGTCTCCTTGATTTCCACGACATCCCCTTTATTTACGATGTATGAAGGAATATCAACTTTTTCACCGTTCAAAATAATATGCCCATGAGAAACAAATTGTCTTGCAGTTCGTCTATTAGGAGCAAAACCCATCCTGTATACAACATTGTCCAATCGTCTTTCGAGAAGTTCAAGAAGTTTATCTCCAGTTGGGATTTCTTTTTGCCTAATAGCAATGTTAAAGTATCGCCTGAACTGTCTTTCAAGAACTCCATACATGCTTTTCACTTTCTGCTTTTCCATAAGGTGAATTTTATAATCAGTAGGCTTGCTCATGTGTAAAATCACTTGTTTCTTCCCGGGAATACTTCTTCCTCTTTCAAGAGGACATTTTCTGGTAAAGCATTTTTCACCTTTAAGAAACATCTTTTTACCTTGAGCCCTACAAACTCTGCATAAAGGTCCATTGTATACTGCCATTCTCTACCTCCTTATACTCTTCTGAGTTTACGTGGCCTGCATCCATTATGAGGAATGGGTGTTATATCTTTTATTTCATCAATATCAAGTCCTGCAGACTGGAGTGCCCTTATAGCTACTTCCCTACCTGGCCCACCACCTTTAACCAGAACAGAAACTCTTTTGGCCCCTGCATTTGTTGCAACTTCAGCTGCTTTCTGTGCTGCCATTTGAGCTGCAAAGGGAGTACCTTTCTTACTTCCTTTAAAGCCATTCGCTCCTGCTGACGACCACGCAATAACATTACCCTGTTCATCAGTAACCGTAACGATAGTATTGTTGAATGTTGAATTAATGTAGACTTTGGCTTTTCCAGTTATCCTTTGTATTTTCTTTTTAGAGGGTGTTTTTCCTTTTTTCATCTTACCTCCTTATTCACTTTTCCTAATAGAACCAACAGTCTTCTTCGGACCTTTACGGGTTCTGGAATTAGTTCTTGTTCTCTGTCCTCTTGCTGGAAGGCTTCTCTTGTGTCTAATGCCTCTGTAACTGTTGATTTCGATAAGCTTCTTAATATTAGTAGCAACAGTCTTTCTAAGATCGCCTTCAACAACATACTTGCTTCTAATTACTTCTTCTATTGCCTTAATTTCCTCCTGAGTAAGATCCTTAACCTTTTTCAAAGTTACATTAGCTGCTTTCAATACATCTACAGAATTATGCTTACCAAGTCCATAAATATAGGAAAGCGCAATGTCAATTCTTTTGTCTTTTGGTAAATCTACACCTGCTATACGTGCCAAAGTTCACCTCCTACTTTTGTCTCTGTTTATGTTTAGGGTTTTCGCAAACAACCGAAAGCTTACCCCTTCGTCTTACAATTTTGCATTTTGGACACATTTTTTTAACTGAAGATCTAACTTTCATACATAACTCCTTTCTTACAATCTATATACAATACGAGCCGTATTCAGGTCGTAAGGACTAAACTCGAGTCTAACACGATCACCCGGCAGAATTTTAATAAAATTAAGTCTCATCTTGCCACTAATATGAGCGAGCACGATTTTACCATTTGCCAGTTTAACCTTGAACATTGTTCCTGGAAGAGTTTCAATAACAACTCCTTCAGCCTCAATTACCTGTCCTTTACCCATAAAAATCCTCTCTCATGCAGTCAGCACTTCTGGGCCATTATTACCAATAGCCACTGTATGCTCAAAGTGAGCAGCAAGTGAATGGTCAAGCGTTTTTACAGTCCAGCCGTTTGCTTCAACAATAAGTTTGTTATTTCCCTCTGCCACCATTGGTTCAATTGCAATAACCATACCTTTTTTTAGAAGTACTCCTTGCCCAGACCTTCCAAAATTAGGCACTGAAGGATCCTCATGGAGCTTTTTCCCAATACCATGCCCAGAATAATCCCGAATAACCGAAAAACCAAAGCTCTCAATAAAGTTCTGAATAGAATGTCCAATATCACCAATTCTGTTATTAATTTTTGCTTCTTTAATGCCAACATACAATGCCTGTTCAGTAACTTCAACAAGCCTTCTTGCATTTTCATTCACGGGTTCTCCTGCTATAACAGTAAAAGCAGCGTCAGAATACCAACCTTCAAACAACACTCCTCCGTCAACAGACACAACATCAGACTCTTTGATAGTTCTGCTTCCTGGAATACCGTGTATCAACTCCTCGTTTATAGAAATACATAAAGCCTCCGGAAAACCTTTATAGCCTTTAAATGCAGGAATTGCGCCGTGTTTTATAATAAAATCCTCTGCAAGCCTGCTCAATTCAATAGTAGCAACTCCAGGTTTAATGTTTTCTCTTACTAGATTTAGAACAGACTTTAGAATTCTACCAGAATTTCTAATTTTTTCAATTTCTTCAATAGTTTTAATCTCAATCATTAACAACCTCTAACAGCCTATAATAAACTTCGTCAGGAGTTCCATTCCCAGGAATATCAAACAAGATTCCCTTTTCCATATAGTAATCTATTAGGGGAAGAGTCTCTTCTCGATAAACGGAAATCCTCCTAAGAACAGCTTCTTCTTTGTCATCTTCACGCTGAAGCAGTTCTCCTCCACATTTATCACAAATTTCATCATTCTCCGGCTGCATGTAATAGATATTATAAACGGCTCCACAACTTCTGCATGTCCTTCTACCACTTATTCTTTTCACAATTTCAGCATCAGAAACGCTAAGATTCAAAATCGCTTCAATTGAAATTCCCGAAGATAACAAGTAACTATTGACATATTCTGCTTGCTCAATCGTACGAGGAAAGCCGTTAAAGACAAAGCCGTTAACTAAGTCTATCCTTGATAGTAATCCCGAAATAAACTCAAACATAACTTCGTCAGGAACAAGTTGACCTTTTTCTATCAGTTCTTTAAATCTATTACCTAAATCAGTTCCCCTTGCAATTTCATCCCTAAGTGCCTCACCCGTGGAAACAAGAGGTAATCCAAGGCGTTCGCTTAGCCTTTTGCCTTGAGTATCCTTACCGCTTCCGGGAGGTCCTAGAAGTATTAAATATCTTTTCATTTCAAAAACCCTTGATACTGTCTCATCAACAAATAAGCTTCTATTTCCTGCATGGTTTCAAGTGCAACACCAATAATAATAAGAATAGATGTGCCTCCAAAAATAAACGAAGAAACAGTCATCCTTCTAAAAATAAGGTTGGGTAGCACAGCAATCAAGCCAAGAAATAAAGCTGTAGGGAAAACAATTCTTTTCAAAACGGTTGCAATATATTCTGCTGTTGACATTCCTGGTCTAATGCCTGGGATGAAACCTCCATATTTCTTAAGATCTCCACTTAGTTTAATGGGGTCATAGGTTAACTCCATATTGAAATAAGTGAAAGCAACAATGAGGAAGAAATAAATTAAGTTATACCATATGCTTGCTGGAGTTCCGAAAAATGGCTGTGCAATATGCTTTGTAAACCAGGAGTTTGGCCAAAACTGCCCAATCGTATAAGGGAATGACATAACTGAAACTGCAAAAATAATTGGAAGAACACCTGCTTGCACCAAACGTAAAGGAATGTATGTAGATTGCCCGCCATATACTTTTCTCCCCACAATCCTCTTTGCATATTGCACTGGAATTCTTCTCTCAGATTGATAAGCGTATAAGACTATAACAAGCATAGTTATCAATGCAAGAACTTCGCCAACTACTGAAGCAATAGAAACGGAATTAGTAGAAAGTAACTGCCGAATTTCAACTATGCTTACCGGGATTCTGCTTATTATTCCTGCAAAGATTATAAGTGATACTCCATTTCCTATACCCTTTTCGGTCATTATTTCTCCTAACCAAAGAACGATATACGAGCCAGCAACTAAGCTTGCAATAATTACAATCTTAAGAAGAATGCTGTTGTTCACAAGGAAGTTCTGGAACATTACAATAATTGAAAAAGCTTGCAGTGCGGCAAGAGCTACAGTTAGATAACGGGTATACTTTGCCATTTTCTTTTGTCCTTCTTCTCCGCCTTCTCTCATAAGTGCTTGCAAAGAAGGTATTATAGATGAAAGCAAATTGAGAATAATTGAAGCATTAATATAGGGGAAAACAGACAATGCAAAAATTGAGAAGTTACTATACCCTCCTCCCGAGAATAAGTCCAGCAGTGCTAAAAAACCACCTTGTTGTATTATGCTTCTAATCTGCGTTTTATCAATACCTACAACGGGGACATAGGTTCCTAATCTAAAAAGGATAAACAAAAACAGAGTAAACCAAATTCTTCTTCTTAATTCTTTAAGTTTAAATGCTCTTTTAATTGTTTCCCACATACTAGATTACCTCAATTTTGCCATTTGCTTTTTCAATTTTATCTTTTGCGGAAGAGGAAAATCGAGAAGCTTTTACTGTAATAGAAATTGATATTTCACCTCTGCCTAGAACCTTAACTTTTCCATCAAAAAGATCATTAAGGTTAATTTCGCTTTTTCTGTTTGCGATTTTCTCAAGGGATCCAATGTTTATTTCAATAAATTTTTCCCTTCCGAGAGACTTAAAACCTCTAAATTTAGGAATTCTTGTATAAATAGGAGTTTGGCCTCCCTCAAATCCCTTTGCTTTTGTTCCACCAGACCTAGATTTTGCTCCTTTGCAACCATAAGTAGAGTAAGTTCCCTTCCCTGAACCATTGCCTCTTCCCACTCTAGTCTTTTCTTTGGTTGAATTTGCCTTTGGTTTAAGATCTTTAAGCTTCATTCTTCCCTCCCAAAGTTGCTCTTGTTCTTGCCTCATTTCTATCAATTATCACTGACAAATCATTAAATGCTTTTAGTGTTGCATTTGCTACATTCAAAGGGTTAGAAGTGCCTATAGACTTTGATAATAAGTCCTGAATTCCTGCCTTTTCTGCTATCATCCTTATTACTCTTCCAGCCACTAATCCAGTTCCCTCTACTGCTGGTGCTAAGAACACTTTTGCAGTATCAGTTCTTGCAGTAATTCGTGCTGGGATTGTATTATTCTTCAACGGAACATTCACAAGATTTCTTTTTGCATCGGAAATACCTTTGGCAATTGCTGCAGGGATCTCTCTTGCTTTTCCAATTCCTATGCCAACTCTACCTTTTTTATCTCCAATAACAACTACAACCCTGAATCTGAGAATTTTTCCACCTTTCACCACTTTGGTTACTCTGTCAATCTGCAAAATTGATTCTTCAAATTCTTTTGGTTCTGCCTGTCTTCTTTCGAATTGTGCCACTTTATCCTCCTAAAATTTCAAACCGGTATTTCTTGCCTCATCAGCAAGAGCCTTAACCCGACCGTGAAATAGATATCCAGCTCTGTCAAAAACAACATCAGAAATACCTTTTTCAATCGCTCTTTTGGCAACAACGGAACCAACAAGTTTGGCTATATCAGTAAACTTCTTATTTTTCACCTGCTCTTTGATTTCTGGGTCCAACGTAGATGCAGCAACAAGAGTATTTCCATTTTCGTCGTCAATTATCTGAGCATAAACATTTTTTAGGCTTATGAAAATAGAAAGCCTTGGATGTTCATGAGTCCCAAACACTTTCCTTCTGATTCTCTTATGCCTTATCTGCCTTTTATCCTTACTGCTTGTTTTCTTAATCATATGCTAATCTCCTTATCTATTTCGCACCAGAAGCAACAGTTTTACCTGCTTTTCTTCTAATTCTTTCGCCTTCGTATATGATTCCTTTAGCCTTATAAGGGTCAACTTTTCTAAGACGACGAATCTTCTGGGCAAAAGCACCAACCTGCTCTTTGTCTACTCCAGAAACAGTAATCAACTGTCCTTCAATTGAAACGCTTAAGCCTTTTGGAATATCAATTACTATGGGATGACTATAACCTAAAGAGAATTCAGCCTTGTTACTGTTTACATTAGCTTTATAAGTTTTTTCATTAATTAAAAGCCTCTTGGAAAATCCCTGTACAACGCCAAGAACCATATTGTTTATTAGTGCTCTTGTAGTTCCGTGGATTGCTTTATAAAATGGCTTTTCAGAGTCTCTTTGAACAATTATTTCATTGTCCTTTAATTCTATTCTAATTTCGGGACTGAACTCCCTTTTCAAAACACCTCTTGGCCCCTTAACTTCAACAAAATTATTGTCAACGATGCTTACGTTGACTCCCTTCGGAATAATTATTGGTTTCCTACCTATTCTTGACATATGCTCCTCCTACCAAATAAAGCAGATCACTTCTCCACCTACACCGATTTTACGAGCTTCTTTGTCGCTCATTATTCCACGTGAGGTAGAGATGATTGCAGTTCCAAAGCCATCAAGTACTTTTGGAAGCCTATCTTTGTTGGCATAAATCCTTCTTCCAGGCTTGCTTATTCTTCTAATCCCAACTATATAGCTCTCATTAATGTTGCCATACTTAAGATGGATTCTAATATACTTCTTCTCCTCTATTTCCAGTTCCTCAAAGTCTTTAATATATCCTTCTCCTTTAATTACCTGAAGAATTTCAGACACAACTTTTGAAAAAGGAACTACAAGTGATTTATGCTTCGCAATGCTTGCATTTTTAATTCTTATAAGTACATCTGAAATCGGGTCATTTACCATTTTCTCATTACCCCCTTTTACCAGCTAGCTTTCTTTACACCGGGAAGCTCTCCTTTTAAAGCAAGCTTCCTTAAGCAGTGCCTGCATATACCAAATCTACTGTAGTAGGCATGAGGCCTTCCACAGATTGAACATCTGTTATGTTTCCTCACTTTGAATTTAGGTTCTCTTTTTGCTTTTTCAATCATTGCCTTTCTTGCCATTTTTCACCTCTAACTCTTTCTAAATGGGAAGCCCATAAATTCAAGAAGAGCTCTTGCTTCTTCATCAGTCTTTGCTGTGGTAATAATTGTTATGTTAAAACCCCTTACTTTATCAACCATATCATAGTCAATCTCAGGAAAAATTAACTGTTCTTTAATACCGAAAGTAAAATTTCCCCTCCCGTCAAAAGAATCCACTGAAAGACCTTTAAAATCCCTAATTCTGGGAAGGGCTTCATTTATAAGTTTCTCAAAAAAAGTATACATTTTATTCCCACGCAATGTTACTCTGCATCCAATAGGAGCACCTTCTCTAACTCTAAATGAAGCTATCGATTTCTTTGCTCTGGTAATTGCAGGTTTCTGCTTCGTTATAAGAATAAATTCATTAACAGTTTTTTCCAAAGCTGCAGGATTTTCTGTAGCTTCTCCTATTCCTCTATTGATAGAGATGTTTACAAGTTTGGGGACTTGCATCACGTTCTTGTATCCAAATTTCTCCATCATTCTCTTTTTAACTTCTTTCTCATATTTCCCTTTCAGAGAAGGGAATGGAAGTTTCTCGTTGAGGAGTTCCTCTTGTTTCTTATCTATTTTAAGAGTAGTTTTCTTTCCCATCTTTACCTCTTATCAAATCTTATCCATAACTTCCCTGCAGTTTTTGCAGGCTCTAACGCTTTTACCATTCTCAAGCACTTTGTGTCCAACCCTTGTCGGCTCATGGCAATGAGGGCAAACAATAAGGACTTTGCTTACAAGAATGGGGCCTTCTCTCTGAGTAATTTTACCCTGTGGCATATCCTGAGTAGGCCTTAAAAAATGAGTTTGCATATTAATTCCTTCAACAATAATTCTTCTCTCAGATGGAATTGTCCTCATAACCTTACCCTTTTTCCCTTTATCCCTGCCCGAAACAACAAGAACAGTATCACCTTTCTTAATTTCAAGGTAGCTAACTTTATTCATAATACCTCCTAAAGTACCTCTGGAGCAAGTGAAACAATTTTAAGGTATCCCTTTTTTCTAAGTTCCCTTGCCACAGGTCCAAACACACGTGTTCCCTTTGGATTCCCTTCCTCGTCAATAATCACAGCTGCATTGTCGTCAAAGCGAATTACACTTCCGTCTTCTCTTTTAATGGGATATGAAGTTCTTACAATTATCGCTCTAACAACTGTTCCTTTAGGGATAGGACTGTTTGGTATCGCTTTTTTTACTGTTGCAACTATTTTATCACCAATTTCACCCGTTGCTCTATACCCGACACCCAATACTGCTATGCATGAAATTTCTTTCACACCAGAATTATCTGCAACTGCCAAGCGAGAGTATTGCCTAATCATTCTTCACCTCCGCCAATGACCTCAACGACGCGCCATCTTTTAAGTTTGCTTAAAGGTCTCGTTTCAACAATACGAACGGTATCTCCAACTGAAGATTTCATATCTTCATCATGGGCGTAGTACTTTGTAAATTTTTTTACCCGCTTCAAATATAATGGATGGCTTACGAGCCTTTCCACTTTTACAACAACTGTTTTCTGGTAAGCACTAATTACTTCACCAATCAATTCTTTCCTATTAGCCATACTACACCTCTTTTTCCAGTTCCCTTTCTCGTTTTATCGTTAAAAGGCGAGCTATATCCTTTCTTACAAGCTTAATCCTTGCAGGATTGTGAAGTTGGTGGGTTGCAAGTTGAAATCTCAAGTTAAAAAGCTCTTTCCTTAAATTCTTTATCTGTTCTTCAATCTCTTTGTCTGTCATGTCTCTAATTTTTTCGGGTTTCATCTTAACCCTCCTCGCGTTTTACCATGCAAACCTTAACAGGTAATTTAAATCCAACCTGCTTTACTAACTCTTCAGCTGTTTTATCGTCAACTCCAGAGAATTCAAACATAATTCTACCAGGCTTTACTACTGCAACCCAGTGATCAACGTCTCCTTTGCCTCCACCCATTCTTGTTTCAGCAGGTTTTTTAGTAACAGATTTATCCGGAAAAATTCTCATCCATAGCTTACCGGTTTTTCTAACTGCCTGGATAAGCACTATTCTTGCTGATTCAATTTGCCTTGAAGTTATCCAACCAGGTTCAAGTGTTTGAATTCCAAATTCACCAAAATGCACTGATGTGGCACCTTTTGATTTTCCCTTAGTTCTTCCTCTATGCATTTTTCTATATTTGACTCTTTCCGGCATCAACATGTTAATTCACCTCCAACCTTAAGTGGTAGTAAAAAATACGGTGGGTTTTGCTTCACCCTTAAAGACCCACACTTTAATGCCAATTCTTCCGAATTTTGTCAGGGCAGGGACTTCAGCATAGTCAATATCGGCATTTATTGTGTGAAGAGGCACTCTTCCCTCTCTGTACCATTCGGTTCTTGCAATTTCAGCACCTTCAAGTCTTCCAGAAACCTGTATTTTGATTCCCTTAACCCCAGCTCTGACAGCGCTTCCTATAGCTTGCTTAATTGCTCTTTTGTAAGAAATTTTCTGCTCAATTTTTTGAACCACACCCTGCGCAATAAGCTCTGCGTCTAACTCCGGGTGTTTTACTTCCTTAACTTCAACTCTAAGTATCTCGTATTTTTTAGCAAGATTTTTTCGCACCATATCCTCAAGTTTACTAATTTCAGAACCCTTTTTCCCAATAAGCATCCCAGGGCGAGCACTATGTATAATTACTCTTAATTCATTATCTCCTTTTCTAACTACTTCAACACTTGAAATAGCTGCATTATGTCCAAGAGACTTAAGCTCTTTTCTCACCTTAAAATCTTCCAAAAGGAGAGTAGAATAAGTTTTCTTTCCAGAGTACCACTTGCTCAGCCAGTCTTTTGTAGTGCCTACTCTAAATCCATATGGATGAGTTTTCTGACCCACACTATACCTCCTCTTTCTCTTCTACAACGACCTTAATCCTGCTCACAGGTCTTCTCAAAATATCAGCCCTTCCAAATCCTCTCGGAAGCATTCTCTTTAAAGGACCCTCAGCATCTACGATAGCAAGTGAAACAAACATTTTTTTCCTTTCCATTTTGAAATTGTTTTCTCCGTTTGCAACTGCAGAGTCAAGAGCTTTTTCAATAACTCTTGCTGCCCTCTGAGGAAGGGTTTTTAAGATTGATTTGGCCTCGTCAACCTGTTTATCAACTATAAGTCTTGCAACAAGCCGTGCTTTTGTAGAAGATAATCTTACATGTTTTGTAATTGCATAAGCTTCCATATAGATCCTCCTTACGTCTTAGTAATAACCCTTGCAGTTGGAGCTCTGTGCCCATGGAAAGTTCTTGTAGAAGCAAATTCCCCAAGTTTATGCCCAACCATATCATGAGTTATATACACTGGGATATGAGTTTTACCATTATGAACTGCAATGGTATGTCCAATCATTTCCTCGGTAATATTTGACCTTCTGCACCAGACTTTAATAACCTTTTTTTCTCCCTTTTCGTTCATTTTCTTTATTTTTTCAAGGAGTTTTGGATCAACATAATAGCCAGTTCTACCCATATTTACTTCCTCCTCTTAATAATGTATTTGTTTGAAGAATTCTTCTTCTTTCTCGTCTTATATCCAAGAGTTGGTTTACCCCAAGGAGTAAGAGGACCAGGGTGACCAATTGGAGATTTGCCTTCTCCTCCACCGTGAGGATGATCAACAGGATTCATTGCAGTTCCTCTGACTGTAGGTCTAATTCCTAAATGCCTTTTTACTCCAGCTTTCCCGAGGTTAACATTTTCATGGTCAAGGTTTCCAACCTGACCGATAGTAGCCTTGCATCCAAGTCTTATCTTTCTTATCTCTCCTGAAGTTAACCTTACATGAGCATGCTCGCCTTCTTTTGCAACAATCTGTGCAACTGAACCAGCAGCTCTTGCAATTTTTGCACCTTTTCCTGGAATAAGCTCAATATTATGAATAAAAGTCCCAAGCGGAATATTCTTAAGAGGAAGTGCATTTCCAACAGAAATTTCAACATCTGAACCCGAAACAACATTATCTCCAACTCTTAAACCCAAAGGAGCGATTATATAACGCTTTTCACCATCTGCATAGTTTAGTAATGCAATATAAGCTGATCTATTTGGATCGTACTCAATTGCAGAAACTTTAGCGGGAATTAAATCTTTTTCCCTTTTAAAATCAACTAAGCGGTAGAGACGTTTATTTCCGCCACCTCTATGCCTAACTGTAATCTTTCCTGTATTGTTTCTTCCACCATGTTTCCTTAATCCAACCACCAAAGACTTTTCCGGTTTATCTTTTGTTACAACTTCGCTATGCTTAATAACCGTCCTTCCTCTCAGTCCAGGAGTAGTGGGTTTGTAAACTTTAAGTCCCATATTGCCTCCTTCATGCACTCTGTATGACTTCTATTTTATAACCAGGGAATAGTGTAACTATAGCCTTTTTATAATTTGGTGTTTTTGAAAAACTCCATCTAGACCTTTTCTTCTTTCCATAAACTTGACCAACATTAACGCTTTTAACCTTAACAGAAAAAACTTCTTCTACTGCCTTTCTAACCATTTGAGAATTTGCTCTCTTGTCAACAATAAAAGTGTATTTTCCCTTTTCCATTTGTGCAGTGGTCTTTTCAGTTACAACCGGTTCTATGATTATCTCAAAACTAGTCATGCCCCCACCACCTTTCAATTCCGTTTACTGCCTCTCTGGAAATAATTATCGAGTCAAAAACAACAAGATCATAAGCATTAAGAAATTTATAACTTAGAGGTTTGCAGTTAGAGATATTCCTTGCAGATCTTTCAACTTCTCCGTTTTCATCTGCATAAACAAATAATACTCTACCCAATTCTTTAGAGACCGCGGACTTCACTCTCGCAATCAAATCAACGGTTTCTTTGGTCTTGCCCTCAATTTTAATACCATCTACAATATACACATCACCATCTGAAAATCTTGAAGAAAGTGCAGAGAAAATGGCCATTTTAATCTCTTTCTTGTTCATTTTAAGACTAAAATCCCTTGGATGTGGTCCAAATACTACAGCGCCACCTTTCCAGATATTTGAAGTTTTTGCACCTTGTCTTGCTCTTCCGGTACCTTTTTGAGGCCTAACTTTAATAGTGCTGTAGCTAACATCTCCGCGTTCTTGAGAATCTGCAGTACCTCTTCTGATGCTGGCTAAGTATCTTTTTACTGCTTGATGAACAAGATGTTTTTTAACTGTAAGCCCAAAATACTCTTCTGATAGCTCGATTGTTTCCAATGTGTTTGAAGAAATATTAATCAAGTTTCCTTTCATCTCTATCCTCCCCGAGCTCTTATCAAAAGAAGACTTTTGTCGGAGCCAGGAACGCTGCCGCTTATTAAAATTAAATTCTTCTCAGGAATTACTTTCACAACCTCAAGATTACTTATTGTAACTGTATCGGTTCCTAAATGGCCTGCCATTTTCATTCCCTTGAAAACTCTTCCCGGTGTAGCCCTTTGACCTATCGAACCAGGTCTTCTTGTTGCTGCAGATCCATGAGATTTAGGCCAGCCACTGAAACCCCATCTCTTTACTACTCCCTGAAAGCCTTTTCCCTTTGAAGTCCCGGTAACTTTGACAATTTTAGCATCCTTAAATGCTTCGACAGTAATTTTATCGCCTACTTCACCTTCCATGTCCCTGATTTCTCTCAGGAAGCGAAACGCAGGCAGGTTTTTCTTTTTGTAAATTCCTTGAAGTGGCCTGTTAAGCTTTTTAGTATTTATTTCAAGAAAGCCAAGTTGAACAGCACTGTATCCGTTCTTCTCCAGAGTCTTCTTGTCAACTACAACGCAAGGTCCAGCCTGTACTACTGTCACAGGAACCATCTTATGACCAACATAGATAGAAGTCACTCCGACCTTCAACCCCAGTATCCCTTTATTCATAAGCGCCTCCATTATATCTTAATCTCCACTTCAACGCCTTGTGGAATATCCATATTTGCAAGCTTTTGTGTAATTTCAGGCGTTGCATCAACAATCTCAATGAGTCTCTTATGCACACAAATTTCAAACTCCTCTTGAGAGTCTTTATCAATATTCGGTGCTCTAAGAACATTAAAAACAGTTCGTTTCGTTGGTAGTGGAATAGGGCCAGCTACTGTCGCTCCGCTTGACTTAGCTACCTCCACAATTTTTGCAGCCCAAAGATCAAGAATTTTATTATCAAATGCCTTTAGTCTAATTCTTAAACGTTCTTTCTTCATATTCCTCACCTTTATTCAATTACTTTAGTGATAACACCTGCTCCTACGGTTTTACCACCTTCACGGACAGCAAATCTCTGCCCTTCCTCAAGAGCTATGGGGTAGATAAGCTCAACGCTCAT
>Ga0172366_10001347_pt1 | contig 18973 bp, 21 predicted proteins | sample LakKivSesite69cm_FD_114533 | JGI IMG/M metagenome (GOLD analysis project Ga0172366, IMG submission 114533) | Sediment microbial communities from Lake Kivu, Rwanda - Sediment site 69cm | ecosystem: Environmental > Aquatic > Freshwater > Lake > Sediment | place: Rwanda: Western Province, Lake... | reverse complement strand
TCCTGGCTTAGAATTCGCCACAGATGTTCATTAGGCAGGTCGAGACGGGGAGCTCTTTATGGCCATAGGATACTCCACAAACTAAGACTTGGGCTTTTTGAGACAGACTCTAGGAAACCTGCCTTACTAAGTACTTACGCCTGATTCCCTCGGGACGTGTCAAATCCCCACGGCTGTGCTATACTTTACAGAACCACCTTTAATGCGGAGAGAGTAAAAATGTGGTGTCGGGGTATCCGGGGCGCAACTACAGTAGAGAGCAACACGAAAGAGGATATCTTAAATGCAGGCAAAGACCTGCTGCAAAAGATGATCGATGCTAATGGGCTCGTTCCCGAGAACGTCGCCTGCGCCATATTCACCACAACCCCGGACCTCAACGCAGAGTTCCCTGCGGCTGCTGCCCGTCAACTGGGCTGGTCCCATGCTGCTCTGATGTGCGCCCAGGAAATGAATGTCCCGGACAGCCTGCAGCGCTGCTTGCGCATTTTGATACTTTACAACACCGAAAAAAGCGCTGAGGAAATCGTACATGTGTACATCAAAGGTGCTACTACATTAAGAGGGGCTGCGTCACAGAAAAAATAAATGCTCTCTGGAGATGAGGAAAGATGCTCGTAGTTATGAAAAAGGGCTCCACGCCCGAAGACCTGGCCGGAGTAATAGGGAAAATCACCAAATCCGGGCTTGCCGGACATATTTCCCAGGGAGTGGAACGTACTGTGATAGGTGTGGTCGGGCAAACTTACCCTGAGCTGAGGGATATACTGGAATTCCTGCCCGGTGTCGAGGAAGTTATCCCCATCTCCAAGCCCTACAAGCTCTCCAGCCGTGAGTTTCAGCACGAGAACACCAGAGTCAAAGTCGGGGACATCGTCATCGGTGGCGAGGAGTTGGTCATAATAGCCGGCCCCTGTGCCGTGGAGACAGAGAACCAGGTGCTCGCCACGGCGAAAGCGGTCAAAGAGGCCGGCGCTAACATCCTGCGCGGCGGCGCCTTTAAGCCCAGTACCTCTCCTTACCAGTTCCGCGGCCTGGGCAAGGAAGGTTTGGAGATACTGGCCCTGGCCCGCGCTGAAACGGGCTTGCACCTCATCACCGAGGTGCTCACCCCCCAGGACGTTGACCTGGTGGCGAGATACGCCGACATACTCCAGATTGGGGCGCGCAACATGCAGAACTTCACCCTCCTCGACGAAGTAGGCAAAACGAAGAAGCCTGTCATGCTCAAACGAGGGATGTCAGCCACCATACAGGAATGGCTGCTCTCCGCAGAATACATCCTGTCTCAGGGCAACCGCCAGGTGATGCTCTGCGAGCGAGGCATCCGCACCTTTGAGACCTATACCCGCAATACCCTGGACATAAGCGCCATACCCGTGGTCAAGAAGCTGAGCCACCTCCCCGTCATTGCCGACCCCAGCCACGGCACCGGCAAATGGTACCTGGTGGCCCCGCTGGCCCTGGCTGCTGTGGCAGCAGGGGCAGACGGGCTCATGATTGAGGTTCACCCTAACCCTGACCAGGCACTCAAGGATGGCGCCCAGTCGCTGACCTTTGACAGCTTCCAGCAGCTAATGATGCAGCTTGCGCCCGTGGCTTCCTCCGTGCAACGGAAGCTACCTGCAAAACCTGGAGATAAGGTTGACCAGTAGAGAAAGACTGCTTTTCGGCACCGCCGGTATTCCAAGGTCTTCTAAAGCTTTGTCGACACAGTCCGGAATCGAGCGCATCCACGAGCTTGAGCTGGGTTGCATGGAGGTGGAGTTTGTGCAGGGTGTGAGAATGAGCCCTCAAAGCGCTCGCGATGTGGGTAACGTAGCGGCGAGAAAAGGGATAAAGCTGAGTGCTCACGCCCCTTACTTTATAAACCTCAATGCTCAGGAACTGGACAAAATGGCTGCCAGCCAGGAGCGCATCATCCAGACCGCGCGCATAACCGCCCTTTTCGGCGGGGAGAGCGTCGTCTTCCATCCCGCTTTCTATCTGAAAGACGAGCCCGCCAAGGTTTACGCCACGGTGAAAAAGAACCTGGAGCAGATAGTGGCAAAGCTCAGGGCTGAGGGGAACAGGGTCTGGATCCGGCCGGAGGTCATGGGCAAAGGGAGCCAGTTCGGCACACTTGAGGAGATTCTGCAGCTCAGCGCCGAGATAGATGGTGTAGCTCCCGCTCTTGACTTCGCCCACTGGCATGCCCGGACAGGAAAGGCGAACTCCTACAACGAATTCGCAGCTATTCTGAGAAAAGTCGAGAGCAAGCTGGGAAGAAAAGCCCTGGATAATATGCATATACACGTATCAGGCATAAGCTACGGGCCCAAAGGCGAGAACAAACATCTCGATCTGGCTGAGTCGGATTTAAAATACGAGGAACTGCTCAGGGCATTGAAGGATTGGAAGGTTGGGGGAAACGTCATCTGCGAGAGCCCCAACCTGGAAAAAGATGCTCAGCTCCTGCAGCAAACATACAAGAAGCTATGAAGGCACCTGATTTATCCGTACAACTGGCCCGGAAAAACAAGCGCGGGCTGCTTCTTGCCAACCCCGTGATGACTGCCTCGGGCACCTTCGGCTACGGTACAGAGTACGCCGAGGTCCTGGATATTCAGAGATTAGGTGCCGTCATATGTAAAGGGACAACCCTGAAGCCCCGGCCGGGAAATCCTCAGCCCCGCCTCTGGGAGACCGCAGGCGGAGTGCTCAACTCCATCGGCATGGAGAACATCGGCATAGATGCCTTAATCGAAGAAAAGGCTCCCCTCTGGGCTCAGTGGAAAGTGCCGGTAATCGTCAATATCCTGGGCGAAAGTATCCAAGACTATGCCAAACTGGCAAAGCGGCTCGACAAAGTGTCCGGGGTCAGCGGCATCGAAGTCAACATCAGTTGCCCCAACGTCTCGGCGGGCGGCATGGAGTTCGGGGCAAGTCCCGAATCGGCAGCAGAGGTTACCGCCGCAGTTAAGTCGAAGACCACTTTGCCTATAATCGTCAAGCTGTCGCCCAACGTCACCGACATCGCTGAGATAGCCTGTGCCGCCGCAGACGCCGGCGCCGATGCTATATCGCTCATCAACACCTTAAAAGGTATGGCGATAGATACTAAAAATCGCAAACCCCTTCTGGGCAATGTCTGTGGCGGATTATCCGGGCCCGCCATCAAGCCTGTCGCTCTATATATGGTCTATCAGGTAGCCCGAGCGGTCAAAGTGCCGGTTGTCGGCTGCGGCGGTATCGCCACCGCAAACGACGCTCTGGAGTTCATCATGGCCGGTGCCAGCGCTGTCCAGGTGGGGACAGCTATATTCGCCAACCCCTGTACACCGCTGGACATCCTGAAAGGTATCGAGCGCTTTATGAAAAAGGAGGGCATCCGCCGCATCACGGAACTCGCCGGGGCTGCCCTTTGAGCCAACTACTATCGTTACGTCAAGTAAAAACCGCCTTCCTCGACCTCCTGCTCCCATTGCGCTGCCTCGGCTGCGGACGCGAGGGCGATTTAATCTGCACCTCATGCCGCCAGTCGCTGCCCGTGATACGGCTCCCGCTCTGCCAGCGCTGTGGAGCCACCTCCAGCGAGGGCAACCTATGCCATAGCTGTGTAAACTATCCGCTCACCATTGATGGCATCCGCTCCGTATTTCTGTTCCAAGGGACTGTCCGCCAGGCCGTCCTCCATCTCAAGTACAGGCATCTCAAGGCGGTAGCCGCTCCGCTGGGCCAGCTTCTGGCTGAGTACCTGAGCTCTCATCCTCTGAAAGGAGAGGTAATAATACCGGTGCCACTGCACCCCAAACGGATACGGGAGCGCGGCTACAATCAGGCTTCTTTACTGGCAAGGGAGTTGAGTAGGCTCGCCGGCTTGCCCGTGGTGGAAGATACGTTAGTTCGTGTGAGGGATGCCCTTCCCCAGGCCAGGACCAGGAGCGCCATAGAACGCCGCCGCAATGTGCAGGGCGCTTTTGCCTGCCGTCAAGGGCTTGAGGGAAAGCAAGTTTTGCTCCTTGACGATGTCTGCACCACCGGGGCCACCCTGGATGCCTGTGCCACAGCCCTCAAAGCAGCAGGCGCAAGCTCCGTCTGGGGCTTGACCGTGGCCCGTGAGATGTTCGCCCTATCGGCGAAGTAAGGATGTAAGAGGGAAGTTTGAAACCAACCCTGCTGGGGGAGCCAGAGGGGGTTGAAAAGTCTTAATAAATGCTCCTAAATTTACTTGAAAACCCGGGTGACAATATCATACAATAAATTGATTTCGGGATAGTAACTTTTTGAACGAAGTCAGCCCTGTAGTAATTTTTGGGATTTGGGGGTAGTTGGAATGGAATTAGTTATCAAAGGCAAGAACATGGAAGTTGAGAAAGCGGCCCAGGACTATATTGAGAGCAAACTCAATAAACTGGAGCGCCATCTCCCCGATATCGGCGAGGTTAAGGTCGAGCTTGTCCAGGAGATGACAAAGTCAGCGGAAAACCGCTTCGTGGTGCAGGTAACCATCAACAGCCACGGCACCCTGCTCCGGGGAGAGGAGAGGGCGTCCAACATTTATGCTGCTATAGACATTGTAGTCGATGTGCTGAACCGCCAGATCGAGCGATTCAAGGATAGACTCTACCGCAGCAAGAGAAGGATAACCTCATTTCGCAAGGAATTGGCCGCCGGGGAGTTGCCGGAGGAAAGAGCCGAGGAGAAAGAGAGTAAAATCGTAAAGATAAAACGTTTTCCGGTTAAACCGATGACACCGGAGGAAGCTGCAGACCAGATGGAGCTTCTATCGCATGACTTCTTCATTTTCTTTAATCCCGAAAACAATAAGTTCAGCGTATTATACCGCCGTGGAGATGGAAACTACGGCCTTATCGAGCCCGAGCTCGCCTAGCCAAATCACAATTAGGATTTGAGGTCGTTTAGCAATGAGTCTACCATACCGACGAAAGTCGGTATCCAGATACCTTCACCATAATTTAGAAGCTGTCCCGACTTGTCGGGATGGATTCCGTGTCAAGCACGGAATGGTAATTGTGTTTCTAAACGCCCTCTAATTTAACATTTTCAGTTCGAAAGGAGTCCTCGGTAATGGCAAAGCAAAAAGAAAAACCAGCAATGCTGGCTCGCTACCGTGTGCTCGACTTAACCGATGACAGAGGCGCCTTCTGCGGCAAAATAATGGCCGAGCTGGGCGCCGATGTGGTAAAAGTGGAGAGACCCGGCGGCGACCCCTCCAGAAACGTGGGGCCTTTCTTCCATGATATACCAGACCCCGAGAAGAGCCTCTCCTGGTTCGCTTTCAACCAGAATAAGAGAGGAATAACCCTCAATATCGAGACCCGGGACGGCCAGGAGATATTCAAGAGACTGGCCCAAAAGGCTGAATTCGTCATCGAGTCTTTCAAACCCGGCTATCTGGATAAGCTGGGACTGGGCTACTCCGAGCTGAGCAAGATAAACCCGCGGCTCATCATGACATCCATCACACCCTTTGGACAAACCGGCCCTTATAGTACATTCAACGCCCCCGACCTTATCACTATGTCCATGGCCGGGTACACCTTCATCTGCGGCGATTCCGACCGGCCGCCGGTGCGCTTCAGCAGCGACCAGTCCTATCTCCAGTCCAGCTTACAGGCAACAGTGGGCACTCTCATCGCTCACTACTATAGAGAGCTTTCCGGCGAGGGACAGTACGTAGATGTCTCTATGCAGGAAGCCATGATATGGACGCTCTGCTATGCCCCGCACGACTGGTATCTGCTCAAGCAGATACTCCACACCAGGGAGGGCAGCTTCTGGAGGCGGCTCGGTGTTACCTACCGCCTCATCTGGCCCTGCAAGGACGGCTATGTCTGCTACCGCCTGCTCATGGCACAGCCGGGAGCGGAGGTGATGAACGACCTTATAGCTTCCATGAACAAAGAGGGCCTGGGGGAGGACATGAAGGGCATAAGCTGGACAACCCTCAGCTTCACCGAGGTCCCTCAGGAGAAAATAAACGAATGGGAAGCCGAGATCGGCAAGTACTTTCTCAGGCATACCAAGCGGGAACTGCACGAGGAAGCGATAAGACAGAGAAATGTGATCCAGCCCGTGAACAACGCTAAGGACCTCTACGAATCGCCTCAGCTCGCTGCCAGGGATTTCTGGGTTCAGATAAGACATCCCGAGCTGAGGACTTCCATAGCTTACCCCGGCCCTTACTTCAAGTCAACCGAGACCATGTGGCAGAAAGGTAAAAGGGCTCCCCTCATCGGCGAGCATAATGAGCAGATTTATCTCAAGGAGCTCAAATTCACCAGAGAGCAGCTCGCCATCCTGAAGAAAGAGAATGTTATCTAAGCGAAAGGGGATATGAGATGAAGGGTAAATACGCTTTAGAGGGGCTTAAAGTTGTTGACTTCTCCTGGGTTTTCACCGGCCCTATCGTAACCAAGTATCTCGGCGACCACGGCGCCGAGGTCATCAAGATTGAGTCCGCCACCAGGCCCGACGGCACCCGGCTGATGACGCCGTTCAGGCCCGGGGCTATGGGACTAAATGCCAGCGGCGTTTTCGCCAACTATAACTCCAGCAAATACAGTATCAATATAAACCTGCGCGAGCCCCGCGGCAAAGAGGTGGTGAAGAAACTGGTGCAGCGCGCCGATATTGTCCTGGAGACCTTCGGCCCCGGCGTTATGACCAAGCTGAAGCTAGACTACGATGAGCTAAAGCAGGTAAAGCAGGACATCATCATGCTCAGCATGACCATGGTCGGCCAGTACGGGCCTCATTCTCAGCAGCCCTCCTTCGGCCAGGTACTGCAGGCCACCAACGGCTTCGTGCAGCTCCTGGGCTGGCCTGACCGGCCGCCTTCGCTGCCCGTTGCCGCCTATACCGACTTCATCGCGCCGTGGTACGTCCTCATCGCCCTGATGGCGGCTCTCGACTTCCGCCGCCGCACCGGCAAGGGACAGTATATAGACCTGGCTATGCTGGAAGCCAGCGTGCACCTGGCTGCCCCGGTGGTGATGGACTACACGGTCAACGGCCGGATACAGAACCGCATGGGCAACCGCAACCCGGGCTACGCTCCTCACGGCGTGTATCCCTGCAAGGGTGAGGAGAGATGGGTTGCCATAGCAGTGGCCACCGACAAAGAATGGCAAGCGTTATGTAATGTAATGGGCAACCCCGATTGGGCTAAATCACCCAAGTTCGACACTCTGCTCCACAGGACGGAGAACCAGGACGAGTTGGACAAGCTGATGGGGCAATGGACAAAGGGCTACACACCCGAAGAGATAATGGCTAAGTTGCAGGCTGTGGGTGTAGCCGCAGGTGTGCTCCAGACTGGCGACGACCTCGTAGACAAAGACCCGCAGCTTAAACTTCGTCAGCACTTCGTGGAGATGGACCATGCCGAGATGGGCAAACACCTCACCGAGCGGCCACCCTTCCGGCTGTCCAAAACACCCTCAGAGCCGCAGCGGCCGTTCCCCTCCTTCGGCGAACACACAGAGTACGTCTGCAAAGAGATTCTGAAGATGGGTGACGCCGAATTCGCCGAGCTCATCGGCGCAGGCGTGTTGGCCTAGTCAAACTCAAGATATATATTGCGTAGGGGCAATTCATGAATTGCCCCTACATTATTTTTTATGGGATACATAAATTTAGCTGCGGCGCGCCTATCGTGTAATATAATGGTGTAGGGGCGAGGTGCCCTCGCCCAATCCTCGTCTGATGTCCCGGCTGCGCTATTTTTGCTGAGCGCCTACATACAAAAGCACTTCCTCGATGCTTCGCTTAGGCAGCGGTTTCGGCTTTTCGTTAGCATAGCCAACGGCGATAACAAATGGCACCATGTAGCTTCGAGGCAGGTCCAATACTTCCTTTATCTTATCTTTTTTCATCCAGCCCACATAGCAAGTAGCCAGCCCCAGCTCCGTGGCCCGTAAAACCAGGAAAGCCGAAGCAATTGAGAGGTCTCTCAACGCACGATGCTCATTCTCCTCGCTCCATCCTTTCACTCCCTGCCGGTATGATTGAACATCGGAGCAGCAGACTATTAACACCGGCGCCTGATAGACGAAGTCCTGCTGGAAAATCTGGTTCTCCTTCAGCTTCTCTTTAGTTTTATCATCCCTTATAACGTAGTACCGGCAAGGTTGCGCGTTGCTTCCCGAAGGGGCCAGTCTTGCTGCGTCGACCACTTCTTTAATCAAATCGGGAGATACCTCTTGGCGCTGATATTTCCTTATGCTCCGCCTTTTCGCTACTGCCTCTTTAACGTCCATAACTGAGTCACCTCTCGCGGCTCTCGCCGTAATATACTTCTATTTTACACCACCCCTTCGAGGCTGGCCGCCTTCCTTGCTGTTTCATCACCCATAAATGCTATTTAACTGACCTGTCCGACTGCATGATGCCGAACATGTTGCCTTCGGTGTCCTGACAATAGGCGAAGTAACCCACTCCCTGAATCGGCGTCTTGGGCGTAACCATTTTCCCCCCGTTCTTCGTCACCTTTTTGGTGAATTCATCCACTGACGGCACGTCTATTGAGTTCACTACCGTGCTTGCCATCTCCTGGCGCTGCATAATTGCGCCGTCGATCCCCGGAGCACCACCGTTCCCCGTGGAGACAAGCCAGTAATCCATCGGGCCTTCCCACTTTTTTATCTTCCAGCCGAAGACCTTGGTATAGAATTTTACGGCCCTCGCCGGGTCGTCTGCAGGTATTTCGAAATGCACCACCCTTGACATAGCTCTCTCTCCCTTCTCAGTGTCATTTATTAGCGAACCAGACACTATAAGTCATGTTACCTTTCAGGGGATGAAAAAGTCATAACATCCCGGAGTAAAAGCTTAAAAATTCATCACATTTCGGCGGCGAACTAGGCGCCCAATTCTCCGTTTTTTCATTACTGCATACAGACTTGCACTCACCTTCAATAATGGACTGGACAGCCCCTGGAAACCACTGGACAACGTACACTTGCCCGAAGTAGAATATCGCAGCAAATCGTACTATACCCGTACAGGCATACTATGACAGTAAAAGTTGTGACCGACAGCATCTGTGACATGCCGCCTGGCATGTTACAAGAGTTGGGCATCACTACGGTGCCGGTCTATGTCATATTCGGGCAGAAGGCGTATCGCGACAGGGTGGATATCAGCGAGGAAGAGTTCTACCATAAACTGCTCTACGGCTCAGTTTACCCTACTACCTCCGTGCCCACCCCGCAGGATTTCGCCGATGCTTACACTAAGCTTGCCCGGGAAACCGACGAAATCATTTCAATACACGCCAGCGCAAAACTGAGCGGCATCTACAATTCGGCCATGCTCGGTGCGCAGATGATGACCATGACCGGCAAATGCCGCATCGAGGTGCTGGACTCCAAAACGCTTTCGATTGGCTTCGGGCTTTCTGTACTTGCCGCCGCCAGGGAAGCTAAGGAGGGCAAGAGCCTGGAAGAGGTGACCCGGGCTGCGCGTCAGGCCATTCTTCATATTCATGACCGCAGCATGGCAGATACGCTGAAGTACGCCGTCAAAGGCGGCCGCGTTAATCGGGCATACGGACTGATAGGCTCTTTCCTCGGGGTCAAGCCTATACTGGGTATGAGAGACGGCGAACCGTTCCTGGCCGGAGTGGCCCGTACCAGGGCTAAGGCTTTGCAGCGCATGTATGAATTCGCAGCGAGCTTTCCCGGGGCGCAGGAGATAGCGCTGGGATACACCACAGAATATGACGACGCCAGTAATCTCGCCCAGCGCCTGAAGATAACCTTCCCCGACACCCCCATCCACCTGGCAAGGGTCTGCCCCGGCGTGGTTATCTACGGAGGGCCGGGCAGCCTGGGTATGGCCGTAAGAGAATCGGAAGCCGCAGAACACAGCAACCCATCATGAGCATTCCCAAGCCCACCACGAAAAATGAAAATAGCGCGGGGCTGAAGGTCATTCGGACTGCGACCTGCAATTCTTCACGCTGTGCGGCTTCCTTGCTGTTCCATAAACTTCGCAGTAGAATACAGTCAGTGGAAGAAGAAGCAGGGGACCGGATATGATAGAGATCAGAAAAACAGCCATAGCCCTTGAGGAAGAAGAGCTGCTCGAACTGGAGCAGATTATTGTCGACTGTGACGAGAAAGAAGCGCTCGAATTCCTCAAGAAGTCGGTGTACGACAAGGTGGTTGAATCCCAGGAAGTGAGAACCGGGCACGGCCAACTGAGAAAGGACCTGCGGGCCTGACCTCTACTGTATAGCACAAAGGGAAGGAGGGAAACATGAACGTGCAGGGAGCCATCGACATCGCAGCACCGCCGCAGAAAGTCTGGCCGTTCCTGGTCGAGCCAGAAAATATATTGAAGTGGTGCATTACATATCAGAAGTTCGCGTATACAGGCGATAAGCGCCAGGGACCGGGAACCACTTTCTATCTCGAGGAGAAGGCCGACGGCCCGCTTATGAAGCTCAATTTCACGGTCACGGAATGGGAGGAAAACGCCAAATTTGCCTGCAAAATGACCTCGGGCAATTTCGTGAAAGGGTATGAGCAGAAGATGGCGCTGGAGGCTATTCCGTCGGGCAGCCGCTTCACCTTTGCGGAGGACATAAAGCTCCCATTCGGGGTTCTCGGTAGCGTGATGGGCAGGCTTGCCCGCTCGGGTTCGCAGGCTCACCTCAGAGTAATGCTGAGCAAGCTCAAGAGCCTGGCAGAAGAGTGAGAAGAAACAGACATAGTGTTGCCGGTCATTCAACAGTTTGAGTGGAAAATGCCTTAAAATAGTACTTGACAAGCCTCTTCGAGTCGTAGTATACTTACTTCGAATGCCCATGATGATGAGAAACAATACAACTTAATACAAAAATCTTTGGCTGGTGTCTACAAAGTGCGGTCTGAGTGACATCAGACCGCACTTAATGTTGAAAAAAGCACATTAACAACTGAATACTGAACAAGGTCCTAGTTGTGGTTTAATGTAGGTCAAGCTACTAAGGGCGCACGGGGGATGCCTTGGCGCCAAGAGCCGATGAAGGGCGCGGCGAGACTGCGAAAAGCCTCGGCTGGCTGTCGGGCAAGCTGAGCCGGGGATTCCCGAATGGGATAACCCATCCCGATAAAATCGGGATACTCCTGGTTGAACACATAGACCTGGAGAGGTAAGTGGGGGAACTGAAACATCTAAGTACCCCGAGGAAAAGATAGACATTCTCCTAGTAGTGGCGAACGAACGGGGAACAGCCCAAACCTTGATGACTCAGTGGATTCGGGGCCTATGTCATCAGGGGGTTGTAAGGCATGGCGGAGGAAGGGCTCGAAACCTTCCTGGGAGTTAAAAACCATATCCCTAGCCAAAGGTCTCTGGAACGAGCCACCATAGCGGGTGATAGTCCCGTAGGTTAAAGGGTGAGGCTCCTAGTCATGTTCTTGAGTACCACGGGACACGTGGAATCCTGTGGGAAGCTGGGGTGACCACACTCCAAGGCTAAATACTCTTGGCGACCGATAGTGAACAAGTACCGCGAGGGAAAGGTGAAAAGAACCCCGGGAGGGGAGTGAAAAGATCTGAAACCGTGTGCCTACAAGCAGTCAAAGTCCCGAGCAATCGGGATGATGGCGTGCCTATTGAAGAATGAGCCGACGAGTTAATCTATGTAGCGAGGTTAAGTCGCTCAGCGATGGAGCCGTAGCGAAAGCGAGTCCGAACAGGGCGAATAGTTGCATGGATTAGACGCGAAGCCGGGTGAGCTACCCATGGCCAGGGTGAAGGTCGCCTAATAGCGACTGGAGGCCCGAACCTATTAGTGAGGCAAAACTACAGGATGAGCTGTGGGTAGGGGTGAAATGCCAACCGAAACCGGAGATAGCTCGTTCTCCCCGAAATGTATTGAGGTACAGCCTCGGGTGTTGAGTTGCGCAGGTAGGGCACTGGATGGGCTAGGGGGCAAGTAAGCTTACCAAACTCAACCAAACCGCGAATGGCGTAACTAGAAAGCCCGGGAGTGAGACGGTGGGGGATAAGCTTCATCGTCAAGAGGGAAACAGCCCAGACCATCAGCTAAGGTCCCCAAGTGTAGGCTAAGTGGTAAAGGAGGTAGAAGCGCACAGACAGCCAGGATGTTGGCTTAGAGGCAGCCACCATTTAAAGAGTGCGTAACAGCTCACTGGTCGAGTGAATCTGCGCCGACAACCCAGCGGGGCTCAAGCCTACCACCGAAGCTATGGGTCCTTCGCAAGAAGGGCTGTAGGGGAGCGTTCCCTTCGCACCGAAGCCGTGGCGCGAGCCATAGTGGAGCGTCGGGAAGTGAGAATGTCGGCATGAGTAGCGTAAGGCATGTGTGAAACATGCCCACCGGAAGCCTGAGGTTTCCTACGGAAGGTTAATCCGCGTAGGGTTAGTCGGGCCTAAGTCGAGGGCGAAAGCCGTAGGCGATGGACAACTGGTCAACATTCCAGTACCGTTTATCCTTTTTAAACTACGGGGGGACACAGGAAGGTAGGCCGAGCGCACCCATTGGACATGGTGCGTCACCGATTATAGGCGTGGGCCGATAGGCAAATCCGTCGGCTCGTTAAGCTGAAGAGAGGGGAAAGCCGAGGGGCAACCCGAAGCGATTTGGCTGAGCCTACGCTGTCAAGAAAAGCCTCGTAACTTAAGGATAAGCGCCCGTACCGCAAACCGACTCTGGTAGGCGGGGATGAGAGTCCCAAGGTGGTCGAGAGAACCCTCGTTAAGGAACTCGGCAATCTAGCTCCGTAACTTCGGGATAAGGAGCGCCCCGGGGTGTGAGAGGACTCGTTTTTTGAGCACTCCGAGGCCGCAGTGAACGGGCCCAAGCGACTGTTTAACAAAAACACAGGTCTCTGCTAAGGCATAAGCCTAGGTATAGGGGCCGACACCTGCCCAGCGCCGGAAGGTTAAGGGGATTTGTTATCCCGACTTGTCGGGAGAAGCAGAGAACCGAAGCCCCGGTAAGCGGCGGCCGTAACTATAACGGTCCTAAGGTAGCGAAGTCCCTTGTCGGGTAAGTTCCGACCCGCACGAATGGTGTAACGACTTGGGCGCTGTCTCAACGAGGGACTCGGCGAAATTGAAATACCCGTGAAGATGCGGGTTACCCGCGACTGGACAAAAAGACCCCGTGGAGCTTTACTATACCCTGGCATTGAATTGAGGCTTAGCATGTGTAGAATAGGTGGGAGGCTGAGAAGCTGGGGCGCCAGCCTCAGTGGAGCCGCCGTTGAAATACCACTCTTGTTAAGGTTCGGTTCTAACCGCTGTGCAAGCAGGGAGACAGTGTCAGGCGGGTAGTTTGACTGGGGCGGTCGCCTCCTAAAGAGTAACGGAGGCGTCCAAAGGTCCCCTCAGGGTGGATGGAAATCACCCATCGAGTGCATTGACATAAGGGGGCTTGACTGTAAGACCAACAAGTCGAGCAGAGACGAAAGTCGGGCAAAGTGATCCTACGGTACCGTGTGGAAGGGCCGTGGCTTAACGGATAAAAGCTACCCCGGGGATAACAGGCTTATCTTGCCCAAGAGTTCATATCGACGGCAAGGTTTGGCACCTCGATGTCGGCTCGTCGCATCCTGGGGCTGGAAAAGGTCCCAAGGGTCCGGCTGTTCGCCGGTTAAAGCGGCACGCGAGCTGGGTTCAGACCGTCGTGAGACAGGTCGGTCTCTATCCGTCGTGGGCGTAGCAGATTTGAGGGGAGATCTCTCTAGTACGAGAGGACCGAGAGGTACAGACTTCTGGTGTGCCAGTTGTTCCGCCAGGAGCATAGCTGGGTAGCCAAGTCTGGATCGGATAAGCGCTGAAAGCATCTCAAGTGCGAAGCCGACCCCAAGATTAGATCTGCCACCAGGTCAACTGGGTAAGACCGCAGCGAGACTAGCTGCTTGATAGGCGGCGTGTGTAAGTCCCGTAAGGGATTCAGCTTAGCCGTACTAATGGTCGAGGGCTTGACCTACATTAAACCCTAGCTAGGGCCAGAGTTCAGTATTCAGCAAAGTTCTAAACTCTAAATCCTAAACAAATTCAAAATGGGAATCGCAAAATCCAAAAGGGTTTAGTTTTAGAGCATTTGCACTTTGAAAATTTGATCTTGTTTAGAAATTCGGATTTCGGATTTTAAAAGGGCTTTTCGCGGGATGGAGCAGTGGAAGCTCGTCGGGCTCATAACCCGAAGGCCGTTGGTTCGAATCCAACTCCCGCTACCAATTTCTTCGCATTAAACAAACGCTGTTGTGACTGGCTCATGTCACGGCAGCGTTTCTTCTTTTCTATAAAGGCTTGCACTTAATCAGTTGTATCAATGTGATATACTATTCTCAAAAGAGGATAAAGGCGGGAGAAGTAATGAAGCTTAAAGTGATTTTGGAGCCCAGCGACGAGGGAGGCTACACAGTCTATGTTCCCTCTCTTCCCGGCTGCATCAGCGAGGGCGATACCCGGGAAGAAGCTCTAGCCAACATTCGCGAAGCCATCGAGCTTTACCTGGAGCCTACCGAAGACGACCATATTCCCCCGGAGAAGGCAGAGGTGCTGGAGTTGGCCCTGTGAGCCATGTCCCCAGCCTGTCGTATCGAGAGATTGTTCGTGCATTACAACGTGACGGATGGATAGTGATACGGCAACGGGGCAGTCACATCCGGCTTCAGAAACATTCGGGCGAACGGACCATGAAGCTCACTGTTCCGGCACATCGTCCCGTGAAACGCTCCACTCTGAGCCAAATTCTGAAGCAAGCCGAGTTGGAGCTTAACGATTTTCTAAAGCTCCTGTAATAGGGCTCATAGCCCGAAGGCCGTTGGTTCGAATCCAACTCCCGCTACCAATTTCTTCGCATTAAACAAACGCTGTTGTGACTGGCTCATGTCACGGCAGCGTTTTTCTTTTCTATGAAGTCCCACACATGTTTAATTGTGTCAATGTGATATACTATTCTTGTTAAAGGCGTCCAGTCGCCGTTCCCTGTAAACAGGAAATATATGGAGGTTGTTTGGATAAGAGGCTGCTTGAGGGGATACAGTCTAAGATTAAACAGAGAGACTATTATTTCACACTTCATGCAGGAGAGCGTCTGATTGAAAGACATATTTCTGTCAGAGAAATTGAGGAGGTCATCTCGAGTGACAGCGCTGAGGTGATAGAGGATTATCCTGAAGACCTCCGCAGCCCTAGCTGCCTTATTTTTGGTATAACGGAGGCTGGCCGGCTATTGCATATACAATGTACTTACTCACCTAACGTGGCGGTTGTAACGGCATATGAGCCGAAGCCAGAAGAATGGATAGAATGGAGGATAAGGAGGAGAGGCAAAGCATGAAAAGGTGTCCTTTGTGTGGCGGTGAATTGAAAGAGTTAAAAATTACTCATCCTCAGGAATATAACGGAAAGGTCATCATTCTGGAGAATCTACCTGCTGAGGTATGTAGTAAATGCGGCGAAGTGCTATTGCGTCCCGATGTCCTGGAGAAGGTGCAGGAGCTGGTATGGTCCAAGACTGCCCCGAAGCGCAGAACGTCCGTGCGTGTCTATGACCTGGCGGAAGTGAATTAGAGATTGTTAGATAGCTTGCACTCCTCGTCGGGCTCATAGCCCGAAGGCCGTTGGTTCGAATCCAACTCCCGCTACCAATTTCTTCGCATTAAACAAACGCTGTTGTGACTGGCTCATGTCACGGCAGCGTTTTTCTTTTCGCAGTATAATTATGGCGGTGAGAAAGTAGACAGTCATGGGAGGAGGAGAGGATGAACGCAAGTGAACTTATTGACAACCAGATTGCCAGGCTGCCTGACTGGCGCGGTATGACCTTTGCCCGGATTCGTAAAACTATCCGTGAGGCTGACCCGGAGATTGTCGAGGAATTGAAATGGAAGGGGACGCCTGTGTGGTCACACGGGGGCATTGTCTGTTTGGCCAAGGCGTTCAAGGATAAAGTGAAGCTGACATTCCCTGAAGGAGCGAGCTTAGCCGACCCGGACAAGTTGTTCAATAGCGAGCTCGAGGGCAAGAAGTGGCGCGCGATTGACTATTACAAAGATGACAAAGTCAGGGAACGCGAGCTGACCGGTCTCGTCCGGGCGGCGGTGGCGCACAATCTGGCCAAAATGAAGACGGGCGCCAAAGCTAGAAAGAAGACTGCTTAATAACAATTTCGAAGCTAAATCGCCATCACGACGTAGTTGTCGCGGTGGCGATTTTCATTTACCGACAGGGCTTCTCTAAAACCTCGTTTTTTGAGGTCGTTTAGTAATGAGTCTACCATTTTGAATCCGTCCCGACTTGTCGGGATGGATTCCGTGTCAAGGAATGGTAATTGTGTTTCTAAACGACCTCTCATTTTTTATGTTTGGGGATGCTGATATTAACGTGTTATTATTAGTAGTGTTAAATTGAATCCCTCATACCTCGTTTTCCCAGGGAGGAACAGCCGTGAATCGTCGTTTGCTTTTCGTCGCCCTTGCCGGGTTGGTAATCGTACTGCTGATGCTGGCTGCCTGCGGTGCGGGCAAACCGGCCGCGACTCCAACGCCCACTCCGGCCCCGGCATCCATCGCCCTGTCCTATCTCGAGGCCATAGCCAGCGGTAACTACACCGCTGCCGCGGCGATGGAGGCCCCCGACATGCTGGCCGCGGCAGCGGCAGCGGCGCTCGAGCAAATCGCCCAGGGATTGGTCCTCCAGTACGGCGAGTACCAGAGTCTGGGCGAAGCCGCCACAGCCTCAGTGCCCCCGTACATAAACGTCACCATACCGGCGACATTTGCCTATGCTACCGTGGGACTAATCGTCACCATCGACGCCAATAACCAGGTGGCCGGCTTCCACGTCGGCTCCGTAACGCCCACCGTCACTCCCGCGCCTGCCGCCTATGTCGACCCTGATTCCTTCACCGAGGGCAACGTCACCGTCGGCTCAGCGCCCTGGACGCTGCCGGGCACGCTCACCATGCCTAAAGGCACGGGACCATTCCCCGGGGTCGTTCTCATCACAGGCTCCGGGCCTAATGACCGCGACGAGACCATTGGAGTGAACAAGCCGCTGCGCGACATCGCCTGGGGGCTGGCGACACAGGGCATCGCCGTGTTGCGCTACGACAAGCGGACGCTGGTCTACGCCAGCGAGATGGCGCAGTTGTCAAACATCACCGTCAAGGAAGAGGTAACCGACGATGCTATCGCGGCTATCTCTCTCTTGCGCTCGACCCCCAACATAGACCCGAACCGTGTCTTCCTCATCGGGCACAGCCTTGGCGCGTATCTCGCACCGCGCATCGCCGCCGAGGTGCCGGGCCAGTTGGCGGGCATCGCCATGCTGGAGGCCCCGAGCGGCCCGCTGCCGCAGCTCATCCTCATGCAGACGGAATATCTCGCTTCGCTGGAGGGAAACCTGACCGAGCAGGAACAGCAGCAGATAGACACCATTAAGCAGCAGGTCGCATTGGCCGAGTCGCCCGGCCTGACGCCCTCGACCCCGGCCTCCGAATTGCCGCTGGGGATTCCGGCCTCATACTGGCTCGACCTCCGCACCTACGACCCGCTGGCGACCGCCGCTAGCCTCGATATCGCCATGTTCTTCTCTCAGGGAGGACGGGACTACCAGGTGCCGCCCAGCGAGTTAGGGCCCTGGGAAACGGCCCTCGCCGGAAAGAGCGACGTCACGTTCAAAGAGTATCCATCGCTCGACCATCTGCTGTTCGCCGGCACCGGGCCGAGCACGCCCGCCGAGTACGCCGTTCCCAGCCACGTTGCCGGAGAAGTCGTCTCCGACCTGGCCGCATGGGTCCTGAGCCACTGATACCCAATCCAGTAGCATGGGTAGACTCATACCCGAATTTTCTTGGTTCGAATCCAGCGCCCGCTACCAATGAGACTAAAAAGCAGGACAGTGTCCACTGGACATGTCCTGCTTTTTCTATTTGCACAGCTTAGTTGAACACCCACCTCATCCCTACCATACTGCCAGAGCCCCCGTCACTATCCAAGCCTCTTCAACTTCCAAACTTGGGAATTAATGTGAAGATACATCTGGAAAATTCATCTTGCTAATAACGAGAAGCCCGAATAGCATAGTACCAGTACGAAAGTACTGCACGAAAGTACTGTCGGGAGGTTGAAAATGCCTAGTCCGATGCAAACAGCCTTAATCTGGGTAGGATTTGTTGTCTTCGTTCTATTTGCATACAGGGTAACATATTATCTATTAGGCTGGTCCAACGAAAGAAGGCTGAAGGAAAAGGCTGAGGTTTATCAGAGATTGATGGACTCCTGGAGCAAGGAAGGTAAGAAAAAGGGTAATAGTTGAGCAAAAACGTTAGTGGCGATGCACGCGAGGCCGAAATATGAATAACAAACGGGTTTCCGCTACTGTGCATGTTTTGCTTCTAGCGCTCGTCTTGCTGAGCTTGACTGTATTTGTACTTCCCGGTGCGAGTGCCAGAGCTGAAACGAAAGTGAATTTCCCAGACCCCAACATTCGAGCTACTATGGATATCGGCGGAAACCTGACAAGAAACATATCGTCACTCTCCAGTCTCAACGGACTGAGCACCCTGGTTTCCCTGTTAAACCAGCCAGAAAACATATCGTCACTACCTGGTCTCGGCGCTCCGAGCGAGTTGGATTCCATGTTAGACCAGATAGTCAACACCGCGTCATCTTCCGGTCTCGGCGACCTGAGCGAGCTGAATCCCATGATAGACCTGATAGTAAATAATGCATCATTCTCCAGTCTCAGCGACCTGAGCAGCCTGAACGGGCTGAATCTCGGTCAAAGCCAGAAAAGCGATATATCATCGATGTCCACATCTGCACCAGCAGGCAAGAAAAACATATGGTTAATTGTTTGCCCCATCGCTATAGTGACAGTGATGGCGCTTCTGGTGGATCAGTTCTTAACCTTAAGGGAAAGACACCGGTGCCGCCGACTCCAGGTTTCAGTAACCCCTGTTCACAGCGGCAAATCATAGTAGGCCCGGCAGACG
>Ga0172366_10001346_pt1 | contig 18976 bp, 19 predicted proteins | sample LakKivSesite69cm_FD_114533 | JGI IMG/M metagenome (GOLD analysis project Ga0172366, IMG submission 114533) | Sediment microbial communities from Lake Kivu, Rwanda - Sediment site 69cm | ecosystem: Environmental > Aquatic > Freshwater > Lake > Sediment | place: Rwanda: Western Province, Lake... | reverse complement strand
TTCATCCTCGACATCAAGGTCGCAGGCTACGCCCTGAGCGTAGGCGGAGCTATCGCCTTCATCCTGGGCTCGCTCATGATCTTCAGCCCCCTGACCCCACCCTCGCCAGCCATGCCCCCGCTCGCCGTCTCACGGCCCCTTATCGCTGTCATGACGGCTTCGATCGCCGCTTTCTTCCTCTTCGCCCTCTCGGCTGGGATCAGGGCGCAACGGGCCAAGGTGATCAGCGGAGTAGGGGCTATGGTGGGGGCCATAGGCGTGGTGACCTCCGATCTCGATCCCTTGGGGACGGTTCAGGTGAAGAGCGAGCTGTGGAGTGGAGTGGCCGAGGGGGGAGAGACCATCAGGAAGGGGGAGCGGGTGAGGGTGGTGGCTGTGGAGGGAGTGAGGCTGAGGGTGACGAAGGAATAACTTATAGAGCACAGGGGGCTAACTTGCTCCAGCTCTGAGCCTAAGGCTCAGAGCGCTATGCTACGAATGCATCTGAGGAGGTGCGAAATGTTACTTGTGTTTGGGAATATCGTCGGTCTGGGCTTGTTCTTGGTGCTGGTGGTGATTATCCTCAGCCTGGCCATCAAGATCGTGCGGGAGTACCAGCGCCTGGTGGTCTTCCGGCTGGGGAGGTGCATCGGCCAGAAGGGGCCGGGGATCGTCTTCCTGATCCCCCTCGTGGATCGGCCCGTCGGGGTGGACCTCAGGGAGCAATATTTGGAGGTGCCCCACCAGACCTGCTTCACCCAGGACAATGCTTCCATCTCCGTTGACTTCCTGATCTACTGGAAGGTGGTCAACGCTGTGGATAGCATCATCCAGGTGGCCAACTTCGCCGGCGCTTCGCAGGGCATCGCCACCACTACCCTCAGGGCGGTGATCGGGGACATCATCCTGGACGACGTGTTAGCCAGACGAGAGCACATCAATGAGGTCTTAAGGGTGAAGCTGGACGAAGTCACCGAGCGGTGGGGGGTCAAGGTCACCGCCGTGGAGATCAGGGAGATCCTGCCTCCGCGGGAGGTTCAGGACGCCATGACCCGCCAGATGACCGCGGAGCGCAACCGCCGGGCCATGGTCCTGGAGGCCGATGGCAAGCGCGAAGCGGCCATCAAAGTGGCCGAGGGCGAGAAGCAGTCGGCGATCCTCAGGGCGGAAGGGGATCGGCAGGCCGCTATCCTCCGTGCCGAGGGGTTCTCCCTGGCCTTGGACAAGATTTTCTCCGTAGCCAGGACGGTGGATGCCAAGACCATGAGCCTCCAGTACCTGGAGACCCTGAAGGCCCTGGGGTCCGGCCCGGCCACTAAATTCATCTTCCCCATGGAGTTCGCCAACCTCCTGAAGCCCTTCACCCAATTCACTCAAAAGGCAACCGGGGGAAGCTCCGAAAAGGCACCGGAGTGATCAAGAGGTGTGAGGTTCCAGATGGCAAAAGCCCAAAGAGTGACGACTGCCCAAGTGGGAGAGAGGCGGAACCAGGTCTCACCTGTCTCCCCGCCAACAGTGACGGCCTGACTGAATGTGAAAGGGAAAAGAGAGGAGGCACGTACTGGTAGTCCGATGGTTGTGACTACCGGATAGGAAATCCAATGACCAACAAAGTGAACAAAGTTGTCCTGGCCTATTCCGGTGGGCTGGATACCTCCTGCATCGTCCCCTGGCTCAAGGAGAACTACGGCTGCGAGGTGATCACTTACACCGGCAATATCGGACAAGAAGAGGAACTGGAGGGCCTGGAGGAAAAGGCGCTGGCCTCGGGGGCCTCCAAAGCTTATATCGAAGACCTGCGAGAGGAGTTCCTGCTGGAGTACGCCTTCCCCACCCTGCAGGCCGGAGCCATCTACGAGCACAAGTACCTGCTGGGCACCTCCTTCGCCCGGCCCCTCCTGGCCAAGCGACAGGTGGAGATCGCTGAGCTGGAGGGAGCCGATGGAGTGGCCCACGGCTGCACCGGCAAAGGGAATGACCAGGTGCGCTTCGAGCTGACCTACAAGGCCCTCAACCCCTACCTGAAGGTGATCGCCCCCTGGCGGGAGTGGCACATCCGCTCTCGGGAGGACGCGCTGGCCTACGCGGCAGCCCATGACATCCCTGTCAGCGCCTCAAAGGAGAAGATCTACAGCCGCGACCGCAACATCTGGCACATGAGCCATGAGGGCGGCCCGCTGGAGGACCCCTGGCATGAGCCCGACGAAAGCCTCTTCGTCTTGACCTCTGCGCCTGAGGATGCACCCGACGAGCCGGAGTACGTGGAGATTGACTTCGAGCAGGGCGTGCCCCGTAAGCTCAACAGTGTGGCTATGGGACCAGTGGAGTTGCTCACTGAGCTCAACAGGATGGGGGGCCGACACGGCATCGGCCGGGTGGACCTGGTGGAGAACCGGCTGGTGGGCATGAAATCGCGGGGTATTTACGAAACTCCCGGCGGAACCATCCTTTACACCGCCCACCGCGAACTGGAGAGCCTTACCCTGGATCGGAACACCAGCCACTACAAGGCTCTCCTGGCTCAACGCTACGCCGAGCTGGTCTACTACGGCCGCTGGTTCACCCCTCTGCGGGAGGCGATGGATGCCTTCGTGCAGGAGACACAGAAGCGGGTCACTGGCACCGTGAGGCTCAAGCTGTACAAGGGCTGCTGCCATGTCGTAGGGCGCAAGTCACTCTACTCTCTCTACCGAGAGGAATTCGCCACCTTCGGCCAGGAGGATGTCTACGACCAGAAGGACGCCCAGGGATTCATCAACCTCTTCGGCCTGCCGCTGAAGGTCCAGGCCCTGCTGGAGCTAGAGGGAATGCCCAGGCCGGAGCTGGAAGCGCCTGATTACACTAGGTTCAAGAGGGACTGAGATGGAACTCGCAACGGACATCCTAGAACTGATTGGCCACACCCCACTGGTGCGCTTGAACCGGGTGGCGGAGGGGTGTCCCGCCACGGTGCTGGCCAAGCTGGAGAGCCTTAACCCCGCCGGCAGCATGAAGGACCGCATCGCCCTGTACATGATCCAGGACGCAGAGCGAAGGGGGATCTTGGGGCCCGGCTCTGTCGTGGTGGAGCCCACCAGCGGCAACACCGGGATGGCCCTGGCTTTGATCTGCGCCATCAAGGGCTACCGCATGATCGCGGTGATGCCTGAGGCCATGAGCGTCGAGAGACGCAGGATCATCGAAGCCTACGGAGCTGAGGTGGTATTGACTCCCTGTCGTGGTGGTCCTGAGGGACCCTGCGGTCGGGAGGACATCCAGCGAGCCAAGGAAGAGGCCCGAAGGCTAGCTGAGGAGTGGGGTGGATTCCTGCCTGACCAGTTCACCAACCCGCAGAATGTGCGAGCCCATCGGGAGACCACTGGCCAGGAGATCCTGGCCCAGACCGGGGGCCGCCTGGATGCCTTCGTCATGGGTGTGGGCACGGCTGGCACACTCATAGGTGTCGCGCAGGCTCTGAAAGCGCACGACCCCTCCATCCAGATAGTGGCTGTCGAGCCAGCCAACTCAGCCGTTCTGTCCGGTGGTCCGCCGGGCTACCATCGCATTCAGGGCATCGGCGAGGGGTACGTGCCGGAACTGTTCGACTGCGACCTGTGCGATGAGGTGATCGCTGTGGACGATGAGGAGGCCATCGGCATGGCCCGACGGCTGGCGCAGGAGGAGGGGATCTTCGCCGGCTTCTCCTCCGGGGCCAATATAGCCGCTGCCCTACAGGTGGCAGCAAAACTGGAGGAGGGACAGAGAGTGGTGTCCATCATCGCTGACTCGGGTCTGAAATACCTGAGCGCATTCCCTCTGAACTCGAGGGTTCATCACCCTCTCTCATTGGGTGCTCATCGTAGCCATGATCGCGTCACTGGACCGGCTACAGTCTGATCTGAGGGACTCATGAGTTTACAAATTGGCATCGTAGGTCTGCCCAACGTGGGCAAATCCACACTCTTCAATGCCCTGACCCGGGCTCAGGTGCCGGTGGCCAGTTACCCCTTCACCACCACGGACCGACATGTGGGCGTGGCCACGGTGCCTGACCACCGGCTGACCGACATCGCAGCCCTTGTGCAGCCCGAACGGATCGTGCCCACCACGGTAGAGTTCGTGGACATCGCGGGCCTGGTGCGGGGCGCTCATCGGGGGGAGGGACTGGGCAATCAGTTCCTGAACCACATACGCAATGTGGATGCGATAGCGATGGTCGTTCGCTGCTTCCGCGACGGCGATGTCCCCCATGTGCATGGCCAGCTTGATCCAGAGACCGATATCCAGGTAGTAGAATTGGAGTTGATCCTGGCTGACCTGACCACGGTGGAAAGACGCCTGCAGAAGGTGCGTTCCCAGGCCAAAAGCCGGCCCCGAGAGGTCGCAGCCGAACTGGGTTACCTAGAGCGGGTGCAGGAGCACCTGCAGGGTGGACAGGGCGTGCGCTTACTGGAACTCAGTGAGGAGGAGATGGGCTACCTTCGTGACCTGAACCTGCTGACGGCTAAGCCCCGGCTGTATGTGGCCAACGTGGAGGAGAAAGACCTGCCAGAGGGTGGGGAACTGTGCGCTCCGGTGGCTCGCTTGGCCCAGCGCGAGGGGGCGGAGATGGTATCGCTGTGCGCTCTGCTGGAGATGGAACTGGCTGAGTGGCCGGAGGAGGAGGCCGCTGCCTATCGCGCTGAGGTGGGGGTAGAGGGGTCGGGGCTGGATGTGCTGGTGCGGGCTGGCTACCGGCTGCTGAAACTTATCACCTTCTTCACCACCACAGGCGGACATGAAGTGCGGGCCTGGACACTGTCCCAGGGCAGCACAGCGCTCCAGGCGGCGGCCAAGGTGCACACTGACATGGCCCGCGGCTTCATCCGGGCGGAGGTGATCAACTACGCGGAGCTCATGGCTGTCGGCTCCCTCGCTGCGGCGCGAGAACAGGGCCGGCTACGAGTGGAGGGGCGTGACTACCTGGTCCAGGACGGGGACATCATCCACATTCGGTTTCAGGTTTGAGGATGTGAAGGGTGAACATCCTGCTGATTGATGGCCGAGATGAGTTCCGCAGGCGCCTCAGCGCTCACTTGCGAAGGGCAGGACATCAGGTGCAGGCCCTGTCGGAGCTGGAACCAGCGCTTATATGGCTGGAGAGCCATCGTCCCGACGCGGTGATGGTTGAGCAGGGAGTGTTGCTTCAACAGGGAGAGCCTTTGCTGCTGGCCATGGTCCGGTGCGAAAATCCTCCAGCTATCCTCTCTACTCCCCGAGGGCCAGAGGAATCGGAACTAGCGGAGGTGAGGGAGCAGATAGACCGGGTAGAAGGAGTGCGTCGGCAGGTGCAGGAGGCAGCGAAGGCTCTCCCCATGCGACTTCAGATTGGGGAACTGGTCATTGATCAGGCCAAGCGACGAGCTATTTTCCAGGGGCGGCTCCTTCCCCTCACCCCCACTCAATATCGTCTTCTCTATTGCCTGGCCCGCTATACTGGGCAGGTGGTTGGCTATCGGGAACTCTTGTGGCAGGTGTGGGGCTTCGACGCCGAAGAGGCAGAGGCCCGCGATCTTCTGAAGGCCCATATCCGCCAGATCCGGCGCAAGATGGGGCTGGATGCGCAGCGGGCGGAGTATTTGCAGTCCGTGCGCGGCTTTGGTTACATGCTCATTGACCCCCATGAGGATGAACTCCTCTAGTCCTCTCAGTGTAGGCCGCCTTTTTCACCGAATCTTCACCTAACCTTCACCCTTTTCTCTATTGACAATCGAGGTGTTTTCTGCTATGATAGGCACGTAAAATTCCCCGGATGAAAGGAGGAAATGACCATGCCTAGAGGTTTCTGCCCCGACTGCGATGCCATGATCACTGTAGGCCGTGAGGTCAAGGTGGGAACCCTCCTCAACTGCCCCGAATGCGGAGTTGAGCTTGAGGTGTTGAGCCTTTCACCCTTTGAGCTGGACTACGCCGATTTCGAGGAGTGGGAAGAAGAGGAAGAGGAGGAAGGGGAGGAATGGTTGGAGGATGAGGAATAACCTTCCGCCCTAGCCTCCTCCGACTTGTGTTTCCATCTGGCGAAGCCGGCTGATGGAGGCTGAAATCAACCTGTGCTAGCCGACTTTGCAGATCTTGGCATCAAGAAACCCGGCTTCTTAGCTCGCTGGTGCTCAGAAGCCGGGTTTTTCTGTGTTCCTGCCCTGGAATCCTGGTTTGGCAAAAGAGTCTCTCTATGCTATAATAAACTCTTGTCACCCCGTTGATATGACTACATTCATTTCCGCTTTCGGCGGGGGTCCCCTCACCTCCGACCGGGGGCAACTCCATAGAAAGGAGAATCATCCCTGCATGCGCCATTACGAACTGACTTTCATCACCCACCCCGCCCTCGAAGAGGAGGCCCTGGCGGAGATCAGAGAGCAGATCGGCAACCTGATCACCTCCAAGGGGGGGCAGGTGACGGGCATGGACCTGTGGGGGCAGCGGCGGCTGGCCTACCCCATCGCCGACCAACTGGAGGGCCACTACGTGCTGATGCGGTTCGAGCTCGATCCTCCTCACTTGCCCGAGTTGGAGCGGATGATGAGGCTCGACAGCCGGATTATCCGCCGCCTGTTGGTCCGAACTGACGGATGAACTCAAGCAGAGCTCCAAAATGATGGTAGAGGGAGGAGAGGTAGAACAATGCCCAGAGGCTTGAACAAAGTCATGGTCATCGGCCGCCTGGGGAGGGATCCCGAGATGCGTTACACACTCAGTGGCAAGCCGGTCACCTCCTTCAGCGTGGTGACCAGCCGCACTTGGGTCACCACCGATGGTGAGCGCCGGGAGGACACGGAATGGTTCAACATTGTGGCCTGGGGAAATCTAGCGGAGATCTGTAGCCAGTATCTTAGTAAGGGCCAACAGGTCTATGTCGAAGGGCGGCTTCAGACGCGCAGTTGGGAGGACAGCGAGGGCAAACGCCACTCGCGCACCGAACTGGTCGCCCAGGAGATGATCATGCTCGATGAGCACCACGGCCCTGCTGCTAGGGAGGGAGTTGGTCGCCGCGCTGAGAGCTCAGGAACCAGGTGCTGACCACTTCATGTGCCTTTGCCCCTGCAGGGCCTGTTCAGCCCCGTTCCTCAGCTCAGCAATACCCACAGGAGGGGAGGGCTCTCGCCTTCCCCCATAGAGTTTAGACAGTCGAGGAGGAGATATTGGCTATCCAAACACGGGACGACAGCGATCAAGATACTGTACGGCACAATAAGAATGTCTGTGCATTCTGCGTGGATCAAATCCAGGTGGACTACAAGAATGTAGCTCTCTTACAGGGGTTTCTCACCCGAGAGGGGCAGATCCTGCCTCGCCGTCGGACAGGCACCTGTGCTAAGCATCAGAGACAGTTAGCCCAGGCGATCAAACAAGCGCGCCACCTGGCGCTGCTTCCTCATGCTCCCCAGCACACCTATCAATACTAACTACTCATAGTCGTCCGAAGCGGGAACATGAAGACTCCCCTACGTCCCAGGGACAGGTAAGCGGGCGGGCCGTCGTATGACGGCCTCCTTTTTGGAGAGTAGGAAGCGAGATGGCCAGACGCACACAGAGAAGGGCAAAGGGCACAACAGAGGCCCGACCCACCCGAAAACAGCTTGCCCGGCGAGAGCGAGAAGCGATCCAGTTGCGCCGCATCTGGATCGCTTTGACCGTGGTGGGCATGCTGGCCATCGGGGTGTTGGGGTTTGGGGCCTATCAGGAGTTCATCGCCAAGCCCAATGCGCCGGTGGCGATAGTTAACGGCGTGCCCATCCGCACCAGTGATTACCAGCGCATGGTGCACTATGAGCAGTGGCGGCTGCGAGTTCAAGCGGCGGAGCTTCAGCAACGCCAGGCACAATTGGACCCGGAGGCCGAGGGCCAGGAGTTCATGGCCCAATATCTGAGCCAACAACTCCAGCAGGTTCAAGCCATGATGCCCCAGATGCCACGCCAGACTGTGCAGAGGATGATAGATGATGAACTGGTGCGCCAGGAAGCCCAGCGGCGCGGGATCACGGTCAGCGATGAGGAACTTCAACAGGCCATCGAGGAGCAATTTGGCTACTACCGCATCCCTCCGACCCCTGTTCCCACTCCGACGCCTGTTACCGAGACCCTGTCCATCGCCACTCCGGTGCCCACTCCAACTCCACTCACCCTGGAGCAGTTCCGGGAAGCCTATGACAACTACGTCAAGATCATCCGGGAGCAGACCAGCATGTCGGAGGCGGAGCTACGGGAGGTCTTCCGCGACGCGCTCCTCCGGCAGAAGCTGCAGGATGCCCTGGCCGCTGAGATGCCGACTGAAGCCGAGCAGGTCTACGCTCGGCACATCCTACTGGAAACGGAGGAGGAAGCGCGGCAGGTATTGGAACGGCTCGATGAAGGGGAACCCTTCGAGCTGCTGGCGCAGGAGTTATCCACGGATGAGTCCAACAAGAATGAGGGGGGAGACCTGGGGTGGTTTCCTCGGGGGCAGATGGTATCCGCCTTTGAGGAGGCCGCCTTCGACGCCGAGGTGGGGGAGGTGGTCGGGCCGGTGCAGACCTCCTTCGGATGGCATGTTATCAAGGTAGAGGGACACGAGAGGCGGGAGCTGGAGCCCACGACGCTTCGGTTCCAGCAAAGTCAGGCGCTTCAGAACTGGCTGTCCGAAGCGCGGCTGGGGGAGGGGATAGACAACCTGTGGAGGCCCGAGATGGCCCCGCCCGCAGAAGAGTAGAGGCGGTTCGCGAACCGCCCCTACTTCACCAGCCTTCTAGCCTCCAGCACGTTGGGCAGGGCCTCGATCTTGGTCAACACACGGCTGAGCTGGGAGATGCTGTGTATCTCCAGGGTAGCAATCATGTTGGCCAGGTTTTGCCGCTTTTGGGTGCTGATGCTCACCGCGCTCATATTGATGTTCTCGTTAGCCACGACCCCGGAGATGTCGTGGAGCAGGCCATCGCGATCGTAGGCCAGGATGTGCACCACCACCGGATAGGTCTCCACTACTCTCCCATTCTCCCACTCCACCTCGATCACCCTTTCCCGATGCTTCTCCGCCAGGTAGAGAATATTGGGGCAATCCCGACGATGGACTGTGACACCTCGGCCTTGGGTGATGTAGCCGGTGATCTCGTCCCCCGGCACGGGGTTACAACAGTGGGCCAGATTGGTGAGCAAGTTCCCTACCCCTCGCACCCGTACTCCGGTGGGTGAGGGATAGCGGGGGATGATCTCAGTGGGAATGGTTCTCTCCAGGCTCTCATCGGGCATCACGCGCCCCGCGATCTGCTGGGTGTTGATGTCTCCGAACCCGATGGCCGCCAGGAAATCGTCCACTTTATCGTAATCGAAGCGTTTGGCAATGGCTTCGTAGCTCAGTTCGGTGACCCCCAGCCGCTTCAACTCCCGGTCCAACAACTCGCGCCCTCGGGCGATGTTCTGCTCCCGATCCTGGCGTCGGAACCACTGTCGGATCTTCTCGCGAGCTCGGGAGGTCTTCACATAGCTCAGGGCCGGGTTAAGCCAGTCCCGGCTGGGCCCTCCTCGCTTGGTGGTCAGGATCTCGACCTGCTGGCCATTCTGAAGCGGGTAATTCAGAGAGACCAGCTTCCCATCCACTTTGGCTCCTCGGCAGCGATAGCCGATCTCAGTGTGGATGTGGAAGGCAAAATCCACGGGAGTTGACCCAGCGGGCAGGTCAATGATGTCCCCCTTGGGGGTGAAGACGTAGACCCGTTCCTCGAAGACGTCGCTTTTGAGTGAATCAACGAACTCATAGGCATCGGTGACTTCCTGACGCCATTCCATGAGGGATCTCAGCCAGGCGATCTTGGCCTCGAAGGTGGGATCCCGCCTGGCGTGCTCCTTGTAGCGCCAGTGAGCGGCGATGCCATATTCCGCCCGGCGGTGCATTTCGTGGGTGCGGATCTGCACCTCCAGGGTCTTGCCCTCCTCAGTCACTACGGCGGTGTGGAGGGACTGATACATGTTGTCCTTGGGGGTGGCGATGTAGTCATCGAATTCGCCAGGTATGGGACGCCACAGGCTGTGCACCGCTCCCAGGGCGGCGTAGCAGTCCTGTACCCGATCTACCAGGATGCGTATGCCGCGCACATCGTAGATCTGGGCAAAGCTCACCCCTTTACGCTGCATCTTGTCGTAGATGGAGTAGATGTGCTTGGGCCGCCCGCCGATCTCGGCCTGGATTCCGGCTTGGGCCAGCTCCTCTTTCAAGAGGCCGATGATCCTTTGGAGGTAGCGTTGCCGGTCGGCCTGTCCTTCGGCGACCAGGGCCGCGATCTCACGGTATCGGACCGGCTCCAGATAGCGCAGGCTGAGGTCTTCCAGTTGCCATTTGATCTGCCAGATGCCCAGGCGGCTGGCCAGAGGGGCGAAAATTTCCAGTGTCTCGGCAGCAATGCGCTGCTGTTTATGGGGAGGCACGGCCCACAGGGTGCGCATGTTGTGCAGTCGGTCGGCCAGTTTAATGATCACCACCCGCACATCATCGGCCATGGCCAGGAACATCTTGCGCAGGCTCTCCGCTTTCTGCGGCGGGATCTTCCCCGGCCCGACCTGGCTCAGTTCGTCAATCTGCTTCAGTTTCGTGACCCCATCCACGAGCGAGGCCACTTCCGTCCCGAATTCCTCCTCCAGCTCCTGATAGGTGATGGCAGAGTCTTCGACGACGTCGTGGAGCAGGCTGGCGGCAATGGTCGCCGCGTCAAGCCCCAGATCGGCCACAATCCGTGCCGTCTCCAGGCAATGTTCAACGTAGGGCTCTCCCGAGGCCCGGTTGGCGCCAAAGTGAGCTGTGGCAGCCCAATCATAGGCCCTGCGGATAAAGGCCCGCTCCTCAGCGGAGAAATCGTCTTTCAGTTCTGCCAGCAACGCCTCGAGGTCCATAACTCAGCTCAAATCAGCAAACTCCGACCAACATTGCCTTGACACCATCCCCGAATCAAGCTACAATAATGGGCGAAAAGAGAGGAGGTGATGTCCATGCCCATCTACGAATACCATTGTCTAGACTGCGATCGGATCTTTGATAAACTCCGCTCCATCAGCAGGGCGGATGATCCCATCGCTTGCGCATATTGTGAGAGCTTCAACACCCGCCGAGCCAGGATCACCCCCTTCATGGCCCTGAGCAAAAACTCTACCACCGGGGAGAGATCATCCCTGGCGGGCACACTGGAGGGGTGCAAGGGCCCCTGTGCCAGTTGTGGCCGTCCCTGTAGTAGATAAGGCCCGTGCCTTCCCAGGAACCAAGAACGGTCAGCGCGTTTGGATGCTGACCGTTCTTTTTGATTCGATGGGCTGTGCATATTGGAACTGAAGTGGTCGGGTGTATACCGGCAGTACCATCCGGGTGCGTTGCGTCACTGTGGCTCCCTGGCCCTCATGTGCTAGGGATAGTAGCATGAGCAGGCCGCCCTGGCGGGTCAATGCCGTCTCCATATTCTGAGGGTCGCCGAGGGCTTGGAAAACATAGGGGGGAGTCAATGGCTGGCCATTCACCACCAGACCCTCATCGCTGGAAGCGATGACCGATGAAGCCACCAAGCGCTCTCCATTCAGGGCTATCGCCTCGGCCCCCACATTTCGCAGTTCGTTGACCAGGTCCTGCATCTCCAGAGGGCTGAGGGGCCCTTCAATATGCACCTCCACCCCAGGGCCCATGATCTCCACCAGGCCATTCGCAATGCGCAGACGGTTCAGCTCTTCCACCAGGGCGGTTAACCGTTCCTGACGCGAGGTCGGCTGGTACTCCGCAATCTGAGAGGTCAGGGCGGCGCGCTCCTGGCGGAGGCGAGCGTTGGCCTCCACCAGCGTGCTGAGCACCACCATGGGCGCCGGTCCCGTAGCGGTCGAAGTACGTCCCACCGCCCCCTGGGTGCGGAACTGAACGACCAACAGCACACCCAAAAGCAGGCAGACCAGTCCGGGCACCCAGGCTCCCAGCCAGAGTCCCTGTTTGCGGATTCGGGTCTGGACCTCAAGAACTACACCTTCTACGCCGGCCATGCTCACGGTCCTCCTGCCTGCGCATACTCGAAAGCGAAGCCTCCCTTATAAGCCGGCAACACCACTTCTTTGCGCCAATCAATGGTCAACTTGAGTCCATGCTGTTGTACTCGGCGGCGCAGGTCCCTCAAGTAGGCAGGGTCCATCGCGACAGCGTACAGGGTTGCCGGATCACCAATAGCCCGCGCCATATAGGGCGGTGACAAGCGGGTGTCATTGACCATGATGGTGCTGCCCACACAGTAGATGGAGGTACTGGCCACGATTCGCTCCTCGTTGACCGCCACCGCCTCCGCGCCGGCCAACCACAGCAGGTTGACCACATCCCGCAGGTCATACTCATGGACAATATAGGGGTTGAGATCCGTGTCGGGAGGCAGGGCGGCGGCATCGCTGTCATCCAAGCTGACCATCACTCCCGGTCCTTGAAGGGCCATCAGGCCGGCTCTCATCCTCTGGGCAGCCAGTTCATCTCTGAGCTCATGCAGCGTTTCTGTCTCCGAGGCAGCCAACTGCTGGTGGTGCTCCAACTGCTCTCGCAGATGAGCAATCGCCTCTTTCAGATCGAGCTGTTCTCCCTCCAACTGTTGGATAGCGGTGCGAACCTGCGCCTGCTCATAGTTGGAGTCCACCGTCGAGCTGGCAGGAGTATACACCTGGACCTGCAGGAGCAGGCCCAGACAGACACCCCCCAATATCAATGCCAGGGAACGGCCCCATACAGGGGCCCACCTGCCCATCGCAACTCCCTCTCCGTGTATGTCAATGGACTGGATGTCAAAGAATTTGCCTTCTCGGCAAGTTCTTTGAGGATCGGCCGTCAAATGCACCCCTTAGCATGCGCAAAAGGCTGTGAGGGTATTACCTCAGCCGCTCACAACTGCGGATTTGGACAGGAGCGATGGGACTGTAATCGGTCAGGGCTCTCTCAGCGGAGAGGTGAAAGCGGAGGCCGGTTTCTGTACCGGCTCCTTGATGGTTAATTCATAGATCTTGGCATTGTTCGCCAAGGCCCGCTCTCCCTCAGCCGGTGACACCTCCACCTCCAGCCGGTACGCAGACTGATAGGGCACATTGGAGATGCCAGTGAAGCGTACCACCTGGACCTCACCCGGAGCCAGACTCGTCAGGGTGGTAGACTGCCTTAACAAAGTTTCGGACTGGCGAGGGGCGCTGAGTTTGGCGGAAACCTTCACCTCTTTCTCCTGGGATAAACCCCGATTCTCCACCGCAACCAACAGTGTCACTTGGTCCTGTTCAACCCACAAGTCTTTGTAGTCCAACGGAGGGTTGAAATCAATGGCCAGAATCGCCAGGTCATGCTCGGCTGGTGGGAACGTCTCCCTCGGTGATGCCTCGGTGAGGGGTGCCGGCACCTGTTCCTGGATCTCCATGCGACCACAACCCGACAGGGAGAGCAAGCATAACATCGCGGCCAACAACACCAGGATGAGGTGCAGCCTCGAACCTTTGGGCTTGTCCATGGATATGACCTCCTCAGAAGGATTGGCTCCTCACGATAGTACGGAAGAGCCGCAGCAGGGCGCAATCCTTTTCTCCTCCTCACAGGAAGTCCCACTGCTTACCCAATGATAATCCTTTTCTTCGATTTTGTCAAATCGCTCCTCATGCGCTCCAACCCCGCGTTTGCCTGAGCAGGACAGGCGGGTTATAATGAGGTAAGAGAGCACTTCAGTAGAAGGGGAGGTCCAACTATGCACCGTGCGCGGACCATCACATCGGCGGCTGAGCTCACCAGGATGATTGACCACACTCTGCTCAAGCCAGAGGCTAGAGCCGAGGAGATCACTCGCCTTTGCCAGGAGGCCCTTCAGTACCGCTTCGCCGCCGTATGTATCCATCCCTGCCGCATCCCTCTGGCGGCGCGCCTGCTGACCAACACGCCGGTGAAGGTAGATACGGTCATAGGGTTCCCGCTGGGGGCTACGCTCCCTCAGGTGAAGGTCTACGAGGCGGAACAGGCGCTCTTGGCCGGGGCTCAGGAAGTGGACATGGTGCTCAACATCGGGGCCCTGAAGGATAGCGATGATCGCCTGGTGCAAGCTGATATCGCTGAGGTGGTGCGAGCCTGTCACCGCAAAGGTGCTATCTGCAAGGTGATCATCGAGGCCGCGCTGCTCACAGAGGAGGAGAAAGTGCAGGCCTGCCGATGGGCGCAGGCAGCGGGGGCGGATTTTGTGAAGACCTCCACCGGCTTCGGGCCGGGTGGGGCGAGGGTGGAAGATGTAGCCCTTATGCGTCGGACGGTGGGGCCGGAGATGGGGATCAAAGCTGCCGGGGGGATCCGCGACTACCCAAGTGCGCGGGCCATGATCGAGGCAGGGGCCACGCGCATTGGGGCCAGTGTGGGGGTGAAAATCGTCGAGGAGGCGCGGGCGGTGCTGGGGGAGCAGTAAATAGATTTGACCGCTGCTCCTGTTGACGGTACAATTAAACTGTGACTTGCCCCCATCGTCTAGAGGCCTAGGACACCACCCTTTCAAGGTGGCGACAGGGATTCGAATTCCCTTGGGGGCATTCCCCTGTATCCATAACATTCCTCGCAAAAGGGAAGCGGTAGTGCATTCTGACCTCTTCTCTAGTGGCTATGATCTCTCTGATGTCCCACGCCAGAGTCGTGGCTTTCTGTCCCCCCGCTTGGCCCTTTGGCTCTTGGCGCTGGGGGCCATTGTTCTCTTGTCCGCCTGGCTCGCGGTCGAGGTGGTTGTCGGGCGCTATGAGGGCCGTATATGCCCCCACGTTACCGCCTTAGACGTGGACCTCGGTGGGCTCAGGCCCAGTGAGGCGTCGGATCGTCTCACGGAAGCGTTCAGCCACTACGATGCAGGTCTGCTCACCTTGACGGACGGCCAGCGAGCCTGGGCCGTCCCCTGGGTGGAGATCGGATTGCGCCTCGATGTAGATACCGTGGTCCAGAGCGCCTTCGCTGTGGGACGCGAGGATCAGGACCTGTGGACCCTCTTGAGAAGCTGGGTGGAGCACCACGAGATCGCTCCTGTCTTTGTCATTGATCCCGCGATTGCCCGAAGTGCGCTAGAGCGATTGGCACCCGAGGTGTCCGTGCCTCCCACCGACGCGACGCTCCGCCGGGAGGGAAACCAACTGGTCGCCGTTCCCAGCCAGCCGGGTTGGGCCTTGGACGTCGAGACCACCCTGGAAAGGCTGATCGCTACCCTGACCTATCCGGATCCCGACAACCAGTTCGCTCTAGCCTTCCGGGCTGTCCCACCCCGCATTGCCGATGCCAGTCCAGCTCTTACCCAGGCTGAGGAGGTGTTGAATCGCCAGGTTTACATTTCTGCCTACGATGTGTTGACCGACGAGGCTTTTACCTGGAGGCTGGGGCGGGATGGGGTGCTCACCTGGCTGCGCGTGGATCGGACGCAGGACGGCAGGGGCCTGAACATAGGGGTCGCTAAAGAAGCCGTGCAAGCTACACTGGCGGGCCTGGCTTCAGAGTTAGGGGAAGATCGAGGCTTCCGGCTGGGAGAGGCTACCGAACAGGTGCTGAAGGTCTTTGAAGCAGGGGGCGGGGCAGTGGAGATTTACCTGACGCACTCCCCACGCACCTATGTCGTCCAGCCAGGTGATACCCTCACCACGATCTCTGCGCGGGTGGGAATGCCCGTGGGACTCATCATCGAGGCCAATCCCGATGTTGACCTTAACGACCTGCACATCGGCCAGGAGTTGACGATTCCCTCTCAGGATGTCCTGACCCCATACCTCCCCGTGCCTGGCAAGCAGATCGTCGTCAGCATCGCGAAGCAGAGAATGCGCGTCTACGAGTGGGGCCAACTGCTGTACCAGTGGCCCGTCTCGACGGGCATGGCGAGCTCGCCCACCCACACGGGTATCTTTCAGATCCTCAGCAAACAGGAAGAAGCCTATGCCAGCCAGTGGGACCTGTGGATGCCCCACTTCATGGCCGTCTACCGCGTTGGTGGCGACGTCTACAATGGTATCCACGCTCTACCCCTCCTCTCCAGCGGCCGACGGTTGTGGGAAGGGACGCTGGGCTCGCCAGCTTCCTACGGCTGCATCATACTGGGCATTCAGGAGGCCGAGACCCTCTACAACTGGGCCGACATCGGCGTGTTGGTGATCATCGAGTAAGGAGGGTAAGATAATGCGACGAGGCGCATCAGTGCTGTTGTTTGTTATGGTATTCCTATCCGCCTGTGTTCCTACTCCTGCCGTAATCATCCAACAGGTGCCACAGACCGTCATCGTAACGGCTACCATAGCCCCGCCTACCATCACTCCCACACTCGAACCCAGTCCGACCCCATCTGCGACTGCCCTACCAACCTCAATCGAAACGCCTCACTTCAACGCTGTAGTGGCTGGGGATGTGCTTAACCTGCGCTCAGAGCCTGACGTTGATTCCGAAGCAATAGGCGCACTGGAGAAGGGGTGTGAGTTGCAGGTGATCGGTCGGACCGAAGGGGGAGACTGGCTGAAGGTCGAATTTCAAGGCATTGAGGGATGGATGACTGCACGCTATGTTGAACTCTCCGTTTCGCTTGATACCATCCCGATCGTCGCTGAAGTTCCCGGGCCTCCTAGTGGCACCACACCCATACCGCCTGAACATGGAGTCTCTGCTGAAGTCCTGCGAGTGATTGATGGCGACACCATCGAAGTTTCGATCAATGGTGAGACCTACAAGGTACGCTACCTCGGCATCGAGACCCCTGAGATCGAGCATCCTGAGAAGCCGGCGGAATGGATGGGACCAGAAGCAGTGGCTCAGAATGAAGAGCTTGTCGATGGCAGGACAGTCATCCTGGAGAAGGATGTGTTGGACACGGACGAATATGGCTGTTTGCTGCGTTACGTATGGGTGGGCGATCTCATGGTCAACGCCGAATTGGTGAGACTGGGCTATGCCCAGGTAAGCGTCTATCCGCCCCATGTCAAATACCCAGATCTCTTCTTGCAATTGGAGCGGGAAGCGAAGGAGGCGGGACGTGGGTTGTGGAAGGCACCTACGGCTACTCCCGAGGCCACCCATACGGTCACTCCTTCACCTACCATCTCTATACCCCCTCTATGCCCTAATCCTCAGGCGCGATTGACCTACCCCACCCAAGATGCCAAATTAGAGGGCGTGGTAGAGATCCGCGGGTCGGCTGACACTGACAATTTCTGGTACTACAAATTCGAATTCCGAACCGAGGGAGGGGAATGGGCTTTCCTTGAGCGCTTCGATAAACCGGTCACGGATGGAATCCTGGGCCACTGGGATACAGCCGCTCTACCTGAGGGATGGTATGATTTTCGCCTCGTCGTCGTTGACAACACAGGCAACTATCCTCAGCCTTGCGAGGTGCGAGTTTTTGTGGAGCACTGACAACTTTCGTGGCGGACGAGCGGATCAGGAGGTCTTAGCTGGGGCCACTTCGGCAGTTCGCTTAGGACCTGGACATTGGCGAAAATCGCCTTAACAACATAAAAATTGGCCGTCTGCCGACCGTCAGTAGGCATGCAACAATAACTGGGCCCCGATGTCCATTTGAGGCCAGTCAAACTGCACATCGGCAGGCTATCGGTGACTAAGCTGCCTGTGCTTCCGGGTGTAGGAAACGCTGGAGAACCAACTCGGTATCGCCGGTTTCCATGGCCATTTCGATGGCGCCTGTCAACCAAGCAATCGCATGCTCGTCCCGATGCCGCCGAATGATGTCGCCGTAATTCTTGATCTGGGCAGAGCACTCCTGTTCGAACTGCCGCTCCACATAAGCCCAAGTCAAGAGCACGACGACCATATATTTGTCCACCGCCTCGTAGGATTGGACTCGAAAGTCGGCCAAGCCCAATTGGGTTTTCACGTAGAAATTGACCACCTCGCATGACCACCGCCCACGATAACCCTGCAAGACCCATTGGGCCGAGCGAGTGACATCCGTACTCATAAAGTACGCCGGGGATTTCTCCCTGGGGTGCCGTTTCGAAAAGAATACGCGGACATCGGAGGGAACTTTCTCCAGGCGGCCGGTCGTATCCCGCACATAGTAGGTGGTTCTGTTCCCGTCCGCAGCGGTCACGCGAACATGAGTGTACCGCCTGTGCCTGAGCTTGTAGGCGAGTTGGTCGAGGCGAATCCCATTGAGCTTGCGATTGCACTTGAGGCCACAGTTCACATGCCAACCCTGGCGACGGACGTATTTGATCAACCCTTCGGAAGCGTACCAGCTGTCGAACTGTACATAGATGGCCCAGCCCTCGGGTAACAACTGGCGCAAGGCTTCTAGCATCAGGCGAGCCAGGCTGTTCTTGCTGCGGAAGGGAATGCGCTGGTCTGGTGACCGATGGCGATTGAGGCGACGCACGGTCTTGGCCCGCAAGTACAGCCGCAGGTCGACCGTCACGACGATCTTTCCAATGCGTAAGATGCACTCCAGATAGCAAAAGGCTTTCTTGAAGCGTGGTTTGTTCTTGGTGCTTTCGCCGTGGTCGTGAAACCAATCTACCGGCTCCAGGTGGCAGGTGTCCTTATCCTTCTCGCCCAGCGAGTCATCGAAGTTGATAAAGATGACCTTGGGGGCACCCGTGCACTCCGCCTGCGCAATGGCCCAGGCCACTTGGTTGGCTCGCAGGGCCGCATGTGCATCCTCAGCTTGCCAAGGACTGATGCGCAGGAAATCAGCCATGTTGGACGCATCGGGCGCCTCGATGAACTGACGCTGGAGGGCAGCCAAGATCTTCTCGTCTTCGCAGACCAAGAGCGCATCGGCCATGTTGAGAATATGCTGTCGCTGGGGCTTGGACAGTTCGAGATTCAACTGGTCGAAGAAGGCGCATAGTTGCGGAGAATTGTGTACAATACGAGTGAGCATGGGATAACCTCCTGTTGGAATCGGTAGTATGGCTTTCTATTTTACTCAGAACTTTAGTTTCCGGTAAACCGCTTAACCCCTAGCGGATGGCAGCATCCAAGCGAGAACCCCCAGAAGCGACTGAAACGGCTTCC
>Ga0172366_10001345_pt1 | contig 18989 bp, 13 predicted proteins | sample LakKivSesite69cm_FD_114533 | JGI IMG/M metagenome (GOLD analysis project Ga0172366, IMG submission 114533) | Sediment microbial communities from Lake Kivu, Rwanda - Sediment site 69cm | ecosystem: Environmental > Aquatic > Freshwater > Lake > Sediment | place: Rwanda: Western Province, Lake... | reverse complement strand
CTTGGCTTCTTCTGTGGCCTCCCGTTTAATCATTTCGCCACTCGCCGTGCGCACATCCACAACCCAAACATTGCTTGCTACCAGGACTAGCTCCCCAGGGTTACCTAGTCCGCTCTCTGTTCGGTAACCATAGATATTAACCTTGTGCCCTGGTTGCACCTGACCAGCGACCATCTCACTAAAGACCGCTGGAAAGCTAACAATCTCCAGGTGCATGTCCTCCACGTATCTGACTTTCTCAATCGGCTTTGCATCCTCACGACTGATCTGTTGCCCGGCTTTGATGAAGCGTGTAGTCATCAAACCGGCCAATTCTTGTGGTTGCTCGTAGTAATCCTTAGCCAGAGTTACGGGTATCTTAATCGAGCCCAGAGTTACTTGATCAGAGGAGATAATCGAGTAAGGCTCTATGTCTTGGCGGGCAATGACGACAGGGACAAGATTGATTGTTTCTTTTGGTCTAGGCCTGCGATTGACCAGCACGACGGCGATGGCTAAGATAACGGCCAACAGCAGCAAAAATGTTCTCCGGTTTCTCATATTCCCTCCACGCAGAACCGTATACGTAAAGCAACAACTGTCTACCTAATTTGCCTTCCCATTGATCTACGCGATCCACATAAGGCAGGTCGAGACCCCTCTCTATGCCAGTCAGGGCCAGGCTATCTCCTGATCCGCGTTTCTGGTTGAGCACAATGGTTCCTTTTGCCCCCAGTTCCTTAACAAGTTTGGTAGCGTTTTCTACAGCATCCAGTCTGGGAGTAGCCACAACCAGCCATTGATCAACTTCTTCTTGGATCGAGTGGACTAGACCGTGGGGCCAGGTAGTATCCACAACAGTCAGCACATGCTTTGCAATTTGCTTCTTGAGATACTTGCCAAACTCCTCCGGCGACAGGAGGCGGCAGTTATCGTAATCCATAGGCACCAGTGTCACGCCTTTGAACACTGCGGGTTGCAAATCAACCTTGGAAGTGAGATCATAAAGAAAGGGCATCTCGAGGCCAGTAAGCGCAGCCAACGCCGAGGCACCGTATACGAATTCCACGAGCAGGACCGGCCGTTCGGTACGACGTGCAAAATGCAGCGCCGTGTCCAAAGCCATAGTTGTCTTGCCAACTCCACCTGAGTAGGAGGCGAAGGCCACGGTGAGCTTGTCCGGCAATTCACGTCCTCCTCTAGATCGGCTAGCTCGCCGGAGCCATTCTTCTGGATCGGTCAGGAATTCTTCACTGCTTGCTCGTGGCAGCCCACGCTTTTCCTGAGCCTCAGCCAGAAGACTTTGGATCATGCCTATTTCGAAAGGGTACTCGACAATATCTTCGAAATCAATGATTACAAGTTGAGCTGAGGGTATCATCTTGGCAATCTGGCCCGTATAAAGCGCTGGTTCGCTCTCAATGCCGGGGATGGCACGGAGTGCTTCAAGAACCGACACCGACTTGGTAGCAACAAGAACTTTCATTAAGTTGCACCCCCTCTCTGTTCAACGCCAGTTAACTGGCACCCTCATATTATAGGCAATGTTTTAACAATAGCAGTAAATCACAATTTACGCGAAATTGCATGATAATGCTAGACTATGATATTGACTTTTTTCTGACCCTTTCATGACACCCTTGTTTTGTACAAACAATGATTTCATGTTATACTGGTTATATCCTGATTTCCTGGCCTAAGGAGATTGTGCATGGCCGAGAAGTTTTCACTGCGTGGTCTGGCAGCAACTCTGCTGCCAGATCACTATGCCGCTAGATACCTGGAGAATCTGGCGGCAGGCCTCAACCCTCTGCTCTTGCCCGGTGAAAGCAAAACCCGAGTTCTGGAACAATTCCATATTCCTCTGCGCTTTCGCGAGATGGCAGCCACCGGCAGGGTTCTGCCAGTGGCAGAGAGCACCAGGGCTATTGACATCTGGGACGTCCTGTTCCGCTCACCCAGACTGGCTATCATCAGTGAGGCAGGTGCAGGCAAGACGACCACTCTCAAGTATGCGTCGGTTGTGCTTGCCCAGCAAAAAATGCCTGAGAGTTATATTCGTCGCCTGACCTTCCTGCACCAAGGTAGGGCCTTTGACCATCTGTTCCCCATTTACGCCGACCTGGGTCGCTTCGATATGCAGGTGGGGGACTTGGCCCTCTTTTTGGCCAAGTCATTTGCCGATTACGGCTTCCCCAGAGCTAAAGATTTCCTGAGAGCCAGACTGAAAGAGGGCAGGTGTCTCTTGCTTCTTGACAACTTCGCACTGCTCACTGCGGAATGTCGCGCCCATCTCAAGGAACTCCTTGCTGCGTACCCGAAAGTTCAGGTGGTGATTGCCACCCGCACGATACATCTGGTCAATACCCTCCCTGACTTTGCTTGCTTTGAGCCTCTACCCTTCTCCGAGAGCGAGATTGCGACGTTCATTGATCGGAGATTGGGCAAGGATTCGCCAGCAGCCGCGGGCCTGCTTCAGGCCTTGGAGCGCAGCAATGGTCTTCGGTCAATGGCTGGCAACCCCCTCCTGTTGTCCACACTTGCCTGGGCAAGTGAAAACCACCCGTCCTTACCCCTACGCCTACGGGACCTCTATGAACCATGCCTGCAAGTCCTGCTTGCCGAGGGGGCAGGCATGGTGCCAGCCTCGGTACAATCAAAGCTTGACCGTGAGACCAGAGATAAAGCCCTGCGGGAACTCGGGCGTTTCTTCCACGAGCGGCACCAAGAACGGTTTAGTGAGGAAGAGCTTCAGGCCGCAGTACAGGAAGTGGTGAAACTGCTTGGCAATTTGGCTGAGGAGCACTCTTTGTCGCTTCTGATCAAGAGTGGTGGGCTTTTGCAGCAGACCAGGGAACAATATGCCTTTTTGCGTCTGGCATTACAAGAGTATTTGACTGCGCAGATGGTAGCTGCCGCAGATCGCTTCACTGAACTTCTGAATCGTTATGTAGACGACCCCTGGTGGCATGAAGTTATTGTACTGGCCACGGCATTGCTGGGCAACGTAGTGGATGTGGTTCATCAGATACGTACTGCGAGCAACAAACCCGACGAGGCTCTCTTTCTGGCTGCTAGATGTGCTGCTGAAACTCCAGCAATAGGATACGACACTAAGAAGAGCCTGCGCGATGAGCTCTTAAAAGTCCTACAAACTGACGATGGAGCACCTTGGCATACGGCTGCTGTATGCATCGCTGCCCTCGAGGGCCAGAAAGTGAGTGATTACTTTACCCAAGCGTTAAAAGAAGGGCCTGTAAACGATCGCGAGCAGGCCGCCCTGGTCATGGGACGGATAGGTTCACCCGAATGGGCCACCATCCCACTGCTGGGAGCATTGGACAAGAGCCGGCCCTGGCCGGTGCGCAGCCGGGCGGCCTGGGCTCTAGGCCAACTTAAGGACAGGCGGGCTATACCAGCCCTGGTGGAGACGCTCAAGGACGAAGAGGAAGAAGTTGCCAGCGCGGCGGCATCGGCTCTGAGTGCTATCGGTGAACCAGCCGTGCCCTCGCTCATCTCAACCCTCCGCAATGAGCAGCCCCGCATGCGCCAAATGGCCGTAAAGGCCCTTGGCAAGATGGGCACCTTGGCCGTGAGACCGCTACTCAACATCATACAGGACGAGAAGCAACCGGATAATGTGATTAGAGGCACAGCAGAAGCATTGGGCTTGCTCAGAGAAGCCGAGGCCATACCGCATCTCATCAACCTGCTGCATGTTAGGGGGGGAAGGCTCGCCGAATCGGCTGTCGCAGCTCTGGCAGCCATCGGAGAGCCTGCAGTTCAGCCGCTTATTGACTCCCTCCCTGCTCAAAGCTCTGCGCTTGAACTGCGCAAAGCAATCGTAAGTGCTTTGGTTGCCATTGGCGAACCGTCCATTGAACCGCTTGTCAAATCATTGGATAGCCATAGTGCATCCATACGTGGTGCCGCGGAAGAAGCTTTAACACATATCGGTGCTCCGGCTATCGAAGCGCTCGTTGCAGCACTCCGCACAGAGAAGTGGGACCTCCGTCGCCGGATCGCTCAAATCCTGGGGCGGATCGGCGATGAGCGCCTTGGCGAACCGTTGCTGCTGGCGTTGAGCGACGAAGACCCTGGCGTACGCGCTCGAGCAGCTCAGATCCTGGGCCAAATAGGATACAGACAGGCTACAGAACAGCTCATCAATGCTATGCAGACCGACCCTGATGAATTTGTGCGCCGCGCTGCGATTAAGGCGCTCGCTGATTTGAAAAGCAAACAGGCTATTGGCCCCCTGATTGAGATTCTGGGAAACTCACCACTGCGAGACATTGGCATTGTTGCCCTCGGCGAAATAGGCGAGGCAGCGGTTGAGCCCTTGATCTTGGCTGTCAATCAAAGTCAGAACCCGGAGGTGCAACAGGTCTATGTTAAGGTTCTGAGTACAATTGGGATGCGCACCAGGATTGAGGAACCGACACTTGCTGCTGTAGCCAAGGCCTACTCCTTGTTATTCACAGGAATACCATCCCTGGACGAGATAATTGCCCTGCTCGAACACATACGATGGTGGAAGCAAGGTGAGGAATTACACAAAGCGTTCAGTAGTGCTCGAATACTTGCACAAGCACGCAGCCTCCGTGATGTGGCCCAATACCCTGAGGAATTGGCTTGGGTCGGTACCCTGGAGAGCCCCTTCTGCCTTGGTATCAAGAAGGTCTTGTGGGACTTGAACAGCGTGGCACAGAACATTCGACTTTACCTGAACGATCCGCGCCGTGAGGGGCAGCGTGATGCCTTGCTCAGTGCCATTGATACGATGACCGAAACTCGGGAGATTATCAACACGCAACTGCTGGAATTTGAGAAAAAGCCATTTGCAGAGATTGTCGAAAGCTGGCATCAGATGACCGCAGAGGCGATCAAGAACCTGCGCGGGCGAGCTCAACTGGAGATAAAGCTGCTGACCGATGACCTCGCGCTGGACAGCGCTGCATCAGCGGGGAAGGTTGTCTTTGGCCTGACCAACGTGGGCGATAGCGCGGCCAGAAATTTGACTGTCACGCTGAAACCAAGTGGTAAAGATGGATTCGAGGTAATCGGCGCTATGACCCAGCACCTGGAACCACTTGGCAGTGGCATGCAGCGGAATGTCGAGTTCTTGATCAAACCGCTTGGCGTTACAGGAGTGTCGGTTGCCTTTGAAGTCTCTTATGACGACGACGAAGGGACCGATCATCGCTATCCCTTCAGTGGCCGCGTGCGCTTCTTTGCCATAGGGGAGGAATATCGTCCTATCCCAGGCAGCCCGTACGTGCCAGGCCCGCCGGTCAAAACGGCGCAGATGTTCTATGGCCGCCAGGATGTTTTCGACTGGATCCGCGAGAACATCAGCGGTACCTATCAACAGAATATACTGGTCCTGCACGGAGAGCGCAGGATGGGCAAGACCTCCATCTTGTACCAACTGTACAATCGGCCTCCTACTCCCCAGCATATCTGCGTCTTCTTCAGCCTCGAATTGCCCCCTCCAAGATCGCTGGGGGGCTTGTTTCACAGCTTGGCAAGAAAGATACACAGTGAAATGATCAAATCCGACCTGCATCTACCGGATCCCGTTAAGGAGGATTTTGGAGATGACGCTCAGCGTTCATTCCTAAGCTTCTGTGAGAGTGTGGAATCCAAACTGGGTGATCGCAGGCTGTTGATCATGGTAGATGAGATTGATATGTTGATTGACAAAGTCCAAAAGGGTGTGTTGAGCGAGGATATTTTTTCGTTGATCAGAGGGCTGATACAGCACAGTGATAAAATTGCTTTCATTTTCACCGGTGCCTATAAATTGCGCGAGATGCTCAAGGATAACAGATCCATCCTCTTTAACATCACCATGCCCTACAAAATCAGCTATCTGAAGCAAAACGAAGCCGAGGCGCTGATTGTAGAGCCTGTCGCCGAGTACCTGATTTATGACGATTTGGTGATAGACAAAATCTTGCGTGTCTCCGCCTGTCATCCCTATTTTATCCAGTGCATCTGTGACTCACTGGTCAAGCTCGCCCAGAGGAAGCAAAAGAACTTTGTAGCCTTGCCCGACCTGGATGTGGTGCTGCATGATGTTGTTCAGGACAACACAGGGAACCTGCACAAAGCAGTCTATGCTCCGTTAAGTGCATCAGAGCAGAAAGCATTGGCTGCCCTGGCTAATGTGACGGATGACTATCGGATCTACGTGCCCCCGGATGTAGTGGCGCAAGAGCTGGACAGGTATAAGCTGGGCATTGCCAAGCCAGACTTGCTGGATGCTCTGCGAGCCCTGCGAGAACGCGACCTGGTGGTTGAGCAGCGCGTAGGGCAGAGCCTACAATATGGCTTCCAGATGGGACTGATCAGGATGTGGCTGCTTCAAAACGAGGTGTTGTTACGCTTGAGCCAGGAGATGAAGATATGACTAGGAGCAATAAACCCTCCCCCGTGAATCCTTATTTCTATGGCGGACCAATCAAAGACCCGCACAATTTCTTCGGCCGCGAGGAGCAATTACAGACCATTTTCGAACGCCTGAACAAGATGGGGTCAACATCTATCATCGGCCAACGACGGAGTGGCAAGACCTCGCTTCTCTACTACCTGATTACGGATGCCGCGCAAAGCGCCTATTCATTTGACGCCCGAAACTTCGTCTTTGTCTGCCTAGATCCTCAATTGGGCATGCGGGGCCCAGAGGAATTCTATCGTAAGTTGGTGGAAGCCTTAGCGAAGCAAGTCCTCTCTGCAATGCCGAATGCGGGCAGCAAGATAAATGAGGAGCATGTGCTGTCCGTGCTGGAGAAGCTTACACCGCGGCATTTGGTGCTTTTGCTGGATGAATTTCAAACCATCAGCAGCATGGGTAACTTCCCCAAAGATTTCTTTAGTTTCCTGCACGGGCTTTCCCAAGATTACGAGGTATGCTTCATCACTGCCACTATGGAAAACCTCTACGAGTGCTGTCCTTCGGAGGTAGTCACTTCACCTTTTGCCAGCATCTTTGCTACAGTGCACTTGGGTTCATGGACGGAATCCGAATTCGATCATTTCCTGACCGAGACTTCTCAGCGCTCAGGTACTCCAATGCAGGCATACAAAGACGAGATCTGCAAGCTTGCCGGACGTTTCCCTTTCTACGTGCAAATGGCCTGCTCATTCTATTTCGATATCTTTCGCAAGCGGCGAGAGATCACCGCCCAGGAGCAGATGAACATCAAGCACCGCTTTGCCGATGAGTCCAGGCCCTACTTTGAACGAATGTGGAAAAGTTACTTGAGTTTGCAGGAAAAGGCAACCCTAGCCGCACTGGCGCATGGCAAGGAACCGTCTAATGATCAGGCTCTGCACAGGCTTGCGCAGAAGGGTTATGTTGTGGATAGACACATATTCTCATCAGCGCTCACCGATTTTATATTGCGCAAAGAGGCAGAGGGGGAAATACTACCCCCTGACTTACCGGTAGCGCCTAGAGAGCCAGTAGTGAGGGGCATCTGGGTAGACAAAAAAGCGGGCGAAGTCTGGGTGGATGGAAAGCGTGTCCCACCCCTTACCAATCTGGAGTACAAGCTGCTAGTATGCCTGTATGATAACGCTAATCGTATTTGCGACAAGTATACAATTGTAGATGCGGTATGGTCTGGGGACTACATCGAGCAGGTAGATGACTCGCGAATTGCCAAACTGGTGAGCCGCCTACGTGAAAGCATTGAGCCAGATCCGGCTAACCCCTGCTACATTGTGACCGTGCACGGCCGTGGGTACAAACTGGTCGCTGTGGAGACTTAGTAGCATTTTGATACACCCCACTGCTGCTGGCCTGTAGACAGCAGGCCTGTTCATTCATCACAATTTCCCTCCCTCTTTCTTTGACAGAAAGCCCCTTATTCTCTAAAATGGCGAGGCATTGATGGGTCGGAATGCAAAGAAAGGAAAGCTTTGGTGGTGAAAGTCGTCACAGTGGAGCAGATGCGTGATATTGAGCGAGCCGCAGACTCCCAGGGGCTATCTTATGCGGCAATGATGGAAAACGCTGGTCGCGCAGTAGCTGCTTGGCTAGAACGCAAGAATATTCGTGGTCAACATGTCCTGGTGCTGGTTGGGCCAGGCAACAACGGCGGTGATGGCCTGGTCGCTGCCCGCTATTTGCACCTGGCGGGGGCTTCAGTCTCCATATATTGCTGGAAGCGAGAGACCGACAGTGATGAAAACTGGAACCTGGTTCAGAGCGCGGGCATACCCGCCCTCCAGAGCGAGGAAGACGAACGCTATGCTAAGTTGCGCCACTTGGTGGCTCAGGCTGATTGGATACTAGATGCACTGCTGGGGACGGGCGTCTCCAGACCCATCAGTGGTGCACTCCAGGAGATCCTGACTATCGTGCATCAAGAAATCACCAAAAGAAGGGACAATGGCAAGCCAGGCGCGTTCCTCCATCTTGTACCAAAGGCCTCAGCACCAAAGGCCAAGTCAACCCCCATCGTCGTTGCTGTTGATGTGCCAAGTGGCCTGAACTGCGACACAGGTGCAGTTGACCCTGCCACCCTGCCAGCGGATGTGACGGTGACCCTCGGGTTTCCAAAAGTCGGTCAGTTCCTATTCCCGGGGGCCAGTTACGTAGGCGAACCCGTTGTTGCAGATATAGGCATTCCAGAAAAGCTTTCCAAGGACGTCGCGCTGGAAGTGAGCACCCCCGATCTGATACATACTCTTCTACCCAAACGCCCGAGGGATGGACACAAGGGAACCTTTGGCAAGGTGATGGTCGTTGCCGGATCTGCGAATTACACTGGCGCTCCATACCTAGCCGCCAGAGCGGCCATGCGCGTGGGAGCTGGGCTGGTGAACCTTGGTATCGCAGAGATTCTACACCCTGTTCTGGCAGCCAAGTTGAGCGAAGCCACTTTCCTGCTCTTGCCTCACGAGATGGGAGCGCTCGTGCCCGAAGCCGTGAAAGTACTGCAGGAAAGGCTGGGGAACTACGATGCGCTGCTCCTGGGACCGGGACTGGGGCGCGATGAAAAAACAATCGAATTTGTGGCTCATCTTTTGGCCATACCCCTGGGTGAGAAGAAGGCTCGCCTTGGTTTCCTGGAGCCGACGACTGCTGAAGCAACTCAGGAATCGCAGTTGCCGCCGTTGGTATTAGATGCGGATGGCTTGAATGCCCTATCCAATATCAAAGGCTGGTCACAGTTCCTGCGCCGTCCCACAGTATTGACTCCCCATTATGGTGAAATGGCGCGCCTTTTAGGCATCACTATTGCCGACGTGGAAGCAAATCGGATCGAATTGGCTTGCCGTGCAGCACAAGACTGGAATGCAGTGGTCGTGCTCAAGGGGCCATATACAGTTATCGCTTCACCCAAAGGTACAGCCTGCATTAATCCCTTTGCCAACCCTGCCCTGGCTACGGCTGGCACTGGCGATGTACTGGCCGGAGCCATCGCCGGCTTGTTGGCGCAAGGGCTGCCACCTTTCGAAGCCGCTGTGGCCGGAACCTACTTACATGGCTTAGCTGGGCAAATGGTCAGCGAGGAAATTGGACTGGCGGGTGCAGTAGCTGGCGATCTGCTGGACAAGTTGCCACTGACCATACGATGTGTGGCTGGCATCTGATCCACTCGGTGGAAATACAAATCCGAGGTCATGCAACTCATGCCTATAGAAGTATTCGTTGATGACATCGTGTGCTTGCGCAAGGTCCACCCGTGCGGGAGCTACGAATGGCGTGTAGTCCGCATCGGGGCTGACATTGGTCTTAAATGTCTGCGGTGTGGGCGACGTATACTGCTACCTCGCAGCACCTTTGAACGCCGCTTAAAATCCTTTGTCGCACGTGCCGTCCGAACTGAGAGCGGGCAGGAATCCCACCCGTAGGATAGCCAGTCTTTTATGAACACCAAACCCTCTTCAGAAGAGAATAGCTTTTCGGCCATCTTCCAGAATCAGAACTTCAGGCTGCTGTGGACATCGCAGGTTTTTGGTCAATCGGCACAGAATGCGATTTTCTTTGTGCAAATGGTGATGATAGAGGGCCTGACACGCTCTAGTGGTTTGGTAGGCCTGATGGTGCTCGTCTTCAACTTGCCTTCGATACTTTTTAGCCTCTTATCCGGTGTAGTTATTGATCGCTTTCGCAAGAAGAGCATTCTCTTGTTCTGCAACCTATCCCGTATCTTTGTCGTGGCGGCCTTTATCTTTTTTCACCGCTATACGTGGGGCGTTGGGCTCTTGACCGCAGTGTACGTGCTGACCTTTATCCTCTCCACGATTGGGCAATTGTCCGATCCGGCTGAATCAGCTATGGTTCCTCTCCTGGTTCCACCGCAACAGCTCCTGACTGCGAACTCGGTGTTTCACCTCCTGTTTAATGTGGCGCAGGTTCTGGGCCTCATGTTTCTCGCCCCTTTGTCCCTGAAACTAGGCGGTATTGACGGTGCCTTCGCTACAATTTCCTTGACCTATCTGATAACTGCCGGGCTGATCTGGCCTATATCCGTGCATGAACCTCAGCCTGACCCTCGCCTCACTCAGGAGGTCCTACCTCACCTCTGGAGGGAATTAAAAGCGGGATGGCAGTTCATCATCGCCAAGAAATCAGTGCTGATTGCCATTTGCCAGCATGGTCTGATTACGGCACTGACTATGATCATCGCTGTGCTTGCTCCTGGCTTTGTTACTCGCGTGCTCGGCATGCAGCCAACTGATGCCATTTACATCTTTTTCTCCGCCGGGCTGGGGATGTTCCTCATTACAATGTGGACTGGCCACCTGGGGCATCGTTTCCACCGTGAGACACTCGTCGCCGCTGGCCTGTTGGTCACAGGCTTGGCTCTGGTGGGCTTTACCTTTGTGGCCTGGAATAGTGAGACAGCAGCAGGCAGCATAGTGAAACCATCGCCACAGGTGATTTTACAGGTGGTTTCTATGGCTCTAGCGCTTGGGGCAGGCGGGACTCTAGCTGTGGTAGCTGCTCAGACGATTGTGCAAGAACGTTCGCCACTTGAGATTCGCGGACGGGTGATCGCGGCAGAGTTTCTGCTTACTAACCTCGTTGGCCTGTTGCCGATGCTGGTCATCAGTGGCCTGGCCGACTTTATTGGCATCCCGACGGTTCTGATGGGGCTGGCCACCCTGGTCGTCACCAGTGCACTGCTCAGTTTTCGCGTCCGCCCCACTCCGAGAGGCAACTGACACATGCTGGCTTTAGATGACACCATAGCAGCTATCTCCACCCCGATTGGCGAAGGCGGCATTGGCATCGTCAGGCTGAGTGGACCAGAAGCAACGGCTATCCTCAGCAAAGTCTTCATGCCTAGTGGCAGGCATCCTGAAGAGTCACTCAATTTCGAACCTGATTCGCACCGTTTCTATTACGGCCACGTCGTGGACAGAGATGAGGGTGTCATCGTAGATGAAGTACTGGCAGTGCTCATGCGCACCCCGCGCACCTACACGCGACAAGATATAGCCGAGATCCATTGCCATGGGGGCATCGTCCCGTTGCGTCGCACGTTAGAACTTGTGCTACGCTGCGGGGCACGCCTTGCTCAACCCGGTGAGTTCACTTTGCGGGCCTTCCTCAATGGACGCATTGATCTGGCCCAGGCCGAAGCCGTGCTGGACATTGTACGCGCCAAGACAGAAGTCAGTCTGCGGGTGGCGATGCAACAACTGGATGGGCATATTTCGCAGCAAGTGCGAGGGATACGCTCCATGCTGGTGGACGCCCTTGCTTATCTGGAAGCTTCCCTGGATTTCCCTGAAGACGAGATTCCACCCCTGGATCTGGCTTCTGTTCTGGCGCAAGCAAAGGAGCAACTTGAAGCACTATTGGCCCAAGCTGATCAGGGCCTGGTTTATCGGCAAGGCGTACGTACAGCTATCGTGGGGCGGCCTAATGTAGGCAAGTCCAGCTTGCTCAATGCGCTGCTACGCACCAGTCGGGCCATTGTCACCCCCATTCCTGGAACCACGCGCGACACATTGGAAGAAACCCTGAACCTGCGCGGCATTCCGCTATGTCTAGTAGATACGGCCGGTATTACCAAGAGCACTGACTTTATCGGGAGACTGGGTATTGAACGCAGCCGTCAAGCCTTGCAGCAGGCTGACTTGATACTCATGGTAATAGATGGCAGCGAAACCCTGCAGGTAGAAGATTTCGAGATCGCAGAGTCGGTGAGGAACAGAATTGCCATTGTGGTCGTCAACAAAGCAGATTTACCGGCTGTGGCGGAGGACAGCATGATTTTGCCCGAGGCCAGACATGTACATCTCTCCGCCTTGACCGGAGAAGGATTGAACCTGCTAGAGGAGGCCATTGTGGACACAATATTCTCTGGCCAGGTACAAACATCAGACGTACCTGTGATCAGTAACCCCAGGCACTGTGAAATCCTGCGCCGTGCGTTGGCGCAGGTGGCTGATGCACAGAATAGCTCTCACACCCCACTTGCCGCGGACTTGACAGCTATAGACCTCACCGCTGCCGTCAGTGCTTTGGGAGAAATCACGGGCGAAACGGTGAACGAAGACGTCTTGGATGCGATCTTCAGCAATTTTTGCATTGGAAAGTGACACGGGAGAAGGCTGCAACTCAGCTTGAGAGTGGCTATTGTCTGCTCATGGCTAAACCAATATGGGGGAGCCGAAAGGGTGCTTGAAGTCGTGCACGCCATGTATCCCGAAGCCCCTGTTTATACCTCCATCTTTCGGCCGGGGGCCTTGCCACCTGCCTATCGGGATTGGGACGTGCGGCCGTCCTTCCTCAATCGCTTTCCCCTGATTCGCCAGCATCAGCAATGGTTTTTGCCTCTCTATCCGTATGCTTTCGAGCAATTCGACTTTTCCAACTATGACCTGGTACTGAGCATAACCAGTGCTTTTGCACACGGCATCATCACCAATCCCAAGACCTTGCACCTCTGCTATTGCCTGACTCCGGCCCGTTTCCTTTGGGATTATCACTCCTATGTAGCCCGCGAGGGCCTGGGCCGTTTGGTACAACTGATTCTGCCGTTATTTCTCTGCCACTTGCGGCTCTGGGACCGACTGGCAGCCGACCGTGTGGATCACTTCCTAGCCATTTCCAGGGTTGTTCAACAACGCATCCGCAAGTTCTACCACCGTCATGCTGAGGTCATCCATCCTCCAGTTGATGTGCAGCGTTTCCCTCTGTCGTCAGGGCACGGCGACTATTTTCTGATCATCTCTAGGTTAGTGCCTTACAAACGCATAGACCTGGCAGTCAAGGCGTTCAGTCAGCTTGGCTTGCCGCTGCTGATCATTGGTGCAGGGCGGGATCGGAAAGCTCTGGAGGCTATGGCTGCCCCCAATGTGCGTTTCTTGGGCCATCTCAGCGATGAAGAACGCGGGCGCTACTTGGCAGGCTGCCGTGCTTTCATCTTCCCTGGTGAAGAAGACTTTGGCATTGCTCCACTGGAAGCTCAGGCGGCCGGCCGACCTGTGATCGCTTATGCTGGAGGAGGGGCACTGGAATCGGTGATAGAGGGAACAACGGGCCTGTTCTTCGCCGAGCCAACGCCAGAGTCATTGGCCGAGGTAGTCGCCCATTTTGACGATGCTCGCTTTGACCCGGCCACAATTCGTGAGCATGCCCTGCGCTTCGATCGCGCTGTATTCCAAAGCAAATTCATTGATTTTGTACGTGCAAAATACAGCGCATTCTCCTCCCAATAAACGTTCGTGTAAAGGAGAGCGCGTCATGGAACTGCGTCAATACTGGCAAATTATCCGCCGTAGGCTATGGATCGTGATTGCCTTGCTACTCATCGTGCTGGCAGTCAGTCTGCTCGTGCGGCCCACGCATGCCCCGCTCTATCAAGCTACAATGCGCTTCATGATGGGGCTAGAGCCTGAAGTTAAGAGCGGTGATTACTATGCTTACGACAAGTATTACACCTGGCTTACTGCTGAATACCTGGTGGATGATGTCTCTGAACTCGTTCGCAGCAGTGCCTTTGCTCGAGCAGTGAGCGACCGGCTGACCAATGCTGGGATTAACGTACCCGCAGGTGCCATTCATGGCTCGACACAGGCCGGCCAGTTGCATCGGGTTTTGACCGTGAGCATCATTGGGGGAGACTCAACCCAACTCGCTGATATTGCCAATGCCGTTGTAGCTGTCTTGCCTGGCGAGATCACCCGGCACTTTGCTCAGGTGGGCACAAGCGGTGTATATGCCAGTCTAATTGATCCACCAGCTATAGGTCTGGTAGGAGCAAGCTTGAGAGAAAAACTCGATCTTCCGATCCGTCTGTTCCTGGCGCTAGCCGCAGGCATAGCTCTTGCCTTTCTGCTGGATTATCTCGACGATACCGTACATACCAGGCAGGAACTAGAGCAAGGCGAGATCAATGTCCTGGCTGAAATCCCACCCCTCAGCTACCGCGGCAAGCTTGGCTTTCCTCGGCAGCGCCTGCCCTAAAGCCAAAGCGGTAGGTTGAGGCTGTCGAAAACTGGTAACAACAGTTATGTGAAAAAGGTGCTATTGTGCTAAAATAGACTGTAGAGCAAATGGCTAATGGTCAAATCCCAATGAAAAATGACTAATTTAGGATTTCATCATTCCTTCAGGAGGCTTGGGTGGATCTGAAAGACTATCTCAATGTCTTGGTCAAACGCGGCTGGATCATCATACTTGTCGCTGTCATCACGGCGAGCAGCGCCTTTGTCTTCAGCAGACTGCAAACTGTTGTCTATCGCTCAACCATCCAGTTGAACGTGTGGCCTGGCCGTCCGGATTGGGGGCTGCAGCAGACGATCAAGGGCCTGATGCGCAACTACAGCGGCCAGATCAAGTCACGGAACATGGCCCAGGATGTCATTAACCGTCAACAGCTTGACCTGTCCGTTGACGACATACTGGCTGAGATGACCGTCAGTCCCATCGAGTCAGATTTTTTGATCCAGATTGATGTGGACGACATAGATGGCCAACGCGCTCAGTTGATCGCTCAAACTGCTGCCGAGATATTCGTCGAGAACATCAGAGTGTATATGCTGGAGCAAGATAAGCAAGACCGCGTGGACGTCTTCATACGCGACAACGCTACGCCACCGCGCGTGTTCTGGCCGAAGACCAGGTTGCTTGTTCTAGCAGGAGGCCTATTTGGGTTGCTCGCTGGAGCACTGGTAATCTTTGGACTGGAGTGGCTGGCGGCGGACATCATTCAGAACAGCCGTGATGTTGAACGCCACGCTGGCTTGCCTGTGCTGGGCTCCATCCCAGTCATCACTACGAGCAAAAGCAAGAACAAATGATTTCGCCTTTATAGAGGGTAATTAATATGACCAAAAATCGAACTGCAATGCCAAGTGATTTGCTCATCACCATTTCCAGCCCTCGCTCGCCGATCAGTGAGGCTTACCGGACCCTACGTACTAACCTGCAATTCGTCAGCTTGGACAAGCCGCTTCAAACCCTGCTGGTTACCTCTCCAGGGCCTGAGGAAGGCAAGTCTACTATGCTGGCTAACCTGGCCGTGGCCATTGCCCAGGGAGAGAAGAAAGTCATCCTGGTAGATTGCGACCTGCGTCGGCCTAACCTGCACAGGTTGTTCGGCTTGGAATACAAAAAGGGCTTGACGACGATGATGGTGGACGAAAAAGCGATGAGCGACCCACCACTGCAAGAGACGGGGGTGTCTGGCTTGCAGTTGTTGGCTAGTGGGCCCTTGCCACCAAGCCCGTCTGATCTACTGGGCTCACGACGTATGGATCGCGTGCTGGAGACGCTAAAAGAGCGGGCGGACATAGTACTTCTCGACGCCCCGCCAGTAGTAGCCGTGAGCGATGCCGCTGTACTAGCAACTAAAGTGGACGGCGTACTGCTTGTCGTTAGCGCCGGTCAAACGAAGCGCGATAGCGTGCAGGCGGCTAAAGCCAAGCTGGAAAAAGTCAACGCCAACTTGATTGGGGCCGTGCTTACAAACGTGCCCCTTGATGCTAGCTTGCAGCGCTACTACTACACTCGACGAGAGGAAGAAGAATGAAGGGTTTGATTTTGAGTGGAGGTAAAGGCACTCGTCTGTATCCCCTTACTTACACCTGTGCCAAGCAGTTGGTGCCAGTGGCCAATAAGCCAGTCTTGTTTCGCGTGATCGAAGCTATCAAAGAAGCAGGCATAATGGACATCGGCATCGTGGTGGGCGATACCGCGGCAGAGATCAAAGAGGCAGTGGGTGATGGTGCGCGCTGGGATGTGAAGATCACCTACATCCAGCAAGAAGCTCCACTCGGCCTGGCTCACGGGGTCAAGATTGCGCAGGACTTTCTCAAACAGGAACGCTTTGTCATGTTCTTAGGTGACAATGTCATTCAGGGCGGCATCTCCAGCCTGATCAAGCAGTTCGAAGAATGCGACTACAACTGCCAGATCGTCCTGACGCGTGTAGCTAGCCCCCAACAATATGGCGTAGCCGTGCTGAAGAACGGATGCGTTGTGCGTTTGGTCGAAAAACCGCGCGATCCCCCCAGTGACCTGGCCCTGGTCGGCATCTACTTGTTCGACCACCATATCTTTGAGGCGGTCAACAACATCCGGCCATCCTGGCGCAACGAACTGGAGATCACCGATGCTATCCAATACCTGGTGGATCATGGCTACAAAGTCTATCCATACATCCATACTGGATGGTGGATTGACACTGGAGCCCCTGGCGACATGCTGGATGCCAATCGGCTGGTACTGGATGAACTTGAACCAAAGGTGGAGGGCTACGTGGACCGCGCCTCTAAACTGATCGGCAAGGTCACCATACAGAAGGGGGCCGAAGTGATTGGCAGTGTTGTCCGTGGGCCAGCGATCATCGGCGAAGAGACGCGCATCGTCAATTCCTACATCGGCCCTTTCACTTCTGTGTACCACCATGTGGTGGTGGAAAAGAGCGAAATCGAGCACTCGATCGTTCTAGAATACAGCCGCATTGTAGACATTCCACAACGTATCGAAAGCAGCCTCATTGGCCGCAATGTGGAGATTCTCCGCTCGCCACTGTTGCCCAAGGCATATAAAATGACCCTGGGGGATAACAGCAGGGTTGGATTGTTATGAAGACCACTCTGGTGTACCCTGGCATCACCGGCAAAGGATTTGACAGCCTGGGCCAGGGCATGGACTCCGGTTGGATCAGCCATGGGCTGGCCATGCTGTCCGCCTGCGCCAAAGAGAAAGGCTTTGCCGTGGACCTGCTCGACCTGCGTGCTATGCGCAACTGGGACCATTACCGCGAGGAGTTGCTCGCCCGCCGTCCTGATGTGGTCGGCGTGAGCATGATGAGTGTGGATTACAACCCAGCCAGAGAGTGCCTGCAGATTGTGCGCCAGGCTTTGCCCGAAGCAGTGACCATTGTCGGCGGTCCTCATCCTACGCTGATGCTGGATGAAGTCAAGGATGATCCACACATTGCCCATATCTTTCTGGGCGAGGCCGAGATTACCTTCCCCGAATTCCTGGCTCGTCAGCAGCGGGGAGAGCCTTCGGAACGGATTATCCCTTCCGTGCATCCTGACCTGGATGCCCTGCCCTTTGCCGACCACGAGTTCTTCCTGCAGGAGTGGCGCAAGTGGGGCTACAAACTGGATTCGCCTGAAGCACCCTTCGTTCCCGAACTTCCGCCGCCCTTCGTGACCATCATCGCCGGGCGGGGCTGCATCTACAATTGCAGCTACTGCCAGCCGGCAGAGCGCCTCATTTTCGGTCGCCAGGTGCGACGGCGCAGTGTGCCCAATGTGATCGCTGAACTGCAAGAACTGCGCGAACGGTACCACTTTAACAGCTTTATGTTTCACGATGATTGCCTGACTGAAGACCGTGAGTGGGTCATCGAGTTCTGCCGGGCTTATCGTGCGGTCGGCTTCACCCAGCCTTTCTTCTGCCAGAGCCGTGCCGACATCATTGTCAAGCACGAGGACATGGTCAAAATGATGGCCGAGGCTGGGCTGCGCGGTTACCTGATCGGCTTTGAAAGTGGCTGCGACCGCGTGCTCAAGTTCATCCGCAAGGGCACCAAACGTTGGCAGAACCTGGAAGCGGCACGCATCTGCAAAAAGTATGGCATCGCCATCTGGGCCAACTATATGCTGGGACTGCCCACGGAGACCAAAGAAGAGGTCATGGAGACCATCACCATGTTGAAACAAATTGACCCCGATTACTACAGTCCGGCCTTCTACACCCCGCACCCAGGCAGCGACCTGTATACCTATTGCATTGAAAATGACCTCTCTTTGATCAAGAGCCACGACAGTTACCGTCGTAATCCAGACGAACCCAAGATCAAGGGCGTGGACTACGAATGGCTGCAATGGGCGCTGGCCGAATCGCAGCGCCGCACCTGGCCCAATCAGCTCAGGCGCCAGGCGCGCTACTACTGGAAGCGGTACGCGCAGCCGAAAAAGATCGTGCGCAAAATACAGCGCGTGATTCAAGGACAGTGAAGGTAATTCTTCGAACAGGATATACAGGATGAACAAGATGAATGCATCCTGTGTATCCCCTGTTCCATAAGGAGGACAGACACCTTTGCGCAACCTACTTATTGCCGGAGGCGCAGGCTTCATCGGCAGCAACTTTGTACACTACATTTTGGAGAAGTACCCAAACTACCGTGTGGTGGTCTACGACAAGCTGACCTACGCCGGCAATTTGGACAACCTGAAAGGGCTGGAGAGCAATCCGCGCTATGCCTTCGTGCACGGCGATATCTGCGACGCCGCCAGGGTCGAGGAGACGATGCGCCAGCACAAAATTGACGCCATCGTCAACTTGGCTGCTGAGACCCATGTGGACCGCTCCCTGATGGCCCCCGGCAGCTTTATCCAGACCGATGTCTACGGCACCTACGTGTTGCTGGAAGCGGCCAAGGCGTTCGGTGTCGAGCGCTACCACCAGGTTTCCACAGACGAAGTCTATGGCCAGGTGCTGGAAGGCTCTTCACTGGAGACGGATTGCCTGGCCGCGCGTAGCCCATATTCGGCCAGCAAGGCCGGCG
>Ga0172366_10001344_pt1 | contig 18993 bp, 21 predicted proteins | sample LakKivSesite69cm_FD_114533 | JGI IMG/M metagenome (GOLD analysis project Ga0172366, IMG submission 114533) | Sediment microbial communities from Lake Kivu, Rwanda - Sediment site 69cm | ecosystem: Environmental > Aquatic > Freshwater > Lake > Sediment | place: Rwanda: Western Province, Lake... | reverse complement strand
CCTGCCGGGCCCGATTCCTGGCATCTTGTCGAGCGGCTGCTGGCAACCGAAACCAGCTACGAGTACGTGCTGATCGATGTTCCTCCCTCGTTCTCCATCCTGAGCCTGAACGCTCTGGTGGCGGCGCGGCATCTCATCATTCCGGTCACCGCGGAGTATCTCTCGCTTCCGGGCTTGCTGAGAATGATGCAGCTTCTCAGGCAGGTCCGTGAGCAGCACAATCCGCGGCTCGCGTTGCTTGGGGTGTTGATAACCATGGTAGACCGGCGCACGAATCTCGCCCGCGAAGTCGAGCAGGAACTGAGAGGGAGTTTTGACGGACCGGTGTTCACGACGGTGATTCCCCGGAGTGTGCGGGCGGCGGAAGCCCCTTCATTCGGCTTGCCGGTAACCACTTACGCGCCCGGCAACGCGACTGCAATGGCATATCGGGAGCTGGCGGCGGAAGTGGAGCGCTGGCTGAGTCTAGGCGAAGCTGGATAGATCGATTCGCGCTTCCCGGACCAGCTTCTCTGCCTTCGTGCGGAAAGCGCGCGCCCGTATCTCCGCCTTCTTCCTCTCCTTCCCATCCAGCATGGCGTCGCCGGCCTGGCGCTCGAACTCCTTTGCCTGAGCCAGCAGCGTCCTCACCTGCTCAATGGTCGGCTCTTCTGAAGCCGGGGCTGCCTGCTCTGTCGTTGGCGCTCCGGCGGCTTCAGCCCTCGCCGCCGCTGCGCGCGCCCGAATGGCTTCCTTATCTAGCTTGGGCTTTGGCTTCTTCGTGCGCGCAAACACCTCTTCGATGATGCGCGTTCGCAGCGCATCCCGGTACACCAGCATATGCTCGCGGCGGGGGAACAACTCCTTGAAGACGGCGGTGATGCTTTCCCACAGGGGGTCCGACGCCTGCACATCGCGCGGAACCGTCAGGCTGAACTCCTTCACCTCGCCCGTGAACGGCTGGCGCACGATGCAGTCGACGGCGAAGCCGCTGCCATCGGGCTTCACCCTCGATATGCCGATCACCTGTCCCGAAGGCTGCAAGTTTTCGGGGCTCACATATGTCATGGGCGAACGTCGCGCCCTCAGCGTAGAGATTCTAGCCGCAAGCTCGGGGCGGCGCAAGGGGGCGCGTCCATTCTCGGTCTGCCGTTCAGGTACTGAGGGTCCTGTGATGGGCGGCTAAGAGCCTGGCGCGGAAGCGCTGCGGGTTGAGGCTGTTACTCATCGCATCGCCGAAACTCACCAGTTGCGCGCGGAATTCGTCGTCCTCTACCACGCGCTGCATCAGCTCGGCGAGCTGCTGGGGCGATTGCAGGTCGAAGAAGCCCGGGTTTCGCCTACCCTCGGCCTCTGCGTAGACCTCGCGATGGACCGGTATGTCGGACAGGAGCACGGGCACTCCGAGGCTCATCGCCTCCAGCGGTGGTAGTCCGAAGCCTTCCGCCGTGCTGGGAAAGACGAGAGCGGTGGAGCCGCGATAAGTTGCCGCAAGCTCGCCTTCGGACTGATAGCCCGCGAATCGCACCCATTCAGTGAGATGCAGTTGCTCCAGCAATGCAACAAGTTCTGCGGTATGTCCGGTGCGCTGGCCGACGATGTGGAGGCGTGATTGCCGGCGCATCGCCTCCGGAAGCCCGCTGAGAGCCTTGACTGCAACGGCGAAGTTCTTGCGAGGCTCGTGCGTGCCGACGAGGAGAAAGACCCATGGCGGCCCCGTCCGCTCCTTCTGCTTCTCGCAGCCATAGTAACGGCTGGTGAGAGCCACCACCACGATTCGCTCTCGCGGCAGGCTGCACTCAGAAGCGAGCTGGTCTTTCACCGTCTCCGTGTCGGTTATCAGGAGGCTCGCTCGTCGCCAGCCCGCCGGGACGACTTTGCCGAAGTACCACCTCGACAAGCGCCCCTGAACACGCGCCCCGCTCATTAGCAGGTCGTGGACGGTGGCGACGACCGGCACGGGCACGTTTGCCGGAGCCCCAAGGCACGGGCTATGGAAGAGGTCCAGCCTTCGGTCTCGGGTCGCCTTCCTTATCATCGCGGGAAGCTGCCATCTCTCCCATCGCAGGCGTTGCAGGGCCGTGGCCAGAGGGCGGCTAACCGGCAGCGGACGGAAAACCTCGAAACTGAAACCGGGCTCGCTTTCGGCAAGTCCCTCCAACGCCCGCTCAACCAGCTCGGCGTAGACGCCGAAACCGGTGGGGATTGCGCCCACCAGTGCCTGACCGTCCAGGCCCACTCGCATCGCCCGAAGTGTAACACAGCGAGGATGCACGCGGTATAATAGAAGTGAAGTGTTGCGGTGGGCATTTGCGCTGGTTGCAGTAGCCTTGCTGATGACGCCCGGGGTGTCGTATGCCGCCGTGCGTCCGGCTCCGAGTTACCCGCAGTTCTACTATCCTTTTCCTTCGCACTATGTGAAGAATCTGGTCAAGGTCTACGACGGCCTGACTGCGGGCACCACCGCGCTCGAAGAGGTCCTGGAGCGCTACGGTCCGCCGCGTTACGTGGTCAACCATCGCTACTTTTACTACGACTTCCATCGTTCATCATACAGCGGGTATCCCGACGAGCAGGAGGTCTATATCGAGTTCCGCAAGAGCCGTCGATTCGGCAAGCCGCGTTATCGCGACGGCTACGACCTGACCGCCGTGATTTCGCGCATCTTCGCCCATTCGAGCTATCGTATGGAGCGGCTGGCAACGTATCCGGACCAGATTATGGATATCACGGTCTATCCCTACGTTGCCGGCTACAACGCCGACCGGGGATTCTACTTCCTTCTCTTTCCGTACCAGGGCTACGGGATGTACTTCGCCGGCGCCAGCGGGCGCTTTGTGGGTGAGGCCTACTTCGAACCCGAGCAGTATGAGGTCAGCTCCTACTTCCACGTCAGGCTCGGCGATTACGACTATCGTAGCTTCAACCGCGATGAGCTTCCCCTTTACCTTCCCTGAAGTCGCGCATTGAGCGATGCTATAATCGCCCTATGCTGGAGCTTACCGGGGTGACGGCAGGCTACGGTCGTCATCAGGTCCTTGCCGACCTGGACTTGAGTTTGCGCGAACCGGGACCGTATCTGGTTCTGGGTGGGAACGGGTGCGGCAAGAGCACGCTCCTGAGAGTAGCCAGCGGTCGTCTTCGGCCTCGCAAAGGGCAAGTGAGACTGGACGGGGTTCAGCTCTACCGTCTGTTCGGCGGGGATATGCCCTTTCACGAGTTCGTCGGGTTCAATGCCATCCCGCAGACCGACGCGACTCTGCTCGAGGTGTTCCGGCTGAAACTTGAAGCCGCCCGTGGCGCGGTCAGGCTCGGCGACCTCCTGAGGGACTACGATGTCCCCTGGAAGGCGGAGCAGTTCGCGAGCCTGCGCCAGACGACGCTCTCCACCAGCGAAATGTCGGAGCTGCATTTGCTGCTGGCGCTGGCGACTGCACCGCGATTCCTCTTTGTGGATGAACTCTTCAGCCAGTGCGGAGGTGAGGTCACCGGCAGGATGACTGGCAACCTCCAGCGTTGGAGCAGCAGCACGGGCGGCCTCGCTCTCGTCGCGTCGACTCGGTTCGCTGGCTATATGGACGTGTTCAGAGAATGCTTTGTCCTGAGCGGAGGCAAGCTGCGACCGTTGCCGGGCTCCGGCAGGAAGGCAGAAGCTTCCGTGGCGTCGGCCGCGGATGCCGCCACGGAGCTCTTCGCGCCTGCTCCGGGTGACGTGACTTTCGTCTTCGGAGAGTTCTTCTACCGGCATCAGCGGGTCGCGCAGGACAATCCTCATTTCACGCTGAAAGCGGTGCTGGAGAATGCTCTGCTGGTGAACCTGAAGGGCACTCTGGATGGGGCGCTCGGCTATCTGCGTGAGCTGGGTCTGGATCCGGTGCGGATTGAGTTCGCGGAATTCCCCTCGCAGGAAGATCGTGAAGAAGCGGGCGAGGGCTCCCCAACGAGCGCTTCTTGAGGGGTCCCGCCCCCAACAGCTACTCGCCCGGCTGGGAAATGAGAGCTTCGATAGTGGAATCCACGTCCTCGTAGATGTTGACGAATTTGTCTACCTTGATCGCTGTGAGCAGCTTCTTCACCATCGGCTTGGGCGCGGCGAGCGCGATCTGCCCCTGGGCTAGCTTCACGTTCTTGATCAGGATTACCAGGTATCCCATTCCGGAGCTATCGAAGAAAGATACCTTGGCCAGATCCACCACCACTCGGGGGTACTGCTGGATGTTGAGGCCGTCGATGCGAGTCCTCAAGTCAGCCAGCGTGGTCAGTGTTATCTCATCCGCCAGTTCAAGGATGAAGACACCTTTCTTCTTGTAGTAGTTAATCATTCCCCTTGCCTTTGGAGGGATTGGTTATCTTCCATCTGGTCCCGGTGGCGGTGTCCTCCAGCTGCACGCCGCTTTGATCAAGAAGCTCCCTCAGTAGGTCGGCAGTGGCGAAGTCTCCGGCCTTTCTGGCCTGCTCGCGTCTCGCCACCAGGGAGGATACAAGCCGCTCACCGAGAGTATTCTCACCTTCCACGCCTATTCCTGTCAAGCTTGTGCGGGTAGCTCGGAGCCCCAGGACGCCGGTCAGCTTCTGCCAGGTCTCCAGCGCCGCCATGAGTTCCCCGCCGCCGCCGGAGGTTTCAATGCCCTGGCGATTGGCTTCGGTGAGGAGTGAAAATAGGGCGGCCACCGCCCGCGGCGTGTTGAAGTCGTCGTCCATCGCCTCGCTGAAGGACTCTGCAAGCTGCGCCGCCAGCTTCGTCCAGATGTCTTCGGGGTCAAGCCGAGCGCGTTCCTCCGGGGTGACCACCCAGCCGTGCGGCCTCGGCGGTATGCGCTCGGCTGCTACCCGCTCGAACTGCTGGAGCTTCTCCCAGCTGCTTTGGGCGGCCGCAAGCCCGTCCTTCGTGAAGTTCATCTGCGTCCGGTAGTGCGTTCCCAGGAAGAAAAGGCGGATGACGGCGGGGTTCCAGTCCGCGAGCAGCTCGCGTGCGGTGATAAAGTTGCCGAGCGACTTGCTCATCTTGGTACCCTCGACGAGCAGATGCTCCGGATGCATGTAGTACTTCGCCAGCGGGATGCCATAGGCGGCCCAGGTCTGTGCGATTTCGTTTTCGTGGTGCGGGAAGAGGTTATCCACCGCGCCGCCTTTGATGTCGTAAGTGCCGCCGAGGAAGTTGTACGCCATCGTCGAGCACTCGACATGCCAGCCGGGTCGTCCCGGTCCCCAGGGGCTGTCCCAGGTCGGCTCGCCAGGCTTTGCCGCCTTCCAGAGGGCGAAATCCGCCGGGCTGCGCTTTCGCGGGTCCACCTCCACACGCTCGCCCGCGATGAGGTCTTCCAGCTTGTGGTGCGACAGCTTCCCGTAATCCGGATACTTCGCCACCTCGAAGAAGACATCGCCGTCGACCACGTAACCGTAGCCGTTGTCCACAATCCGCTTGACCGTCTCAATCATCTCAGGGATGTATTCGCTGGCGAAGCAGTCGAGCGCGTACGGCACCATGCCGAAGGCTTCCATATCGGCGTAGAAGGCGCAGGCGAAGTAGCGTCCCAGCAGAAAAACCGGCACTCCCAGTTCCTGCGCCCGGGCGATGTTCTTGTCGTCGATGTCGGTGTTGTTGATGATGGCGTAGACGTCGTAGCCCTTCCAGGTGAGGTAGCGCCGCACCACATCCCAGAAGAGGTAAGTCCTTGCGTGCCCGATGTGTGCGTAGTCGTAGACGGTGAGCCCGCAGGTGTAGATGCGCACGAAGTTGCGCACCAGCGGCACGAACTCCTCCTTCGTCCGCGACATCGTGTTGTAGATTCTCAGCGCCACCGATGACCTCGCGGAGAGGATTATAGCGGTATGGGAGGAATGATGGTAGTTCGCGTTCGGGGCGTGATATGTGAGCAGCACTCAGCGCCAGTTAGGTCGGCCTGAGTCCGCGAAGGGAGGAAACCAGCTTCAAGCGGCTTGCGTCGCGGTCGGGCGTTCCGCGAGCAGCCCCTCAGCTTCCAGCTTCGTCATGACTTCACGCTTCACCTGTTCGATGTAGTAGTTGCCGACCATCAAGAACTGGCGCTTGCACTCCGCGACATCGTCATCGCTGTAGTGAAGTCCCGTTGCCGGGCCGATGATGAACTGATTGATGCCCAGCCCGAAGAGGTGCTTCACATTCTCCGCGAGCTTGTGCATATTCTCCGGAGTCGGCGTAACTCTCGCGCCAAGCCAGGGCTGATAGCTCTTCATCAGCGGAATCTTGCTCGCAACTTCATCATAAGTCCCGCGCCCGTCAGCGAACTTGCGATGCAGATTGTGCGTCTCCCGGTCGCCATCAATGGAGAGAAGGAACCGGATGCCGTGCTTTCGACAGAAGCCAAGCCTCTCCTCATTGAAGAGTGTCCCATTCGTGGTCATCCTGAGTGTCAGCTGCTTGCCCATACACGCTGCCCGCCACCGGCCGTAATCCACGGTAAACTGTATCAGGTCGAACACCACCAGCGGCTCGCCGCCGAACAAGAGAATTTCCACCTTCCTGAGGCACCGACTCTTCAGCAGGAGGAAATCAACCGTCGCCTTGGCTATCTCCTCTGTCATTCTCCTCGGACGCTTCCCATGGATGAAGCAGTATTCGCACCGACAGTTACAGTCCTCGGTAATCAGCATGTCGATGAGCTGGACTGCCTCGAATGTACGCTCGTGAAGTACTAAAGCAAACGCTTTGGCTAGACCCGAACTCGGTTGTGAACGAACTCTCACAAGAAACAGCAACGAAAGGACTCCCAGCATTGGACCGGAGACTTGGGCACACGACCCATCACGGGCTCAACTGAGTCGTGTGAAATCATCGTTCCACGCGAATACCGTATGTCCAAAACGAGAACTCGTTTCTCTCAGGTCCGCTAAAGAGAGTCCCACGCTCCAGCATCCAAAACCTGTCAACAAGTCCGAAGCGCAGCTCCGCAGCGCAGTAGTCGCCCTCGAGCACAGACATTCTGGTTGGGTGTTCAGTTCCATCCAAGTACGTGTATCTGATTTCTCTTACTACTTGCGGGTCAGTGAAGTCGTAGTGCTCGTGGCCGTCCTCATCCTTGGTCAACCTGGGTTCCGTTATCAACTCTCTGACCAGCTTAAAGTCCTCCTTTGCGAACCACAATTCGTAACCGTACTGGATATCTCTGGGATTCCGCACTAGTGACAGGCACCACATCTCACGTTCCCTCTTCCAGGCCAGAGGCTCCGTCATCAATACTGGTTCCGCCCAACTAATGAAGTTCGGCACCCCGCCGTGGTACAGTTCCTGGTACAATCCCTCTTCCACCTCCGGCTCGGACTGCGGCTTCATCGTGACCTTGAAGTAATCAGGACTATCTTCATACTCGTACTCTCTGTAACAGCCCTGATAGAGCATGTATTCACTAGGGAGCTTCAGGTATGTACCCCGGTCGTACTTGCCCCTTGTCGGCAGCACGCGGATTGTGCCCTGGAAGTTCGTGAACACGAAAACATATGAAATAGCCTTGTAGTCTTTCCGCCCCTCGCTAACCAGCCAAAACGCGTTGCGGTCGCGGGCGCGCACCAGATTCTCCACGATGTTATCAGACAGAACGTGCCGCCCCGGGCGATCTGGGTCAAGCCTTGCAGCAACGCGCAGCGCTTGTACGCGAACGGGTCCCTCAATCCCTGGGAACACAACCATATCCTCTAGCTTCGCCTCATCGATCTGCGCTGCACGGACCTCAGAGCCCCTCGCTACCGCTCCTGGCGGATACACGAACATGGCGCAGAGGAGAATCAACCCGACACCACCAAGTAACGCTCTTACACTGCACTGCTGAGGGACCATATCATTACCTCCTTGTGGCTCTAGCCACTGGACTCAATAGATGCACTAGAACTCTAATAGGGTACCACAGCACAATGATATACATTGTCGGGTACACATGTGAAGATGCCACACTCTTCATCGTCATCAAACCGCCCGTTTAAGCACGTAAACGATATATGGCATTCGAAGAAGCCCTCACATATGAATTGACCACTATTCGGGGGGTTGCACGTGAAGGGACTGCAGCAGGTAAAAGGGTGGTCCATGCGCGGGCAGGTCTCGCTGAACTCCTGACACACGTATCCCTGGCCCGGAATGATCTCTGGGCACACGCCGTAGCTGCAAGGTTCTGGGGGCGTACTACCGGTGTGTTCTTCCTCACTCCCTCCGCTCCCCCCTCCACCGCCTTCGGCATACGGTCTCACGCCGTTCACCGCGAAGTGCATACGGTTGAGGGCTCTCGTGTAATCGGCGCCGGAGAGGCATTCGTTACCGTGTGCATACGGGTCGCCGCAGGAAATGTCCTTCGCCTCATACGCGAGCTTCCGCCATTCGGCAAGGCTCCGGCGCTCCAGCATCTTCCCGGCGAGAATGCTCCCCAGCTTCCTCGCATCTTGATGTTCAAGCAACATCTCTCATAACCTCCGTCTCGGTTCCGATGGGGCGGGGACTCATCCCTGCCGTCTCGTTCCCATATGTGGGCACGGCATGCCGTGCCCCTACTCGGACGGCGCTTTCGGCGCGGTTTCCATTCCGCCGTCTGCCCCGGCTGCGGTTGGGGACTCGGGAGAGCTCGTATCGCCGCTTCTGCTCTGCGCCAGCTTCTTCAGTCGCTCCTTCTCCTCTTCCGACAGGATTCCCGCCAGCTCATGCGCGATTTGGTTAATCTGGGACTGACCCTCCATTCTCTGGAGGACCTTCTCTGCGGTAACTTCTGCCTGTGGAAGCGAAAAGTCAAAGGATGAGGTTAACTTCTTTACCACCAGGTTGGAAGTCCGCTCTGCGATCCTGTTGATTTCGTCTTCGCTCAGGTTCACCCAAGCCTCCAATAGAAGTGTAACACAGCCGCTTTTTTTTTCAAGGCCTTCACAGAAGATTTTTTTGCGGTAACCGGAAGCACAGCGCCCCGTCGTCACTGCCGCACGAGGAAGCGGGCGAGCTGCTTCGCCGCGGGCACGGCGGCTTTCTGCGACGAGCCGCCGTTCTCCAAGAAGACGACGAAGGAATACCGCGGCGCGTCCGCCGGGAAGTAGCCGACGAACCAGCTATGGGGCTCCCCCTGCAGGTTCTCGGCGGTGCCGGTCTTGCCCGCCATCTTGAGTCCCGCCACAGCTCCCGTCTCGGCGGTGCCTCCGAGCTGCATCGCTCGCCGCATCCCCTGCTGGATGGTGCGGACGGTCTCCTCATGCAGTCCGATATCTCTGCGGAGCGGCGGATGCATGCCGACAATCTTGCCGGTGACGCGCTCTCCCTTCAGCACGGTGGGCTCCACGAGCACGCCGTCGTTCGCGACTGCGTTCGCCATCAGCAGAATCTGCAGCGGCGTCACCAGGAGATACCCTTGGCCGATGGCGAGATTGGCCGTATCCCCGTCGTACCAGATGCGGTCCACATCGTGGTACTGCCCGCCCGCGTAGTGCCGCCGCTTCCACGCCGGGGAGGGAATGAGCCCGGGGACCTCCTGCGGAAGCTGAATGCCCGAGCTTCTCCCGAACCCAAAGTCCTCGGCACAGCGTCCGATAAGCGCCGGCCCAAGCTTCAGTCCCATATGGTAGAAAGCCACGTCGCAGGACTTGCCGAGGGTGTCCACGAGTCCGACCGTTCCGTGCCCCGAGCGCTTCCAGCAGTAGAAAGTGCGGTTGCCAATCTCAACCTTGCCTTCGCAGAAGAAGGTCGTGCCGCCGCTCACCTTGCCGCTTTCCAGAGCCGCCGCCAGCACAGCCGGCTTGAACGCCGACCCGGGCGCATATGCATTCCCGGAGGCCCGATTCATCATCGGGAATCCGGCGCTTTCCACGATGCTCTGCAGGTAGCGGGCACCGCCAGAGCCGCGGAATCGGTTCGGGTCGAACGAGGGGGAACTCGCCAGCGCGATGACCTCGCCGGTCCCGGGGTTCATCACGACGATGGCTCCTCGCCTGCCGCCGAGCGATTCGTACGCCTTCCGCTGCACTTCGGCATCGATGGTCAGGAAGACATCGGTGCCCTTGTGGGGCGGGGACGTGCGAAGCACGCGGATGAAATGCCGGTTGCGGTCGACCTCGACCTCCCGCACGCCCTTCTGTCCTCGCAGCTCATCCTCGAAGGATTTCTCCACGCCCTCCTTCCCCACGAAGTCATCCGCGGCATAACCCCGAAGCAGCATCCCCGGCAGGTCCCCTTCGCCGATAGCGCCGGTATAGCCTACCAGATGGCCGGCAGCCGCTCCCAGCGGGTAGCTCCGCGTGTAACTGTCGCTCTCGATGAAAACGCCCGGAAACTCCTGCCGATTTTCCTCAACATAGCTCACCTGTGAAAGCGTCAGGTCGCGCGCCAGCGTAACCGGCTGGAAGGAGTAAAGCACCTTTCGTTGCTGGATGACCGAGTCGACCATCGTACCTCGGTCGACCTTGAGGAATGACGCGACGGCATCCAGCGCCGCGTTCTCCGCGGGCTCTCCGGGGGGAGGGAAGTACTTCAGGGTATAGGAGACTCGGTTGACGGCAAGCGGCCTTCCGGCGCGATCGAAGATCTCCCCGCGGGGAGCCGGAATCGCCACCGGCTGGATCTTGTTGCTGAGTGACTTCGCCAGGTACCGCCGATGCTGCCCCAGCTGAAGCCGGGCGGCCTGCAATACCAGTACTATCAGGCAGACGGCCACAACAACCAAGAAGGTTCTTTCTCTTCCTTCGTGCAGGTTCCATTGCCTACCCGACTTCAAAGTCCAGAACCTCCGGTTCCTTGAGGGTGCGGACCAGGCGGGGGCCGAAAGCGAAGCTCAGCAGAAGAAGTACTACAATGCCGGGGTAGCTGAGGAAGAACACGTAGAAAGGGCTCAGCGGCATTACGAAGACGATGGTCCACGAATAGGCCAGCAGCACTTTGGCTGTCAGCGCCATCATCACCACTCCCGGCAGCAGTGATCGGTTGCTGATGTACGCGTAGGGCCTGCGCAGGGACAGGACGGCTACCAGCAGGCCATAGGCGAGTGTATGCAGAAGCCAGAAATGCACCGAAAGGGAGTCGAGCAGCAAGCCGGCAATCAGCGCCGCGCTCAGCGCGACCGACAGGCTCCTCGCCAGCGCCAGTGCCACCAGAACCAGCAGCAGGAGGTCGCATGTGCGGGCGAAGCCCGGTGCGCAGTTCAGCAGCACAAGCTGAGCCACCAGCGTAAGCAATACCCACAGCCATACGCGGAGAACGCCCGATTTCACTTCGCGCGCTCCGTCAGCACCAGCACCGTGCGGAGCCGTCCCGGTCTCACCGCCGGACGTACGCTCACTTGCAGAGTGCTGAGATCGGACTTCTTGATGTTTGCAACGAACCCGATGAGCAGCCCTCGCGGACGCGACCGGCCGTCGCGGGTGGTGCTCAGTCCGGCGGTAAACAGCCTCTCCTGCAGTTTGAGGGGAGCATCGGCGGCGACATAGCCCAGCGTCATGCGCCCGACGCCGGTGCCGCGGATAACCCCGTCAAGCCGGGAGCTGTGCGACACCGCTGCGAGCGCGAAATCCGGGCTGGTAACCAGCCGCACCTTGGCGTAATGCGCATCCACCTCCGCCACTTCGCCCACCAGCCCGTCACCGTTGACCACAAGGTCTTGGAGCCGTATTCCCGCGCTCGCTCCGCGGTTTATGATTACCGCGTCGAACCACAGATCCATGCTCCTGCAAACGACTTCCGCGGTCACGGGATCGAACCCCGGACTGCGGTTGAGCTTGAGCAGCGCGCGCAGCCTTTCATTCTCCCGCACTTCTTCCTGCAGTTGCTCATTCGCCGTGCGCAGGAGCGCCAGTTCGCCCTCAAGTTCATTCAGCCGGCGCAGGTGTGCCGGCAGGCGAAAGACCTCGAGGATGCTGAGAAGCCCCCGGCCGACGCGGTCCACCGAGTAGACGGCGGCCGTGGTCAGACGCTCAAGCGGCCGATTCACGACCTCCCCTGTGCCCGCGGCCGCCGTCACCAACTTCGCCGCGAGCACCAGCAGCGCTGCGACCAAGACGATGAAGCCCGCGACTCCTCCACCGCTCCGGTAGCTCCTTCGATTGGCTCTGTTCACAATGAGTGTCGGCCCCTCCGGCGACGCTTCGCCGCAGTTCATCTTACAACATAGACCCTCGCATCCGGTCAAGAGGCTCCAGCGGTCATGCTCGGGAAGCGTGTTCGAGTAGCCGACCGGAAGCACCTGCGGGCGAAGCAGCTCGTCCGGCTCAGGCCATCCGCGCGCGCCTCGCGGGGCGCGGCTCCTGTACCAGCGTTAGAATGTACAGTCCGAGAATGAAGAATACCACGGTCGACGAGAAGATGATGCGCAGTGCGAGCGCTTCGGGTGCAGTTCCCGCGCCCGGCAGGTGCTGCACCAGAGTGTCGCGAGCGACTCCGGCGAGGAAGGCGCCCACGATCTGCGGAAGCAGCGTGGATAGGTCCCATACCCCCATGTAGCGTCCGGTCTTCTCCTTGGGGATGAGCGTGCACGCGAACGCCCAGTCCGCCGCCAAGAAGGCGCCCCAGCCGATGCCGATGAAGAATCCCGGCAGGGCCGCCAGCCGAATGCTGTGGCTGAAGAGAAGCAGGAACATCAGGGCGATGACGGCGCCGATTCCCGCGAATATGACCGGCTTCTTGCCGTAGCGGTCGGCGAGCACGCCGCCGGTGAGACTTCCGATGAGCCCGCCGGTAAGAAGCACGATTAGCAGCAGCGACGTCGCCACCTGCGGAGGATCGATTCCCAGGTTCGCCCGCGTGAAACGATAGACCATCGGCGCGAAGATGTAGAAGGCGAAGAAAATGCTCGTGCGCGAGAGAAGGAGCTTGACAAACAGCGAGTTCCGTCCCAGCTCGAAATGGAAGTAATGGGCGGCGAAACTGCCGGGCTGGCCGTCATCCGACCGCGGTAATGCCCAGCTCAGAAGCTTCCCGCCAACTGCCTTCGGCCAGGACGGAATCTTGATGAGCACGGCGAGCATGAGGCCGACGAACAGAATGGCGTAGGCGCACCCGAGCAGCAGCGATTCACGCCCTTGCACTAGATTCGCGCCCGGAAGGGTGACGGCTGCGGTTCCGGCGCTCCAGATGAACGCGAAGACCCCCAGTCCGAACATCGCGCCGAGTAGATTCGCCAGGCTCATGAACGCGGAAGCGCGTCCGTGCCGTTCCATATGCACGAGGTCCGGCAGTATCGCCTGATACGGCACCGTGGCAGAGTTGAGGAATATCTGCACGAGAATGTACGCCGCCACCGCGGCCCAGAACGCGTCCGCGTAAAGGAACAGAAACACTGCGGGGAGTGTCAGCAGCACTCCCAGAAGCAGAAACGGCTTGCGCCTCCCCCATCGACTCCGCGTGTGGTCGCTGATGAAGCCGATACTGAGCTGCAGGAGCATGGAGAAGAAAGCGCCCACCGCAAGCAGCGTGCCCTGCGCGGTTCCCACCATCGCCGGAGTGCTGAGCTGCTCCGCACGCATCGGCACCACGACCTGCAGGATGGTCGCCCAGAAGAAGCTGACCGCGAAGTAGAAGCTGGCGAGCCAGGCGAACTGAGAGAGCCGGGACAGATAGGGTCGCGGGGTGAGCTCAGCCTGTGGCTCTTCCTCGGTCATGACGCCTCCTTCACGGACGTTTCTTCGCTCGTCGCAGCCGGAAGGTCCGTTCCAGCAATCGCCAGATGCGCGTTCCGGGGAAATCCCTCTGCGAACGGGGTTCGACGAGTATCGTGGTGATGTTCAGGCGATTCGCGCCCCAGATGTCTGTGAACACGATGTCACCGATGCTGGCGACCCTGGAGGGCGGAAGGTGCAGAGCGCGCAGGGCAGCCCGAAAGCCGGGGGAGAATGGCTTGGGGAGCCAGCAAGTAACCACCTGAAGCTCGAGGTCCCGACCCACCTGCGCTTGCTTCCCCCGCAGACCGTTGCTGAGGAGAATCACCTTGATTCCTATCGCCTTGGCTTTGGCAATCCATTGCTTCACCGATGCCGGCGCATCGGCGGTTTCCCAGCGCGTAACGGTGTTGTCTATGTCAACGATGAGTCCGCCCACCCCAAGTTCGCCAAGGAAGCTGAGCGGGATCTCCTCTACGCAGCGGAAACAGTAGTCCGCGAGTAGATTGGCGAAGAACCCGCCCATCTAGCGGCGCTTGCTCCGGGCAAGGTAGGTGTCCAGTATGAATGTCGCCGCCAGCGCATCTCCCAGCTCGCGCCGCTCGCGACGCCGCTTATCCGACGCCAGAAGAGTCTTCTCCGCCTCGACGGAGCTGAAGCGTTCGTCCACGAGAGCGACCGGGCACTTCAGTTCGTTCTCTATCACCTTAGCCAGCCGACGGCATTCGCGTGCGGCTTTCCCCTCTGACCCGTCAAGCTCGACCGGCAGTCCGATCACGACGTGTTTCACGGCTCGTTCCTCGACCAGATTACGAAGCGCCGAGACGAGAGCGGACTGGGGGCGGGCCATCAGAACGTACAACGGCACCGCCACGTAAGAAGGAGGTTCGGCCACCGCTACCCCGACACGCTTCTCGCCCAGATCGAGCCCCAGCACACTCATCGGCGCATTATACCTTACGACTTGCGGCTTTCGGGAGTAGCTTCCCGGGCGCGTTGGGCGGACTTCATCCGCTGTCGTCCAGCTGGTTCGCCGGGAAAGTGATTGCCGGCCCCTTCCGGAGCGCACAGTCGCATGAGCGCTGGTATAATGGGATTGTGTCCGGCGCGACGACAAACGCGGAAGAGCGGAAGAAGAAGCTGCATCCGTATGTTCCGCGTCTCAGGTGGGTGGCCATCCTGTTTCTCACGCTGCTGGTGATTCTGGCTCTGGCTCTCCTGCTGGTTTTCTACCTGCCGGAGAAGGAGGCAGCGCAGTATCTCGTGCTGGGTCTCGGCGGTCTCGGGGCAACCGTGCTCCTGCTGATTACCGTGTTTGCACTCTCGGGCGATTACGCGAGGACCCAGAAGAGGCTGTTCGCCGCCCTGGAGCGAGAGAAGGAACAGGTCAAGATTGAGCAGCAGAGCGCGGAGATCATCCTCGAACTCAACGCCCTGGTGTCGCAGCAGTCGGACGAGCAGGCGCGCCTGAATGAGGAGCTGCGAGGCTTCTTTCTGGAGACGGTGCGCGCTCTCGTGGCTACTCTTGAAGCGCGCGACCGCTACACCGAAGGTCATTCGGTCCGCGTGGCTGCTTGGACCCGGATGCTGGGTCAGTACTTGCAGCTTTCTGAGGAAGACATGGAGGTGCTTGAGCGGGGCTCCCTGCTTCACGATATCGGCAAGATAGGCATTCCTGACCAGATTCTCCACAAGTCGGGCAGGCTCACCGATGAGGAATTTGCGATCATCAAGCAACATCCCGTTCGGGGCGAGAAGATAGTGAAACATATCGGTCAGCTCTCACCCAGTCTGCCGGTGATTCGCTGGCATCATGAGCGCCCCGACGGACTCGGCTATCCCGATGGTCTCACCAGCATCCCCAGGCTGGCTCTGCTCACAGCCATCTGCGATTGCTTCGACGCGATGACCAGCGAACGGCCCTACCGTCAGGCGTTGACCTATGCCGAGGTCAAGTCGGAGATGCTGAAGGTGGTGGGCAAGCAGCATGACGAGCCCTTGACTACCAAGTTCTTCGAGATGCTCGAGACCACCGAAGCCGGACACCGCTCCATTGAGCACGTCCCGGGATCGCCCGCTCCCGAAATTGTGCCGGAAAACAACGCCAGATTGGAAGCCCGCCATGAGCAATCCGGAATCCTTATCTGAAAGCGTATCCTCCGCCACCAGGTTTCTGCACGAGCCGGAGGTGAAGCTGCTGGGCGTCACGAAGCCACTGGGCGATGATGCTTCCACGGTCGAGCAGCACATCGAGCAGGCGGCGCGGCAGTGCTACCGCACCGAGGACAGGATGGACCCGTCCTCCAACGTGCGCTTCTTGCGCGGAATCATCTTGCGGGGACACGACAGCGTGCTGGAGCACGCGAGCGCCACCTTTCGCATCCTTGGCGGTAGTCGCGCCTATACGCACGAGCAGGTGCGACATCGACTGCTCTCCTTCTCCCAGCAGAGCCAGCGCTACGTGAGTGAGGACGATTTCCGCGCGGTCGTCCCGCCGGAGATAGCCCGGAGCAAGCAGGCGATGGCAGTGTTCGCGGAACTCATCGAGCAGTCTCGTCGGGCATACGCCCGGCTGAAGGAGCTCAAGCTGCAAAACCAGGATGCCCGGTTTGTGCTGCCGAACGCAGTCGAAAGCGGCATCGTGATTTCGGGCAACTTCCGCGAGTGGCGGCACGTCATCCGCACCCGCTGTGACCCCAGTGCCCAGTGGGAGATTCGGCGGGTCTGCGGCTTGATGCTCAAGCAGCTCCAGGAGCACGCGCCGACAGTCTTCGGCGACCTCATCCTGGATGAGGATGCATGGATGGTGAAGCATATCTCGGAGACGATCGGGTGTGAGGAGGCGCAGCGGCGGGTGAGGGACGAACTCGCGAAGCTCGCCAAGGCGAGGCAGCAGCCGAGCCGCATTCTGCGGCAGCTGGGCGATGACGACCTCTACCGTGCGCTGTTCCACGTTCGGCGCTGCCTTTGCGCTGACTGTAAGGAGACTCTCGCCGCCTGCGGGGACTGGAAGTAGAATGCGCGGGTGCGAATTGCGGGAGCCGAGGAATCGGGCTCCTTTTTCCACATGAGTTTCAGGGACGTTAGCTGGAAGCATATGCTCCTGCATACATCCATCATTGTGGTTCTAGTGCTGGTCGGGCTCATGGTCGCCGCCCGGCTGTTCGAGAGCAGCCTCATCTACTTTCCGACGAAGTATCCGACCGGGCGATGGGACGCGAAGGCTTCGGGGCTGTCGCCGGAAGACGTCTGGCTCGCCACTTCCGACGGCGTCAAAATCCACGGGTGGTTCCTCGCCAGCGACGGAGCAGACATCACCCTGCTCTACTTCCACGGCAACGGCGGCAATATCACCGACCGCATCGAGAAGCTGGCGATGCTCCGGAGCCTGGGCGTGGACGTCTTCATCCTGGACTATCGCGGATACGGCAGGAGCGAAGGTTCGCCGAACGAGAAGGGGCTCTACCGCGATGCCGATGCCGCCTACGAGTATCTCACCGCAACGCGGAGCGTCCGCGCGAGTTCCATCGTCGTCTATGGCGCCTCGCTCGGCGGCGTGGTTGCGGTGGACATCGCTTCGCGCAAATCCGTCGGCGGAGTCATCCTGGAGTCCACCTTCACTTCCGCACGCGCCATGGCGCTGAAGACGCTGCCGCTCATCCCGCCGTCGCTTTACCTGCGGACGCACTTTGATTCCATCGGCAAGATCAGCCGCGTCAACGCGCCGCTACTGATGCTCCACGGCACCGCCGATACAACCGTCCCTGTCTCATTGGGACGCCAGCTCTTCGCCGCCGCGTCTGAGCCCAAGCGCTTCGTCGAAATCCCCGGCGCACACCACAACGACATGTTCCTGATTGGCGGGGAGCAGTATCTGGGACCTATCAGGACCTTCTTGGCGGAGCTTGCTGACCGGCAGGGGCTAGACGCGTCCGCTCACCAACCGGAGACCGGGGTCTAAAGGATGTATTCAGCCACTTCGCGGTCGGCGAGTATGTCCCCCACCTGCTTGTCCACGAACTTCTTGTCCACCGTAACCTGTGTCACGGCGTCCAGCGGGGCCTCAAATGCGACTTCCTCCAGCACCTTCTCCATAATGGTGTAAAGGCGACGGGCGCCGATGTTTTCGAGGAGGTTGTTGGCCTTCTCCGCCAGTATCGCCATCTCCTTGACCCCGCTGCGGGTGAACTTCACCTTCGCTCCGTCGCACGCAAGCAGTTCCGTATACTGCCGGGTCAGCGAGTTCTCCGGCTCGGTGAGGATGCGCTCGAAATCCGTTGCCGACAGCGAGGTGAATTCGACCCGCAGGGGAAAGCGTCCCTGGAACTCTGGTATCAGCTCGCTCGGCTTGCTGACGTTGAACGCTCCCGCGGCGATGAACAGGATGTGATTCGTCCGCACCGGCCCGTACTTGGTGATGACGGTGGTTCCTTCCACCAGCGGCAGCAGGTCGCGCTGCACACCCTCACGAGATACGTCAGGCCCCACTGTGGCAGCTTTCGTGCCGGCGATTTTGTCGATTTCATCCACGAACACGATCCCCGCCTGCTCGGCCCGCTCGATGGCTTCGTGGACGACTCGCTCGTGGTCAATGTGCCGGTCCAGTTCCTCCTGCACAAACAGACGGCGGGCCTCGGAGATGGGAACCGTGCGTTCCTTCTTATGCATGTCGCCGAGTTCCGAGAACATCTCCTGCAGGTTCATCCCCAGCTCCTCCAGGCCCTGGCTGGAGAACACTTGCATGAATTTCGGCTGGCTCTCCGGCACCATCACCTTGACCATCTCCTCGTCCATCGCGCCGCTCTTGACGCGGTCGAAGAGCCGCTTGCGCACTCGCTCGAGCTGTTCTTCCTGTTCCTTGCGGGCTTGCTGCTCGGACGCCAGCGCGGATGCGTCTGTCAAGTCGGGAGAGATGCGAGGGCGGGGAGGCGCCTTCGGGCGCGGCTGCATTATGTCCACGATTCGCCAGACGGCTTCGTCCTCTAGCTTGGACGATAGTTCGAGCATCAGCTCGTTCTTCACCGAGCGCACCGCGATTTCCGTCAGCTCGCGCACGATGGAATCCACGTCCCGTCCCACATAGCCCACCTCGGTGAACTTGGTCGCTTCTACCTTGACGAAAGGAGCCTGAATCAACCTTGCGATGCGTCGTGCGACCTCGGTCTTGCCCACGCCCGTCGGGCCGATCATGAGGATGTTCTTGGGTATGATCTCATCCTGAAGTGGCGGGGGCACCTGCGAGCGCCGGAAGCGGCTGCGGATGGCCACGGCGACCGCTCTCTTGGCGGCATCCTGCCCGACGATGTACTTGTCGAGCTCCGCCACAATCTCACGCGGCGTGAGCTGTTCGGCCCTGAAAGTGCCGCTCATGGAATGTGAATCCATAGCACCGCTAGTCTACCACACCCCTGCTGGCTCGCGCTTGTG
>Ga0172366_10001343_pt1 | contig 18993 bp, 17 predicted proteins | sample LakKivSesite69cm_FD_114533 | JGI IMG/M metagenome (GOLD analysis project Ga0172366, IMG submission 114533) | Sediment microbial communities from Lake Kivu, Rwanda - Sediment site 69cm | ecosystem: Environmental > Aquatic > Freshwater > Lake > Sediment | place: Rwanda: Western Province, Lake... | reverse complement strand
GTTTATTTGATATTAGGAGTGAAAGATGGCAGATGATAAAAAGTATGTTGAAATGATCTGGGCTGGGAAGTTTGACAAATTTGAAAAGGGCGAGAAACTGCCGATTGAAAAACCGAATTTGCCGTTTCAGGTTGTTGAGACAGTCAATAAACCACGGTTAAAGGATTTGGAAGAAGGGCTTTTTGACCCGGACAAAATTTATCCTGAAGACAAATATCCAAAAAACTACCCAAAAGACTGGAAGAATCTTTTAATCTGGGGTGATAACAAATTAGTGATGTCTTCGCTCATAAAACAGGGCTGGGCTGGTAAAATCAATTTAATTTACATTGACCCGCCGTTTTTCACCGGTGCTAATTTTACAGTCCGAACAAAACTTGGTAATGAAGAAGTAGAAAAAGAGCCTTCAATAATTGAAGAGCGGGCTTATAAAGACACCTGGAGCGGTGGAATTGCTTCTTATCTCAAGTATATGTATGAGCGGTTGGTTTTGATGCGAGAATTGCTGGCTGAAAACGGCTCTATCTATGTGCATCTTGATTGGCATGTTGGACATTATGTCAAGGTGATGATGGATGAGATTTTTGGGTATGAGAATTTTAGGAATGAGGTGGTATGGGTATATAGTGGAGCGACATCTCCTGGTATGAAAGTTTATGCAAGAAGGCATGATTGCATTTTATGGTTTACAGAATCTGTAAATTATATATTTGAACCTGATAGAATTCGGCAAGAATTTAGCGAAGCATCAAAAAAAATGGCTGGTAGAAAAAAAATTTTTCACCACGGTAAAGAAGAGGTTACCATCACTTTGCCGGAGGAGGGTAAATTCCCAGAAGATTGGATTTATATTCCTACAGGGGTTGCAATGATAAATGAAAGAGTAGGATTTGACACTCAAAAACCCGAAGCCCTCTTAAAGCGCATCATCCTTGCTTCCTCCAACCCCGGCGACATCGTTGCCGATTTCTTCTGTGGCTCAGGCACAACATTAGCAGTTGCTGAAAAATTAGGGAGAAGATGGGTTGGTTCAGATTTATCAAAGTTTGCAATTCAGGTTACAAGAAAAAGACTTTTGGATATCCACAATTCAAAGGATTTACAGAATGAAGGCAAAGGATACGAGAAGCCAGCAAGACCTTTTGAACTCTGGAATATTGGAAATTATGAAACAGTTTATTGGCAAGAGAAACAGGATGAATATCTTGCTTTTATGCTTAAACTCTATCAGGCGCAATCTTTAACCGGTTTTAGATATTTGCATGGCAGAAAAGGAGATAGGGCAGTGCATATTGGTCCTTTAAATGCACCGGTCACAATGGAAGAGATTGAAAAAGTCGTGGTTGAATGCCGGGCGAATAATTTCAATAAAGCCGATATTCTTGGCTGGGAATGGAGTTATGATGTTAATGAACTGGCAAAAGAACTTGGTAAAAAGAGTGGTGTAGATTTAAAACTTGTGCAAATTCCCTCGGTCAATGAAATCAAATCATCGCTGGTTGGTTTTGACCTACAGTTATTGAAAGTGCCTGATGAAGCGATTGAAAAAGAACTTTTGCCACATATAAAATTTGTTGAGGTTGCATATCTGGAGATTGAAACGAAAGTCAAAAATAATGAGGTAACCTTAAAGATTACTGATTTTCAAGTTTCACCTACGGCCGAACTGGCTGAAATTGCCAGTAAAGTGAGGGATTCAAGAGAGCTTATTGACTACTGGGCAATTGACTGGGATTACAAGGGTGATACCTTCCACAACCAATGGCAGAGTTTCAGAATCAAGAAAAACCCAAGGGTTGACTACCAAGCACGACATAAGTATAATGATAAAGGCGAATATCAGATTATGGTCAAAGTTGTGGATGTTTTTGGGAATGATACGAATAAGGTGTTGAAAGTGAGGATTAAATGAAACAATCAGATAATATTAAAAACGCAAATTATAACGGTGCAAAATGGGTAAAAGTTGACCTGCATCTACATACGCCCAGTGTTGAGACTTTCAAGTTGCCAGCTGGAATTAACTTAAATTCTAAAGAGGATAGCGAGCAATTAGCTAAGAAATATATAGAGAAACTCCAACAAGCAAAAATTAAGGTTGGAGCAATAACTGATTATAATCATATTGATAGAAATTGGTTTGAGCTCTTGATAAAAAATACGAACAGAGATGATATTGTTATATTGCCTGGTGTCGAATTATCACTGAAACTGACCGGAGGAAAATACGGACTTCATTTATTGTTAATCTTTGAGCAAGATATTGATATTGATGGTTTGAACACTTTTCTTCACAGTTTAGACAAAAATCCACAGATGCCTTTGGTGAATATTAGAAAAAGTAGAGATATTGAGAGCAGAATGGAACTTAAAGAATTAATAGATGAAACTTGTAATAAATATAAATGCTTGATTATTTTCCCCCATCCTGAAGACGAAAAAGGACTCTTACATTCTTTTAATGCATCACAGGCAGCTCAATATCTATCGAGTATCAAACCAGATGCTATCGAGTTAATCTCAAACGAAGGGATAAACAAGCTAATTTCGACAGGGTCGGTTTCGAGTGATTACTTTGAAAAAATTGCTATCATTGAGAATACCGATCCAAAGTCTCTCGAGGATATTGGATCAAAAAGAAGAAATTCACAATTGAGAACTACATACTACAAATTAAGTTCATACAGTATTGGTGCAATAAAGTTAGCCCTGCACGACCCGAAGGTGAGAATAAAAGTTTATGAATGTCCAACCTTTTATTATGATAAAATATCAAGTTTAAAGATAAATGGCGCAGGTTTTTTAGGAAGCAAAGATATTCAATTTAATTCTGAGCTTAACACACTTATCGGAGGCCGTGGAGTTGGTAAGTCAGCCATCATAGAGAGCATACGTTATGCAATGAACCTACCTGTTTATGCCGACAAATCCTTTCGAGTCGAGTTTGTTGAAAATGTTGTTGGTAGTGGCGGCGAGATTGAACTATTTATTGAAAGATACTATGGAGAAAAGAAACAGGAATTCATAATTAAACGGACTATAGGCAAGGATACGGAAATAGTTGACAAGAGTGGTAAAACAACCGGGTTCTCAGTACAAAGTCTATTTGATGAAGCTAAATATCCAATTATAATAGGACAAAAAGAACTTTACCAATTATCTATAACGCCTTCTTTTCAACTTGAATTGATCGATAAATTGATTGGAAAAAGTGTTCTTTATGCACAAGATAATTTTGAAAAATCGATTGAGCAATTACGTGAGAACGGCAAAAAACTCCTAGTTCTTAGAGATAAAGTAAGAAAGAAAGAAGAATATGAGCAAAAACTCAAAGAGATTGAAGCACGTATTAAAGTCTATAAGGATTTGGGTGTTGAAGAGAAGCTTAAAAAATGGACCGACCTTTTGGACGATGAGGAAAAATTAGAAGATGTTGTTAAAAAAGTCAATGATGCATGTAAGAAAGTAGACCTATTTTTTGAAGATACAATTGTGGAATTTAATTATTTAAATTCCACTCTTAGAACCGGGAAAAGTGTTAACAAACAAATTATGGAAAAAATAGCAGATGAAATAAACAATATTAAAACAATACTTGGCAACAATAAAAAGCAACTCATCGTCGAATTAAATGTAAACAAAAAGTCTATAGACAATTTGCACAAAGAATGGTTTGTTAAAAAAGTAAGTATCGAAAAAGAAATTCAAATGGTTAAGAAAGAACTGAGTGAAAGAAAATTGGAGCCGGATAAATTGGAGTATTTAACAAAAGAAAGGGCAAAATTGATTCCTCTAATAGAAGAATCACGGAAATTGGCAAAAGAAATCGAAAAATTAGAGAATTCGCGCGAGGCAACGAAAAGCGACATTGAAAAAAAGCGGCATTCTATTTTTTCTATAAGAAAAGAGCAACTTGATAAAATAAACCAATCGCTAAATGGAAAAATGAAAATTGAAGTGAAATATGAAGCAGAAAAGGTCAAGTTTGGTGAAAAATTGAAAGCATTGCTGCAAGGCTCCAGAGTTTCCAGTGATGCAATAGATGCACTGATTAACGCTCCGAATAAAGTTGTAGACGGTCTTTTACTCTCAAAATACATCAAAGAAGGTATTACAAAATTAAGCGGAGAATTCAATCTTACTACTGCAATGATCAATAGGATAATAGATTGGTTTAGTAATACCGAGAATCTTTACGAACTTGAAACACTTTTTCCTGAAGACAAAATAGAAATATTCTTGAACATCAACGGTGAATATAAAACAATGGATAGGCTATCCATTGGGCAGAAGGCAACCTCTTTATTGTTACTTCTTTTTGTGCAGGAAGATAGGATTCTAATCCTTGATCAACCTGAAGAGGATCTTGATAATCGCTTCATTTACGAAGATGTTGTTAAATTGCTGAGAGAATTAAAAGGGAAAAGACAGTTGATTATTGCTACCCATAATGCTAATATCCCAGTACTGGGTGATTCTGAGTTAATTATAGTTTTAGATACAAAAGATGAAAAATGCGCAGTTAACAATAAAGGATCGATTGACAAAAATGATATCAAAAATGATGTAAAAAACATTATGGAAGGTGGTGAAGAAGCTTTTAGAATAAGGACAGAAAAATATGGAGGTATCTAAATGGACATATTAGAACTACGAAAAAGAATACTACAAGGTGAAGATTATCACACTGAATTTAAGGAGATTTTGCCTAATAATGAAGAACTAGCAACAAGGATTGTTTGTTTTGCAAATTCTGATGGTGGTCAATTAATTATTGGAGTTAGCAACTCAGGCGATATCGTTGGCGTAACCAATTTGGATGAAACAATAAGAAAAATTGATGACATCTCATTCAATCGGTGTGAACCGCCAATTGGAGTTTTACAAGAAACCATAGATATAAATGGTAAGTCAGTGCTGATAGTAAATATTCCAAAAGGTGAACAACGGCCATATCGCACAAAGAGTGGTTTATATTATGTAAGAGCCAGCAACAGATGCAGACAAGCTTCATGGGATGAGGTAAGGAGATTATATCAGACCAGTGAAAGTGTTTATTATGATGAAATCCCTATCGCAAAGGCACAATTGAGTGATATTGACTTAGATTTCTTCAAAAACTACTTGGAAAAATATTTTGCTGTTCATCCGGATATTCAATTAGTTGAAAACTATCTCGAGAACCTTAAAATTACAATGAATAGAGTGCCAACACTTGCCGGAATTATATTTTTCGGAAGGCAACCTCAAGATTATATTCCTTTTGCAAATATTTTAGCAGCCTACATTCCAGGTGAAGAAATTTCAGATCAACCGGCGGATCGAAAAGATTTGAATGGTAAAATATTGGATATAATAAACGATGCCGAAAGATTTCTTAATTTATATCTCAAAGAAGAACATAAAATCAAAGATTTTGAACCTGAAAAATACTTAGAGCTACCCATGGAAGTTTTAAGGGAAGGATTAGTAAATGCTGTAGCGCATCGTGACTACACAATAAATTCATCAATCCGTCTTTTTATTTTTAAAAATAGAATTGAAATAAGAACACCCGGTCGTTTACCAAATACTGTAACGATTGAGAATATGAAAACTTCTATTCATGTGCTTAGAAATCCCACAATATATAATTTACTTTCAAAAGTTGGTCTGGTCACGAACATAGGTAGTGGTGTTCCAAGAATGATTAGATTGGTTAAGGAAAACTTAAACAAAGACATCGGATTGGAAGTTGTTGACAATGAATTTGTTCTCACCATACCAAGGTAATACTACGGCAGCTCAAGTCAAATTCACAATTTCAGAGACACTATCTCGAACTTTTGCTGCAAACTTAGACATATGAAACCCACTGAACTCTTGCATCCTGAACAACGCAAGCCGAGCAAGGCATATCTGGTTAATGCATTACGTAAGGCGGTTTTTGTCTGGCGGAGTCAGAAGTATCCCGGTGCAACCGCAACTACCAAAAGGCTTCTACAGTTCTGGTTCAACGAAGACCACACAACAAATAACGTACCTTTTGAATTCTGGTTCTGCCAGCGTGAAGCAATTGAGGCTTTAATTTATGTTTACGAAGTAATGAAAAAAAGGAATTTTGTTGATGTGGCACGGGATTTTGGTTCAGGACGTATCCAGAACTACGACCCTTCTTATGACCTATATCCGCTTTATGCCTTTAAAATGGCAACCGGTTCAGGAAAAACTTATGTTATGGCATTAGGCATTGTCTGGCAGTATTTCAATTATAAAAAAGAGAACAAGAATGACTACACTTCAAAATCTCTTTTGATTGCCGGTGAGAAAAATGTTATTTACGACCGTCTTGTCCGAGACTTTAAAGATGGAAAGATATTTAAAGAATTGCCCCTCATTCCTCTAGAGTGGCAGGAAGAGTTTGATTTGAAGGTAATCCTTAAGGAAGACCCGATACATATCATTCCCGAGGGTGTCTTGTTTCTAACTAATATTCAGCAATTACAGGAACGAACAAGAAAAGAAGCAGAGGTAGAGGAATATGTGAATAAAGTCTATGAATTACCTGAAGTTTACAATGTCTCTGATATTTATCAGGAGAACCGAATAAAAGAGGTGCTGACACAATGTTCTAATATTATGATTCTCAAGGACGAGGCGCACCACATCTACAGTTTTGAAAGGGCATGGAAGCAGATATTACTGAACCTGCATAAAAATCTTGTATCGCAATATGGCAAAGGTATGAATATGGAATTGGACTTTTCGGCAACGCCCAAAACGGAAACTGGTGCGTTATTCCCATGGATAATCGCCGACTTTTCACTTAAAGAAGCGATTGAGATGAATATCACGAAACGGCCTATCAAAGGCAAGGTTAAAAAGGCAGAGGAAATTGCGTCAAAGAAAGTAGTGGAACGTTACCGTGCTTGGATAGATGCGGGAATACGAAGATGGCGGGAATATAAAGAAAAATTGAAACCATTGTCAAAAAATCCAGTGCTTTTCTTTCAGTGTCCGGAAAATGAAGAGGCGGACGAGATATTTGAATATATAAATTCTGTGCCAGATTTAAAGGGCAAAGTTTTACTTATTCATACAGATAGCACTGGTAATATTCAGAAAAAAGACCTTGAACCATCGAGAAAAGTAGCGCGGTTAATTGATGAACCAGAGAAGATTACCCAAGACTCAGAACTAAAAGAATTATTCCCAAAAGGAGTTGAGGCGATAGTGAGCACAATGATGCTTAATGAAGGTTGGGATGTCAGAAATGTCAACATAATCGTTGGCTTGAGACCATACGGTTCAAAACGAAAGGTTTTGCCTGAACAGGTAATAGGCAGAGGTTTGAGAAAGATGTTTCCTGAAGAGGATGCAAGTGCTGAGCCTGAAAAATCAGTGATTAATGTGCTTGAGGTAATTGGACCACCAGGTTTGACTGAAATCCTTGAAGATTTGGAAAGCGAAGAAGGACTGAAATTCGTCGAATTTGACACCGGTAAATCAATAAACATAACCACAATATTTGTAGATGAGAACAAACTGGATAAAGATATTCAAATCCCAATTTTGACTCCGAGAATTATTATTAGAGAATTTAATTTAGACGAATCAGAAATTGATAAGTTGCTATCGTTGGGAATCACCTTAGAAAACAAAATCTTAGAGACTGAATATATCGCAGAGGATATGCTAACTGGCAAAGAGGTTATAAAAAGAAAATGGGATTTACCTGTGCCTCAAGATTCAAAAAGCGTCATTGCCTATTACGCAGATATGATTCGTAAACAGTTAAAAATCGGTAGCGCTTTTGTGGCTTTTTATCCAATGGTTAAACAATATGTTGTGGAGAGACTCTTTGCTGAAAAAGTTGACCTTGATGACCCCCGGGTATTATATATGCTCAGTTCCCAAGAAATCCAAAAGAAATTGGTTGAATTGTTTGTTAATGCGTTGAAAGATTTAACATTTACTGAAAGAGAACCTAAAAAGAAAGATATGATAAAGCTTTCAAATACGCCACCATTTGTATGGTCAAAATTGGTTTATCCCGCAGATAAGTGTATATTCAATTATGTGCCTTGCGATAATGACTTGGAATTAGATTTTGCTAAATTTTTAGATAGGGCGGAAGATGTTGTTGCTTTTGGCAAAATTGTGCCAAAAGTCGGTTTTTTTGTTGAATATCGTGATACCGAAGGTAATATGAGATTCTATTATCCAGATTTTTTGATTTTAACAAACAAAGACGAGTATCTAATAATTGAGACAAAAGGCAGAGAAGATATTGATGTGGCACATAAGGATAAAAGAATAAAATTATGGTGTGAGGATGCTTCAAATATAATAGGCAATAAATGGTCCTTCATAAGAATTAACCAGGCGGATTTCGAGAAATATAGATTTAAAGATGTCAAGCAAATGGTTTCGATGTTGATAAGTAAAAAGTCCGATTGAAAGCAGATATCAATAATTGTAAATAATTATGAACAAAAAATCCAAAGGTCAACTTGTCTGCCAGCATCTGGGGAAAAATTTCCCGGAGGCTTATTGAGGACTATCCGGAGGTCATTCGTGAATTTGTCCGAGGGCGACACGGGATATATGCATTGTATCGTAAGAATCATCTTTATTACGTGGGGCTTGCATCGAATCTGCCATTCAGGTTAAAACACCATCTTCGTGATAGACATGGGCATACATGGGATCGTTTCAGTATATATCTAACCATATCCGACATGCACTTAAAGGAATTGGAATCGCTGGTTTTAAGGATTTCAAGTCCGAGAGGCAATGTTCAGGCTGGCAAATTTATCCGTTCACAAGACCTGCGTCGTACTGTTTATGCGCGAATTAGAGATATCCAGAAAAAAGAGCGGATGGATCTATTTGGTGAGAACATTTTTGGACCGGAAATCAAAAAAACTAAGTCAATTGATAAAGTACAAGGAATTCTGCCCCAATATACATCCAAAAGGTTCCATATTCGCTTTCAATACAAGGGCAAGCTCTATATTGCTCATGTCCGAAAAGATGGCTGGATTAGCTTTGATTCCTTATCGGCTAAATACAGCCAATTCAAAGGAAAAAAATTCAAATCTCCATCAGCCGCAGCCAAGGCAATAACAAACCACGAAATGGATGGTTGGCACTGCTGGAAATACGAACGTTCACCAAGAGAATGGGTATTGCTTGATGAATTGAGAAAAAAATAGTTGCTTGTTAAATTATGAGTTCGATGAATGATACCATTTCATAAAATCTACTTCAGAATTATGGAGGTTAAAGAATTAAATGTCTAATCTGTTCGGCGTTCCTAAAGTTAATGAGATGCGATGTAATGTATATCATGATGAGCGAGAAATACCAAACATTTGGCTTTATCACGGTTTTCTTTTTATTCCTGACAATAATGAAAATGAATTTTTAGAAAAACTACACAAAGCAAGAGCAGCAAGTACTTGGAGTAGTGCACTTCATTTCCACTCATTACGAAATACTAATATAGAAAATAAATTGGCAGAATTATGGACAAATTTATTTTGTGGTGATTTCTATAATAAAATATATTTTTATATGCTTGGCATTGACAAATCAAAGTTAGGGGGGTCTGGGGTCAGACCTGGAAACTAGAAACTAGTGCGCAATGAACATAAGGGATTCAAAATGCCCCCCACAAAAAAGAAAACCACCTCAGTACATTCGGTTGATATCCCGTACGCTTGACATCCTACGGGACAGGCAGTGATTAAGAATCAGATTACCCCGATTAGACTCTTCGTGTCTAACGGGGCAAGCAGTGAAGAACAGAACATCAAGGCAATATTCGTCATGACCTCTGCGCTGATGCTCGAAGCTGACAGGAAAATTACGAGAAGGAAATCAAGGTCTGTTTTCCGCGACTTAGACAAAGCCCTGGCTGGTTTTGCAAAGGTCGTTGATAAGAATTTTGTGAAGTTTGATGGGTTGTTAGAATAACTATGACTTCAATTTCTGAAATATTGGCTTGTCCGTTGTGCAAAACTCGTTTAGATGAAAATCTTGCCTGTCGCACATGTGGTGAGAAGTATAATTTCACAAATGGTCTATATATCATGATTAACAAAAAAATTTCGCCAAATGAATGGAAATGGAATCCATCTCTGTTTACCGAAGAGAAAATGGCAAAACTAAGTGAAGAATACAGAAGTCAGCTAAACGAAGAGACGAAAAATGCTCAGATGGTGTGGTGGAACAAAATGGAAGTTTATTTAGCTAATTTCCAAGGTATAGTTGTTGATATTGCAACCGGCTTAGGTGGAATGTTCGAAAAATTAATGAAATCGGAAAAAAATTTTTTGCCAATCGCCACCGATGTTGATCCTAATGTGCTTTTCTGGACCACGAACAAGATGAAAAAACTTTACAAGAAAGAGTTTATAGGTGTAGCTACGGATGCTAAGTATTTAGCATTTAGAGACAATGTTGCTGATTATATATCTTCGTGTGGAGGCTTTAATAATATTCCCCAGCCAGAGCTTGCTTTCGCGGAGGCATATCGTGTCCTGAAGAAAGAGGGCAATTTGATATTTATGCACACTTTTGTCGACGAAGGCAGTCCTTCTGCAAAATTGGCTGAGCAACATAATATTGGAATATTCAGTGAGAAGAAGCTCAATGAAGTTCTTACAAAAGTTGGCTTCGGTCAAATTAGATCGGAGACTATTTCATCGGCAATCTGGGCCAAAAACCCAATGGATCTACTTCCTGTAGCAGGCGACATGCAATACTTTGCAGTTATCTGTGCAGTGAAATGAAGCTAATTGGAAAATAGTCATGCGAAATCAATTGACTTCCCCCAAAAACCTCGTATAATTAATCAGAGTGGTAAGTAGAGAGTAGCGAGTAGCAAGAAATAAAGATTGCAGTTGGTTTGAAAGGATAAAAAAAGGTAAGAATGGTGTGGTGCAATATTACAGAACAGAATACAGTGTTCTGTCAGTAGCATAATCACTAGTAGGAGGCATGAAATAATGACAAAGCCCGAAAAGACAGTCGATGAGAAAGTCGCTGTTGTTTTAGAGATGTTAAAGGGTGAAGCATCTGTAAAAGAGATTTGTCAACGCCATCAAGTTAGTATAACTGACGCTTATCAATGGTGCGCCCAGTTCTTAGAAGGCGCGAAAAAGGCATTTGAGAGCAGTCGTGACGAGAAGTCTATCAGCCAAGATGAGATTGAGAAGGTGAAGAAACTTATTGGTAAGCAGTTGACCAAGGTCATTTTTTTGAAAGGATGGAAAAATCAAAGGTTAAAAATGGCGTAATATAAGATTAAAAAATTAATCAACAGATAGCGTTGCATGAACCTCGCCGGGTCGTTTTCTTGAAGGATTTGTGATGAAGTCTCCTCACGGCCTGGTGGGGTTTTAAATTTCTGTAGTGTCAATTTCTCCTTGACTTTTTTCTTATTAATCGTATACTTATTAAAAGGAAAAGCCGATGGACTTGCAAGAAATAAGAAAAAAGGTATTGGATCTATTAAAAGCGCCCGACTCTAAAGGAACATTATCTTTTTCCAACCAAGAGCTCTGCAATCTCATCGGCGAAACCAACTATGTAAACATCTATACGGTTTTAACATCCCTAAAGGACGAAGGTCTGATTCTTTTCTATCACGCGCCCAACGGCACGAATCACATCGGATTGATAGACTAATGTTAAAAAAATCTGACGATAATGAATCGAATTTTTCGTTTTTGGCGATTTGATAACAGTTTGTACTGGAGAATTAAGGAGGATTAATATGAAATGGATTACCCGTGCCATGACAGTATTGACAGAGCATGCCTTTCCGGGTATCATGGATAAACGCGATGATTAACAGAACATGACCATGGAACAAACGAAGAAAAAGAAAGTAAAACGCATAGCTTTTATCGGCAACTATTTGCCGCGCAAATGCGGCATCGCTACTTTCACAACCGATCTATGTGAATCCATCGCTTCTAAATTCAACAAATCAACCTGTTTTGCCGTGGCAGTGAATGACGCGGATTCCGCATACACGTATCCACCGCGGGTCCGGTTCGAGATAACCGAAAGCGATATTGTATCCTATCGCCGGACAGCCGATTTTCTGAACATCAACAACATGGATGTCATTTCGCTGCAGCATGAATACGGTATCTTCGGAGGCGTGGCAGGCAGCCATATACTCGCCCTGCTGCGCGAGCTGCGCATGCCGCTGGTAACCACCCTCCATACGGTTCTTCGCCAACCCAATCCCAATCAGCGCAAGGTGGTGGAAGAATTGATCCGTTTGTCGGATCGCATGGTGGTCATGAGCAAAAAGGCAGTGGAATTCTTGCATGATATCTACAAAGCGCCCCGTGAGAAGATCGAATTGATCCCCCACGGAATACCCGACATTCCATTTGTCGACTCGAATTTCTACAAGGACCAATTCGGCGTTGAGGGAAAAATGGTCCTGCTCACCTTCGGACTGATGTCCCCGAACAAGGGCATCGAGAATGCGATCAAAGCCTTGCCCGCCATCCTAAAACAACATCCCAATACCGTCTATATCGTAGTGGGAGCTACGCATCCTAACACCATCAAAAACGAGGGCGAGTCCTATCGCCTCTCGCTTGAGCTTCTGGCCGAAGAATGCGGCGTCGAAAAGGGAATTATTTTTCATAATCGTTTTGTGAGCCTGGAAGAACTTATCCAGTTCATATGCACGACCGATATCTATATCACGCCCTATATCAATCCGGAACAGATCGTCTCGGGAGCTCTTGCCTATGTTTTAGGAGCAGGAAAACCAGTGGTCTCGACCCCATACTGGTATGCGCAGGAGTTACTGGCTGACAACCGCGGTGTACTGGTTCCCTTTAATGACCCCGAAGCGATCGCCACTCAAACGATCTCCCTGCTGGAAGATAATATTAAACGGCACGCGATCCGTAAACGCTGCTATCTGTATGGACGGGAAATGATCTGGCCGGTAGTTGCCAGTCGTTATATGAAATGTTTTGAAAGCGCTTATGAAGAACGGATGAGGAAGAGACGCGCCATTTTCGTGGCTAAGACCATAAGCCAGAGGCCGCCCGATCTGCCGGTTCTGAACCTAAATCATCTTTTTTCATTAACGGATGACACCGGCATGTTCCAGCACTCTATTTCGATCGTACCCAACTATGGAGAGGGATATACTACCGATGATAATGCCCGCGCATTGATCCTGACCACGATGATCGAAGAAATAACGCAAGACACAATGCAGAACGTCGATAAGCTGGCGATCCGTTATCTGGCTTTCCTCCAGTATGCTTTTAATCCAAAACTCGGCCGGTTCCGTAATTTCCTTGCTTACAATCGCACGTGGCTGGAAGAATCCGGTTCCGAAGACAGTCATGGCCGGGCATTGTGGGCGCTGGGTATAATACTGGGACGGTCAAAATTTCAAAAGCTGCGCAACCTGGCCGGACTGCTTTTCAGCACCGCCTTGCCCGCGGCAACTAAATTCAGCAGTCCGCGCGCTTGGGCTTTCACGCTCATCGGTATCAATGAATACCTGCGACGTTTTTCAGGAGACCGGGCAGCCCAGAATGTTGAAGGGAACCTTATCGAAAAACTAATGGAGCTGTACCGTAATAACAGCACTGCAGATTGGCCGTGGTTTGAAGATATACTCTCTTACTCCAACGCCAAGCTGTCTTATGCCATGCTTTTGTGCGGAGAAAGGTTGATAAGAAACGACCTGAAGGATGTGGCGCTCAAAACCCTTGATTGGTTGACGAAAATCCAGCAATCCAAGGAAGGTTACTTCGAACCCATTGGCAGTAATGGATTTTATCGTCGGGGTGGTGAACGCGCGTACTTTGATCAGCAGCCGATCGAAGCTTATGGCATGATCCTCGCCTGTCTCGAAGCATTCCGTGTCACCGGTGAGAACCGCTGGTATAAAGAAGCCCAACTTGCGTTTGAATGGTATCTGGGTCGAAACAGCGGACGTCTTCCGCTTTATGATCAGGTCACTGGCGGCTGTTACGACAGCCTGCATTCTAACCGGGTCAATGAAAATCAGGGTGCGGAGTCTACGCTGTCCTTTCTGCTTTCTCTTCTTGAAATGCGTCAGGCCGAACATGTTATCGTCACTCCGGCGTCCGAGTAGTCAGCGATGAACATGGATTACAAGTCCAGCGATCTGATACAACGGCATCCTAAGAATCCGATCCTCACGGCCCAGGAATGGCCTTACCCTGTCAATAGCGTTTTCAATCCCGGGGCAGTGCTCCTCCCCGACAATACAACATTGCTTTTATGCCGTGTTGAGGATCGAAGCGGACGTTCCCACCTCTGCGCCGCCCGGTCGCAAAACGGCGTGGATTCCTGGCAGATCGATCCAAAACCCACTTTGCTTTCAGATCCTGATTCTCACCCGGAGGAGATCTGGGGCATTGAAGATCCGCGCATAACCTATGTTCCAGAACTTGGAAAATATATGATCGCTTACACGTCCTACTCAACGGGTGGACCCGGCGTGTCGCTGGCTCTGACTGCCGATTTTCGACAATTCGAGCGGCTTGGTTTCATCATGCTCCCGCCGGACAAGGATGCGGCTCTCCTGCCGCGGCGCGTTGACGGTCATTGGGCTTTGATCCACCGGCCGATGACCACTTATGGAAGCCACATCTGGCTTTCCTATTCACCCGACCTTTATCACTGGGGCAGGCACAAACTTATCCTCAAAGCCCGGCGCGGCGCCTGGTGGGATGCTGACAAGATCGGTCTTTCTCCGCCGCTGATCGAAACGTCAAAAGGATGGCTCATGATCTACCACAGCGTTCGGCAGACGGCAGGCGGGTGTCTCTACCGGTCCGGGCTCGCTCTCTTTGCGATTGATAACCCGGAACGCTGCATCCTGCGCAGTAATACATGGATATTTGGACCCGAAACTCCCTATGAACGCGGGGGCGATGTGCCGAACGTAACTTTTTCCTGTGGCTGCACGATCGCGCCGGACCACGATACGCTCAACGTTTACTATGGCTGTGCGGACAGCTGTATCGCCCTTGCCCGGACGAGTATTAAATCTCTATTGGATTGGCTGTACAAGAACGGAAGCCCCCCTGAAGAATGCGAGGAATAGGAGATTACAGTGATAACAGAAAGATGACAGTGATTTACAGATACGATACCAACGGAACGCAAGGGATTGGTAATAACATTTATTAGAAGGACGAATGCAATTGACGAAAAAAAGAAATGGAAGTTATTTACTTGTTAAATTGAATGCAAGGGATTGGAAGTATTTGAAAGGTTTCAAAAAATATGAATCCAAGACAGGAATTGTCAGATTATGAGTAAGAATAAATCATTATATTTATATCATGGCAGTAGCGAAAAAGTCAAAGTGCTTTTGCCACATAAGTCTCAAGGTCTTTTTAGTGCAAGGAATCGACAGAAAGGCGTTTACGCCACCCCAAATGAAAAGTTGGCTATCGCATTTGCTCTCGGCCCCGAGCCTGATGAAAATAACCGATTATTGTGGACGGTTGAGTGTGGTAGCAGGAATAAAGTAAATATTGTTTTTTATTATGGTCATCCAAGTTTTGGCAAAAAGGGATATGTTTACAAAGTGGCCACAGAGGGGTTTAGAAAAATCTCGCAGAATCAGTGGGTTTCCAAAAGACCTATTAAGCCACTCGAAATTATTGAAATCGCCGTTGATGACTATCTTGGTATGGTTCGATATGCTACTAAAAAAGAGCGAAAGAAAATGACGACGAGATTGGATAATAACCCCTTTAAATATTAATCTTCGTAAGATATGTTGACTTCGCTCAAAAATCTCATATAATATTTGGAAAGGTCTTGATTGACCCTCGCAAGGAGAATAAAATGACAAAGAGAAAACTGATTAATACAGCCAAAAAAATGGTTGGAGAATTTACGCTGTCGAAATCTTTTTTGACAGCAGGGTCGGTTGCTGCAGCATTATTAACAAAATCTGGCAATATTTATACGGGGATTTGCATTGATTTAGCATGTGGGATAGGTTTTTGTGCTGAACATTCAGCAATAGCAGAAATGCTTAAAAATCGAGAAACAGAAATTAAAATGATCGTCGCAGTAACAAAAAATAAGATATTACCACCATGTGGACGATGTCGGGAAATGATGATACAGATAGACAAAAAGAATCAAAATACAGTAGTAATATTATCCAAAAAGAAGCAGACAAAATTAAGTCATTTACTGCCGATCAAATGGTATTAGGAAGACAAAAAGCAGTTATCATTGTTTACATTGACTTCCCCCAAAAAGCTTGTATAATATTGTAGACAAAAATGACGAGATACAAGGTAAAAAAATATCAATTAGTTACAAGAAGGAGCTAAGGATGAGATGGGTTACTTTAGGTTTTATCATTTTGTGGTTTTCCATTGGGTTATCTGATCAGTTTGCGACAACAAGCGATGGTAGAAAAGTCGTCTTAAAGGATAATGGAACTTGGGAATACGTAACAGAAGAAGCAAGTAAAGAAGACAACTATGATTTCAGGAAAACAAATTGGGGAATGAGCAAAGAGCAAATAAAATTGATTGAAAAGGATACAATCGTAAAAGAAGACGAAAGGTCATTGGCCTATAATGGAAAAGTGAAAAGCTACCCATGTTTCGTACTGTATATCTTTGCAGATAATAAACTCGTTAGAGCAAAGTATATTTTCTACCAAGAGCATACGAATAAAAATGATTATATCGTCGATTATGGTGATTTAAAAGAAGTATTAACATCGAAATATGGCAAAGCGAAGTTAGAAAAGACAGTATGGAAGAATGACTTATATAAAGATGACTACCAACATTGGGGAATGGCAATAAGCGTAGGCCATTTGGTCTATTTCTCCTCTTGGGAAACTCCAAAGACAGAAATATGGCTGAATTTATCGGGAGAAAATTATCAAATCAATCTACAGATTGAATATACTAGCAAAGCCTTGAAAGACTTGGAGAAAAAAGTCCAAGAACAACAAAACAAAAATGATTTATGATAAGTTGTGCAACTGCGGTAGCCACTACTTGTAGTTTTGTAGTTTGAACACACATCCTTACCACTTTTCCAATAGGAGCTGCAGCTTAGATTATCTAAGATTACTGGTGGGAAGAGTGTAATATTGGGATTGAGTTTTGGCATAATTTCTTTAGCATATTCAATTGGGATCTTGCTGTCAAGGTTAGCGCCGGTATGTTTGCGTTTTGTGTTGTAATAGCGGATCCAGCTATAAGCTAATAAGAATAGTGAATTGGTGTTTTTGATTTCCAATCCATAAGGGATATAGAAATCTTCATCATCGGTCTTATGACTCCGTTCGACATAAGCATTCTGCTCGGCTCGGCCTTGATAAATCCGCGTAATTTCGGCGTCCAACCCGGCTAATAGTTGATTCATGCGGGCAATTTTTTCACCGCTTGGGAAGCAGTGGGGTCGAATCTCTACTTTCTACATGTATGAAGACAAGGAAGGGTTGATTCTAAAGTTATTAAGTGAGGCAGAGGGGTCGCCTATGAAAAAATTGCATGCCTTTAGGTTGCTTTGAAGGGCATCGGCGGATCGGAGAAACGGGGAAAATCCTGCGACACACAGCCCAGGCGTTTGCCTTTATTTCCCCTGACAGAGAATATGCATTTATTCTTTAGCACCATGCTGTACCCAGTACGGCTTGCTATTTCAAGTAAATTCTTTAAATCCTCTTTAAACTGGTAACGATGTGTGTATGCATTCGCAGTTTAATATTGACTTTTATCAAGTGGTGGCTATAATATTATATGAATAAAAATAGTGATTATGGCACGATGCTACTCAAATATTTAGGAAAGTGGGTTGCCTTATCATCGGATGAAACCACGGTTATTGCAGCAGGAAGCATGCTTGCTGAACTGTAAAGAAAGTGCAGAAAATGAAGAAAAAAATCGGTTATTTTTGAATTTAAATCGATCTATTGACATATTAAAATTTTTGACTATAATTTATAAGAGAGGCATAAAATGAACCTTTTTACAAACCAAGTTGTTCTAGGAATAATCCTAGGAATACCTATGGGTGTCCTATTAATACTTAAATTCTCCAGTGGAGTGGCCAACTACCAAAAGCACCTGCGGAAGGTAGTTCATTATTTGCGTTTTATTCCCTTTGATGAGATTAGTAGCGAACTGAAAAATGAGGGAATTTCGCTGGGGCAGAACACAAAATGCTCAGTTTGCGGAAGAATAATAACGACGCAGAACTTCGGTGCTGTCCGAAAGAAGGGACATGAACAAGTGTTTGTATGTTCTAGTGCTCGCTGTATGACTTTGGGTAAGATTGTATCAACAAAGTAATCTAATAATTTAAAGAGATAGTTGTTCAATATTATCACATTTCTAATTACTCTTGGAGCCGCAGCAGCCGGTATTATTGTTTTATATCAAATAATGAGGTTTGCTATATCATTATATGTTGGAGTACGAGGCACAAAACATGAGCGTTATTATACCACGGTCGTTAATACTTTAATCAATGAAAATGTTTATATAAATCCCAAGGAATCAATTGTAGGCGAAATAATAATCGATGAAGGAAAGGAAAATTTACGCACTAATATTAGAAAACATTTTTTCTCGAAAATAAAACATAAAGAGATTGAAACAATCTTAGTTGCTCAATTCAGTACCGAATCAGAAAAGATCGCTTACTTACTCAAACAAGCAGTTAGAGAGGTTTTATATACTTGCTTAGTTCCTGATAATTTTATGGAGACATTAATCGTATATATTGCATACAAATTTGCTTATAACGAGCCTGAAATTGACAAAGCAGTAGAGCAGATTTTAGCAGGACAACTTTCTGAATTGCAGTATAGTATACTGAGACCCTTTGGAGCTGGACACGATGGATTTGTAGAGATATAATGGGTTAATTAACAGGAGAAGAGCGATGAAAAAAAGAAATTGGAATCCCGAAGAGAAGTTAGCAATTGTTCTT
>Ga0172366_10001342_pt1 | contig 19018 bp, 16 predicted proteins | sample LakKivSesite69cm_FD_114533 | JGI IMG/M metagenome (GOLD analysis project Ga0172366, IMG submission 114533) | Sediment microbial communities from Lake Kivu, Rwanda - Sediment site 69cm | ecosystem: Environmental > Aquatic > Freshwater > Lake > Sediment | place: Rwanda: Western Province, Lake... | reverse complement strand
GCAAGCCGTTCGAATAATAAAGGTGTAAACAGCCTACAATTGTCAATGGGAAGAAAGAATAGAAACAATAGCCCCGTTAGATTCCGTCCTCGATAATTTCATTCGGACATAAAACTAGCCCGTACCGGGCATATTACCAGCTCTTGCCGGGCATGCCTTGCGATCCGGCAAGGTTTCACGTGTACTTCTTTTTCGAGGGCCTCCGCGGCATCGCGTGGTTCCGCGTCGTCGATGGACAAGCTGACGTGCTTTTCGGCCAGGTAGATCCACTGTCTCCGTCCATCGTGGAAGGGCTCTTGCGCGCCATGCGCCGCGAGCACCCCGCGCTCGGTGAAACCCGCACGCGAGGAGGCCAGTTTGTTCCCATCCCCGTCCGGCGTTCGCTGACGCGGTTCGTCGGGGACGGCTACGCAGCCGTCGGGGATGCTGCTTGCATGACCGTCCCGTTAAATGGCTCGGGCATCTACAACGCGATCGTAGCTGGTAAATTGCTCGCTGATGTCGTCAAAGAAGCAAGCGTCGGCAATGCCATGTTTCCCTTCGGCGCCAAGGCCCTCTGGCCGTATCAAGCGAGATATTTCAAGGAGATCGGTGCTCGCATGGTCGGCATCGATTACTTGAAACGGTACTTGCTTTCCTTGCCCGCCAGTGATCTTGACTTTATGTTCGCCAAGCACGTCATCACCGAGATGGAGCTCACCACGGCAAGTACCGGCAACGAGATCAAGATGGGATTCAAGGACTTGATGGGGAAGCTCGCCCGCGGCTTCACGCGGCTGCCGTTACTCTTGTCGTTGAAGAAGGCGGTCGATCACGTGAAAAAAGCGGTGGCCATAGCTTCCCGAATCCCTTCAAACTACGATCCAGCTGCCATCGATAACTGGGAGATGGCGTTGGAGAAAAGCATGTGCGATTGATCTATCTAAGCACGTGCTGGATTCAACTATGCGGTTCATCTTTTAGTATCTTTCTTCTGCAAGAAGGTTCCATGACGTGAAATGCAAGTATCCCCGTCGCCATCGATGATATTTGCATACCGGGCAAGCTGGAACATCAAGTCCGAGAGCCGGTTCATGTACTTGATGAGCTCTGGATTGATCGGTGCATCAGCCGCGAGGCGGAGGATCTCCCTCTCGGCCCGGCGGAGCACGGTTCGGGCGTGGTGCAAGAAGGCTGCGGCCTTCGTGCCCCCCGGCATGATAAAGTGTTCCGCGGGGGGCATCTCTTTCCCGAGCTCGTCGATGATCTTTTCGATGTCCGTGGCATCGTTTTCCTCTACTTTCTTCACGAGCTTTTCAGGGTCCGTGGATGCAAGCTCCGATGCGATGAAATAATTCTTGATCTGCAACTTGTCGATGATGTCGGCAACTTTTTTCGATGCAAAGACCTTCGCGATGCCGAGAACTGCGTTGAACTCGTCGATGGTGCCGTAAGCCTCGACGCGCGGGCTGGTCTTTTCGACACGTTCCCCTGAGAGCAATCCCGTCTTCCCTTTATCACCTTTTCTCGTGTATAATTGGCCCGCGGGCATGAGCGATTCCTCGGCTGTTTCCCGATGCATACACGCGGTCCCCCTTAATGACTTAGATCGTATTCGTGCCCATCGGTAGAAGGATGTTGCAGATTTTTTCTAACCTCTTATTAACGACGGGCGCAAGCTCGTTAGCATGGCGCGAGAAAACTCACCGCTCGTGTTGTGGTACAAGCAAGCCGCGGGCCCGTGGACTGAGGCACTGCCGATCGGGAACGGCCGCATCGGCGGCATGATCTTCGGCCACGTGGACGAGGAATGCATCCAACTCAACGAGTGCACGTTCTGGTCCGGCCATCCTTATGATAAATCTAACCCAAGATTAAAGGAATATTTGCCGGTGGCCCGCAAATTAGTTTTTGAAGGGAAATTGGCCGAGGCAGAGAAGATCATCGAGGAACACATGGGCGGCCCCCGGACGCAGTCGTACCAGCCGCTCGGCTATCTCTTCATCGAACCGGCGATGAAGGGAACCCCGTCCGATTACCGGCGGTACCTGGACATCTCTTCAGCTATCGCCGGCGTGGAATACACGATCGGCGGCGTCAAGCACGAGCGGGAGCTGTTCACCAGTGCCCCCGACAACGTCATGGCCATCACGATAACTTGTAGCGAGGCGAAAGGCCTCGCGTTCAAGGCCCGCCTCGATTCGGAGCATCCGGTCACGATTCGTGGCACCGGCGTCGGTCTCGGATCCTTGCTCACCGCCCGCGGCCAGGCCCCGGACAACGTCGTTCCCAATTACGAGCAGTCAGACAAGTCCGTGGTGTACGAGAAGCACGAGGGCATGCATTTCGAGATCCAGCTCGGCATCCTCGCGTGCGATGGCGAGGCGAACGCGGACAATAGCGCGTTGCAAATCAGCGGCGCAACCAGCGTAACGCTATTGCTCGCCGCGGCGACGAGCTTTGCAAGTTTCGACAAGGAGCCGGCAACGAGCGGCATCGACCCCGCCAAGGCTTGCGAGAAGTGGATCGGCGCGGCGAAGGAGATGGACTACGAGCAATTGAAGCAGCGGCACGTGGCGGATTATTCAGCGCTCTTCGGGCGCGTGGCCATCGACCTCGGCACGAGCCCGGATGCCGGCCTGCCCACCGACGAGCGATTGAAAAAGATCGCCATGCCAGACGCCGCCTCCAACCCTTTCACCCATTGGTTGATGCAAGCCGAGTTCATCGAGTACGAGCGGGAGGCCGAGAACGAGATCCAGGCCGGGTTCGACGATCCCCAGCTCGCGGCGCTTTATTTCCAATACGGGCGATACCTGTTGATCTGCAGCTCGCGGCCGGGCGGGCAGCCCGCCAACTTGCAAGGTATCTGGAACGACCTCGTGCGCCCGCCGTGGTCGTCGAATTACACGATGAACATCAACATCGAGATGAATTATTGGCCAGCCGAGCCGTGTAACTTGCCCGAATGCGTCGAACCACTCGTGCAGTTCGTCAAGGAGCTGCAAGTTGCAGGAACCAGGACGGCGAAGGTCGATTACGGGCTGCCTGGCTGGGTGTGCAACCATAATAGTGATCTGTGGCGGACTTGCAATCCTATTAAAGGATGGACCGGCTGGCAATGGTGGCCGATGGGTGGCGCCTGGATCTGCCGCCACCTCTGGGAACACTACGCGTTCACCAAGGACAAGGCTTTTCTCGAGGAGGCTTACCCGATCATGAAGGGGGCCGCGGAGTTCTTGCTCGCGTACATGGTGCCGGATCCATCGGGCAAATACATCGTTTCCGCGCCTTCCACGTCGCCGGAAAACGCGTTCCTGACCGATGACAACAAGCGGGCTGCCGCTTGCATCTGTTCGACCATGGACGCGAGCATCGCGTGGGATCTCTTCACGAATCTCGTCAAAGCGAGCAAGATCCTCGATATTGACAAGTCATTCCGCGACACGCTTGAAAAGGCGATTTCCAAGATATACCCGTATCTGGTCTCTCCGAGCCACGCGGGGTGCTTGCAAGAATGGGACAAGGATTACAAGGAAGCGGAGCCCGGCCACCGGCACATGAGCCACTTGTACGGCTGGCATCCGGGCAACCGCATCATCCTGCACCGCCAGCCCGATCTCGCGGGCGCGGTGCGGAAGTCGATCGAGCGCCGCCTCGCGCATGGTGGCGGCGGTACTGGCTGGAGCGGGGCATGGCTCGTGAACCACTTCGCCCGCCTCGAGGATGCCGAGGGGGCGTACAACAAGGTCTTGCTCCTGTTGCGACGCTCGATCTACCCGAACATGTTCGACGCGCACCCGCCTTTCCAGATCGACGGCAACTTTGGCGGGACGGCGGGTATCGCGGAGATGCTTTTGCAAAGCCACGGCGGCCAGCAAGAGGACGACGTGGACGAGATCTCGCTGCTCCCCGCCCTGCCGAAGCAATGGCCGAAAGGTTCCGTGCGCGGGCTGGTCGCCCGCGGCGCGTATCAAGTGGACATCGAGTGGTCCGGTGGCAGGCTCGAAGCCGCGACGATCGCGTCGAAAGTCGGCGGGAAGGTGCGGCTGCGGGCCAAGGGCCCGGTGAAGGTCACGTCCGACGCGGCGGTGAACGTGATCGAGACGAGAGCCGATTACGTGACCTTCCATGCCGAGCCTGGCAAGGTGTATCACGTCTACCCGTTCAAGCGGTGATTCTATGGCAGCAGAAAAGACATTCGAGGCGCGCCAGAAGGCGACGTTCAGGCACGAGCCGGTCGATCGCATCGTGTGGCAGCCACGTTTTTCGGATTGGTACTATCAAAACCACGTCCTCCAGCTGCGGAAGGACATGAGCGCGGAACAGATCGCCAAGCTCGTCACCAAGTGTCCGGACTTGCCAAAGGACATTTATGGCATGGAGCCCTGGGAGATCTACGATTACCTCGACGCGTCGCCCCGCTATCCCGGCGAGTGCTGGGGCGGCATGGGATTCTTCTACGACAAGGGCAACACGGACGCGGACGCGAACATCCAGCACAAGACCACGACCGACGAGCACGGGAACTGGTACCACAAGATCACGACCCCGTACGGCGTGCTCACGGAGAGCCGGCGGGCCGGGTCGTCATACCCGGACGAGCGGATCCTCAAGAAGCGGGAGGACTTCAAGGCGGTGCTCTATTACATCCAGAACCACACGAAAGAGCACATCTTTAACGAGAACATGTACAACATCTTCCTCGAGGTGAACGAGGGCCGGTGCGTGTCGGTGGGCGGCCCCTCGCGCAGCCCCTACAACAAGTGCATCGTCGAGCTCGCGGGCACGAAGAACACGATGCTCCTCATGAAGCGGTACACGCGGGAATTCGACGAGTTTTGCGAGGAGCTGGCGCGGATCAACTTCGAGATCATTATGCCCCCCGAGATGAAAAGCCCGGTCGAGTTCATCAGCTGCGGAGACAACGTGGACTGCATGAACAACCCGCCCTACGTGTACGAGAAATACATCTTGCCATACTTCGAGCGGGTCGCGAAGGAATGCAAGAAGGCGGGCAAGTTCACGTTCGCTCATTTCGATGGCCATCTCCAGGACCTGTTGCCTTACCTGGGCAACGACCTGTATCCTTTCGATGGGATCGAGGCGCCGACGATCAAGCCGCAAGGCGACGTGACCCTGGAGGAGCTCCGGAAGGCGCTCGGCGACCGCATCATCGTGCTCGACGGCATCCCGTCCACGATATTTCTGCCGCACTTCACGGACGCGCAGTTCGACAAGCTCGTGAAGGACGTGCTCGACGCGTTCGCCCCGAACATCATCCTCGGGGTTTCCGACGAGTACTCGCCCAATGGCTTGTTCAGCAGGATGAAACGCGTGGCAAGCATCGTTGAAAAATACAAGGTGTAAACAGGCAGTCCCGCTTCAATTCTCCTTTTTCTCCTTGAACGTGCCCCCGTGCTGCGCGAGGACGTGCAAGACGGCCTTCTTGAAAGCCTTCGTGCCCTTCAGCTTGGTGACGAAAGACTTGCCCTCCCGGGACGCGATATCATAGCACGAGCCGCAATGGGCACATTGCACGACGTGATGGGTGCCGGTCGGGTCATCAACGAATTGCTGCATGTGCTCGCCGATCGGGGGAGGGGATTCCCCGCGTTTCGTGTTTTCGATCACTTTGCAATAGTCGCAAGACGTGAGTTCGTTCGGGATGGATACCTTGAGGTGCTCGAGAGCGGCCTCGAACTTCACGCTGTTCTGGTGGAAGGCCCTGCTCCACTCGATGCGTTGATTTTTCGCGAGCTCCTTCTGGCCGTTCTTCTTGGCGAGGAACATCATGAGGTAATCGATGATCTCGCGCTGGGTCTTCCCGCCCTCCTCGGGGCGCTTGAGCCACGAACGATCGAGGAAGATGGGCTTGTAGAACGTCACGCCGACGGGGCCCGCGACGTGCGAGACGCCGAACCGGTGGGCCCCCTCGCCACGGATGAGCACCGGCAAGAACGGGATGCGGTCCTTGTCGTGGTTGATGGCTGCGTACACGGGGACGATCGGCGAGAAACCTTGCTCGATCGGGCCGCGATGCGGGTGTCCCTCCGGCCACAAGGCGAAATACTTGTTCTTCTGCAAGATGAGACGTATCATCTTCTCGATCGCGCCTTGCCGGTTCAAGCCGCGCATGTTGGTCATGCCGAACACGTCGGCGATCGTGTCTGCGAACCAGCCATTCCCCCACGCGACGAACATCGCGAACGGCATGTCGGGGACGCACGCGAAAACATAAAGCGGGTCGTAACTCCCTGGATGGTTCACGTAAAAGATGCAACCATTCTTCGGGATGTTCTCCGTCCCCCGCCACGTGAGCTTGTTGAACGCCTTGAAATAGAGCCGGAAGATGCGCATCAACAGCTTGAACGACACGATCGCCCGGATCCCGCTGAACATGCCCGTGGCCTTGATCAAGCGGCTGGCAACGGCCTCCAGGGCGATGATCGGCACCGGCTGCTGCTTCCAGCGCTCGTAGCGGTCGGCGAGCGTGTCCACGGGCAGCTCGCAGCGCTCGTGCATCCACGACGTGAATTCCGGGTGGGGGATCTTGTCGGGCATGGTTCGATACGATCGATGAGGATACCAAGCTTAAAAGGTGGTGCCAAGGGATAGAGAATATTGCGGATTTATATCATTAATAGTGGAATCAAAGAGTCGTAATCCAGAAGATAGCCGGAATCACTTCATTCCCAGGACCCCCGTCAAATCAACGATAGAAGAGGTGGTTGGCAGTCAATGTCACGATGTCGGAAATGCAAAGCAGAGTTGAACCAGAACGAAATTATTGCTTTTAAAGGTACTTGTGCAAACTGTTTTGATAATTATGCACTTGTTCTTGTTTATTACGCCAATTATATGCTCTGTATCATTCCCTACAACTTTTTCCTGCAACGATTCTTAGATTTTCCCGCGAACCTGCTGCTTGTACTCCTCCCATTAATACCGATAGTTGCATTGCGTATCGTTGGAGAGCGAAAAAAAAACATGCCGAAAATCAAGGTTATACGAATCGGCATCATGTTCGGGCTCGTCTTCGCAAGTGCGGTGGTTATTCCCACTACCTTGTTCCATGTTTTTTTCGCGAGGTATCCTGCCCAAGGCCTGGATCTTTCATGGCTTGTCTTCATGGCTCCCCTTGATCTAACCATGATGGGCATCTTCTTGTGGTTTGGATGGCGTTATCGGATCTATTCTGCCATGAGCCCGAAAGCCACTATAGGAGACGAATCCCACGAGAATTCGTCTATGCAGGATACATGTAACGGATGAAATGAGGATGCATGTAACGGGTCAAAAATCATTTATCTTTGCATTTGTAAAAAGCACCCATGCCCGATAAGTATGGAATAATCGAGTGCAACCCTGGAATTCTCGGTGGAAAACCCGTGATCAAGGGAACTCGCATCCCCGTGCGATTCATTTTCGACCTGATCGGGCAGAATTTTTCCGTTGACGAGATCATCGAGGAATATCCATCGTTGACCAGGGAGATCGTGCAAAAAATCATTCGGATTGGCGTCGACGCTCGGGAATCGTTATGCGGGAAGAATCTTGATAATTTAATTCACGATGCGTCCCCATCCTCGTGAGATTCCTTTAGATGAGAATGTCACGTCGAGCATTCTCAATTTTCTCCGGTCACTGAAGCATGAAGTGCTCACCCTGAAGGAATTGCAAAAACGAGGCGTTTTAAACAGTCAAGTGGCCAAGTTGGCAATTGAAAATGAGGCTATAATCGTCACTTTCGACGAGGATTACCTTGAATTGAAACGAGATATTCAACAAGAATTCCGAGTAATCTACATTTATATGCATAAAATAAATCCCTTGCTCGCACGTACACTCTTGCAAAAACACTTAGATTACTGCCTTGAACGATTACAGCTGCCCGGGAAAGTTATCATTACAGAAAACGCTTGTGACTTCAAGGAACCATTAGAGAAATGAAAGTTCACATCCTGGTGCCAAGAGATGGAAGATATTCTAAAGCAAAATCACCATTATCAGACATTCATATCCTTCCAGTAATCCGGCACCCAGATCGATCGACCGGTGCGTGATGATTCGAGGCACGCCATCGTGACGGCGAAGGACTTGAAGGCCTCCTTGAAGTTCGTGTCGGGCTGTATTTTCCCATTCGAATCGATGCCGCGGCTCATCTGCTCAAGGATGACAGATTGGCCTTCGTAGCCCTTGCCGATGCCGCGCACGTCGTGATCGTTCGGGTAGAAGTCCTCCTCCCATTTCGTGCCCTGCGGATCCGTGTAGAGCCACAAGTGGAGGCCGCCGAACTTCGTGTCGATGACGAAGCGACCTTTGTCGCCGGAAAATTCCCAGAAGAAGTCAGGCTCGCCGCGGCGTTGCCAGTCGCTGTAATACTCTACCCACACCCACTTGCGCCGGTGCTGGTAATCCTCGGGCCTGGCGAGCGCGAAATGCGCCAGCGTCGTGCTGCTGCCTTGCCATTCGGAGAAATTCGGGATGAACACGTCGGCCTTGACCTGCACGACGTCCATCCCCGAAATATAGCGTATTAAATCGATGAAATGGACAGCCTGGTCTTCCAGGTTCAAGTCTTGGAGCCACCGGCGCCAACCCTCGCGGATCCCTGCCCAGTTAAAGCTCTCGTGTGCCCGAACGAAGCAAAGCTTCCCGATCTGGTTGCCCGGCCCTTGTAAATACTTGTGCGCCGTCCAGTTGGATAGGAAAAAGCGATATTGCGTTCCAACTGCGGTACAGAGTTCCGGGTGGTCGATCGCCATCTGTAGCATTTGCCTACCTTGATTTATGTTCGTGGCCATGTTCTTCTCGCAAATCACGTTGATACCGTTGTCGATGCAGTCCTTCACGAGCACGTGGTGGGTGTAAATGGGGGTCGCGATGATCGCCATGTCCGGCTTCTGGCCGTATTGTATCGCGTCCTCGATGGAAATGTAGGCCTGATCGGCATCAAGTCCCGTTATCTTGGGCACGTTTTCCAGCAGCTCCGTATCCGTGTCGACGACACCGATGAGCTTCCAATCCGGGTGCTTGCGCACTGCCTTGAGCCAGGAATTGCGCGCGTGGCCCCCGAGGCCGATGATGACGCACGTTTTCGCCATGATAGATCGCGCTATCTCTTGAAGCTTAAAAATCCGTATGCAAAACCAAGGAAGGTGGTAAATAGCGTTTTAATTGCTGCGATTTTACTTCGATCTATGATTATCCCCTCTTGCTAATTCTCAGAACCAGCAATAAACGTTCAAATAGGGTCTTGTAAGCTAGAACTCATGACCGGATCTCCGAAAATGGAATGGGAGGATGCCCGCATCTTCGGCGTCAACAAGGAACCGCCCCATTGCACGCTGATGCCCTTTGATAGCATCGACGGGGCATTGCGCAAGGTCGAGCACGGCGAGCACGAGGCCAACTACCTCACGCCCTATTACAAGTCGCTGGACGGGACGTGGAAGTTCAACTGGGTCAAGAAACCGGCCGATCGTCCAGAGAACTTCTACGAGCCAAGCTTCGATGTCAGCGGATGGAAGGAAATCCCAGTCCCGCTGAACTGGGAAATGGCTGGGTATGACATCCCTATTTACACGAACGTAACCTACCCGTACAGCCTCAAGCTCGACCACCCGCCGAACATCGACCACGAGAACAACCCCGTCGGCTCGTATCGCCGGGAATTCGTCCTCCCCCCGTACTGGCTCGAGGGGGGCCGCCAGGTTTTCGTGCACTTCGACGGCGTGCAATCTGCCTTTTACGTTTGGATCAACGGCAACTACGTGGGCTTCAGCAAGGATTCGATGACGCCCGCCGAGTTCAACATCACGAAATTCTTGAAGGACGGCAGGAATATCATCGCCGTGGAGGTATACAGGTGGTCGGACGGCTCGTACCTCGAGGACCAGGATTTCTGGCGCACGTCTGGCATCTACCGGGAAGTGTATCTCAAGTGCACGCCCGCCGTGCACGTCCGCGACTTTTTCATCCGGACTTCCTTCGACAAGAAGTACGAGGACGCGACGGTCGATCTCGATGTCAGCGTGATGAATTATTCCGAGAATGTACGCAAGAAACTCCTATTGCAAGTCTTGTTTTTCGATGCTGACCTCAAGCAAGTGAACGACACCTTGTCTTTCGACCTGGACATCAATCCCCGCGAGGAGATAATTCCAAATTTCTCCGTCAATGTCAAGAAACCCCGCCAATGGAACGCGGAATCCCCTTACCTTTACCACGTCGTCATCGTGCTCCGGAACCAGGACGGCGACGTCGTTGAGGTAGTAGCGAACCGCTTCGGCTTCCGACAGCTCGAGGTCAAGAACGCCGTGTACCTGATCAACGGCAAGCGCCTCTATATCAAGGGTGTCGATCGCCACGAGCACGACCCGGACAAGTGCCGGGGCGTCCCGTTCAGCTACATGATCAAGGACATCAAGATCATGAAGCAGCTCAACATCAACGCGGTGCGCACGAGCCATTACCCGAACCATCCTTTCTGGTACGAGCTATGCGACGAGCATGGTATCTACGTGATCGACGAGGCCAACGTCGAGTCGCACGGGCTTGCTCATGTCATCCCGGCGAGCGATCCGCAGTGGACCGACCAGTGCGTGCTGCGGATGGAGGCCATGGTGCACCGTGACAAGAACCATCCCTGCGTCGTGATGTGGTCAATGGGGAACGAGGCTGGCTTCGGTTCTAACTTCGTCGAGATGTACAAGGCCGCGAAGGCCATCGACAAGACCCGGCTCGTGCACTACGAGGCAGACTACGCCATAGAGATCGCGGACGTGCAATCGACCATGTACTCGCCCTGGTCGAAGCTGGAAAAGCTGGCACGGCACGAGGACATCGGGATCCTCAAGGGCGAGCGATACAAGGACAAGCCCATCATGATGTGCGAATACTCGCATTCGATGGGCAACGCGCAAGGCAGTTTCCTGAAATTCATCGAGATCTTCCACAAGTACCCGCAAATCATCGGTGGCTGCATCTGGGATTTCGTGGATCAAGGCTTGCGCAAGAAGGACGAGAATGGTCGCGAGTTCTGGGCATACGGCGGCGACTTTGGCGACATGCCCAACGACAAGGACTTTTGCATCAACGGCCTCGTCGGCCCCGATCGCACGTTTCACCCGCACGTTTACGAGGTCAAGTACGGGTACCAGCCCGTGCTCTTCAAGATCGTCGACGCGGCCGGGGGCAAGTTCACGATAACCAACGATTACCAGCACGTGACCCTGGACCACCTCGCGATCGCGTGGGAGATCACCGCCGACGGCACGGTCATCCGGCAGGGAATTCTCCCGCCCATCAAGGATTTGGCCCCGGGCAAGAGTGCCGACCTCGTGATCCCGGTCGACAAGAAATTCTTCGCGAATCCCGCTAATCTCAATCCCGGCGAGGAATATTTTCTCAAGGTCTCCTTCAAGCTTGCTCGAGACACGACCTGGGCAAAGGAGGGACACCTCGTCGCCTGGCAGCAGGTCAAGCTCCCTTTCAAGTCCCCCGACCCCGTGAAGGTGCCGGGGTTCATCCCGGACATCTTGAAAGTGCAAGATGACTTCGGCGTGGACGACTTGATCGTCATGGGAAAGAACTTCTCGGTCAAGTTTTCCAAGAAGAGCGGGTACATGGTTTCCTACGTCGTAGACGGCGTGGAATACCTATCGAGCCCGATCAAGCCCAATTTCTGGCGCCCGCCCGTGGAAAACGACACGCACGGGCGCATGCCATTCTTCCACGGCTACTGCGAGCCAGGATTCCAGGAGGAGTTCCGCAAGATGAAGGATATCCGTTCCGAGCGAGTGAGTCCCAAGGCTGCTCGCGTCACGACCGTCGAGAGCCGCGTGGACGGCGAGGATGACGAGCACATGGGCGATTACAAGGTGTCCTACACGATCATCGGCAATGGTGACATCATCGTCGAAGTCGATTTCGCCACGATATCGCCATTCGTCCGCATCGGCCAGCAGTTCCAGGTCCCGGGCCAGTACCGGCAGATGACCTGGCTCGGCCGCGGCCCCCAGGAGACCTACATCGACCGGTACGAGAGTGCCGACGTGGGCCTGTACAGCGGGAGCGTGGACGAGTTGTTCCACCTCTACGTTTATCCGCAAGAGACCGCAAACCACGTCGAGACCCGCTGGTTCGCACTGCTCGACGAGAACGGCAAGGGCTTGCTCTTCGCCGGTAAGGACGGCCTCCTTAGCACGTCATCATGGCCAGTCTCGCAAGAACGGATCGCGGCAGCGGAACACATCAACAAGCTCTATCCGTTCGATCCGAACGTCACGGTCAACGTGGACTACATGCAAATGGGCGTCGGCGGTCAAGACGGCTGCGGTTTGATGCCACACGATGACATGAAGGTGCCCCCCGGCCCCCATAAGTATGCCTACATGATCCGCACGTACAACAACAAGATGGGGCAGCTCAAGCAGATTGCACGTCAAGTCCACGTTATCTAATTCAATTCTTGTTGGATTCCTTGTTTCCTTCTTCCCTTGTTTTGACCGATTTTATCCGTGTAATCGAGAATGCAGTAGAGCGAAATTAAAGATCAAAAAAAAAAGGCATTTAAACAGCGCGTGCAATATCGACATCCATCACGATCCGCCCATCTCGGATCTCGATGATGCGATCGGTCTTCTCCGCGATACGGCGATCGTGTGTTACGATGATGAATGTCGTGCCGAATTCCTTGTTGATCCGGCGTAATAACTGGTATACAGCCTCGGACGCGTCGCTATCGAGGTTTCCGGTTGGCTCGTCCGCGAGCACGACCTTCGGATTGTTCAACAGCGCCCTGGCGATGGCTGTCCGCTGCTGTTGCCCGCCAGATATTTGCTGCGAGTTCTTGTCCTTCACCTGGGAGAGGCCGACCAGGGCCAACAGCTTCTCTGCTTTTTCTTTCACGGCGAAGGGAACGCTTCCCTTGTCCTTGATCAAGTACGGCATGACGACGTTCTCGAAGACCGTGAATTCGGGGAGCAAGTAATGGAACTGGAAGATGAATCCCAGGTTCACGTTCCGGAACTTGGCGAGCTCGTTCTTTTTCATCTCGGTCGTCCTCCTGCCAGCGATCAACACATCGCCCGTGGTCGGCTTGTCCAGGGTGCCAAGGATGTTGAGCAGCGTCGATTTCCCGCTTCCGGATTGGCCAATGATGGCGCTGAATGACCCCTCTTCGAACCCGAGGTTCACTTCAGTTAACGCTTGCGTCTTGATTACCGTTCCGTAGACCTTCGAGACGCCGCGCAGCTCGAGCACGTTTTGCCTACCCATTGCGAATCACCTCTATCACGCTCAGCTTCGACGCCCGCAAGGCCGGGCTCGCGGCGGCGATGATGCAAGCGATGATGGCTATCACGGCCGAGATGATGATCAAGTCCCAATCAAGTATGAAGTAAATCAATGGCCCCCCTGTCGCGGTGTCCTTCACGTTCGACGCGAATCCCCAGAACAAGAAAATACCGAGCAAAACGCCAAGCGTGGTACCACCGATGCCGAATATGGCCCCCTCCAAGATGAAAATATTAGAGGCTTGCTTGTCGTTCGTGCCCATGGCCTTCAAGATGCCGAGCTGGCGGCTCTTCTGCACCACGGTGATCGCGAGCGTGCTCGAGATGCCGAGCACGACGGAAATCAGGACAAAAGCCTGGATCATGTAGGTGGAGATTGACTGAGCCTGGAAGCCGGATAGCAATTGCGCGTTCTGTTCTTGCCAGGCGACCACGTTGAGGTCTGGACGGGCGATGAGTGCATGGATCGAGGTGGCGATATCCTTCGCCATGAAGGGATCCGCCACTTGGATATTAATGGACGTGATGTTGGTGCCATATCCGAAAATGCCGGTGGTGGTTTGTTTCGTCGTGATGACCCACAGCCCGTTAACCGCGGCGACCCCCACGTCGTAGAACCCGACGATCGTGACGTTGTCCGTTTCGAACGGGTTTGCAAGATCTGTCTGCAGCTCGAGCTTGTCCCCGAGGTGCAATTCCTGCTTTACTTGCATTTCCTTGCCAATTATGGTTTCATTTACGCTCGCCGGGGCCCTTCCTTCGTAGATGGTATCGAGGAATCCATATATCTTGTCTGCCTCTGTGATGTCAAATCCACGTAGCAGCACGAGTGCGTCTTTCGTGAAGTTCGTGACGAAGGCTTGCCCGTCTTGCGCTGTCACGACGGTCGATACCCCGTCAATTCCGCGTATCGATTCCACGGGACCCGTCCAGTTCTCGATCTGTGGATTGGCTGAGTTGGACGTGATGACGATGTGCGGCGAGTTCCCTATCGTGCGATCGAGGAGCGTTTCTTGCAACCCACCGATCAAGCTGCCGACGAAGATCTGGACTGCCACGCCCAGCGCGATGCCGAACATGATGAAGAACGTCTGCTTCTTGTTCGCGGACAAGAAGCGCTTCGCTATGATCGATGCGAACATCTCAATTCCCTCCGAGCTTGCTGATCTCATCCACGCTCGCCAAGTACTTGTCCGCACCGAGTTTCTCGAGCGCGTCTTGCCTGTCCTTCAAGGCCGACCCGCCGATGATGATTTCCACCCCCGCGGGTGCCGCTTTCTTGATTTCCGCGATGATCTGCCGGGTCTTGAATAGGTGGTACGGGTTCGAAACGGAGATCGCCACGTACCTTGGCTTGGTCGTCTCGATCGCCGAGAGAATGGACGCGCTCGGCGTGCTCGAGCCGATAAAGATGGTCTTGAAGCCAGCCATTGTGAAGAAGTCGGCCACCATGCGTGCGCCGATCTCGTGCGTTTCCTCCGGCGGGCATATGACCAGCACTTCCATATCCTTGTTTTTCGCGTGCTTGTTGGTGTCTCGCTGCTTGAGAACGAATGGATACGCATTCTCGATGATAGAGCGAACAATGCTTGTCTTGACGTGCTCCTTCCAGATACACATCGATTCGTTCTTTTCCTGGCAGACAATCGCGTTCAACGAGGGTGCCAGCACGTTGATATATAGATCGGCCACCTTTAAGCCACGTCCTAGCTGGTCCAACGCCCAATTGATGCATTTCTCCTTGTCTTCCTCATCCAGCAATTTCATGAATTCTGCTTTCAATTCCACGAGTGAATCATCCCCTAACTTGTCTTAACTCTCATCACGACGACGTGTCCGTGTCTCGAAGAGTTTCATCACGTGCCTCAAAAAAGTGACGCTTATCTGGACAAACCAAAACGTATCGCTTGCGTATCTTCGAGATAGCACGCGGAACGGCAATATGCTTTATTCCCCGTGGGCCATCTCGACATACATGGCCAAATTAATGTCCCCCCGCGAGCGCGTGCTATCGGCGCTCAACCGCAAGCAACCCGACCGGGTGCCGATCGACCTCGGCGGGAACCAGTCCGGCATTCACATCAAGGCTTACATGAAATTGCTCTCGCATCTCGGCATCAAGGATGACCATGTCCGGTTCAGCGACATCGGCCAGCACATCGTCCTTCCTTGCGAGGCGGTACTCGAGCGATTCCACGCGGATGTCCGGTACGTGCGGCCATTGTCGAGTTACCGGGATCCAAGGAACCCGGGTATGCAAATCGAGGGCCCAAATCAGGGAATCTACGACGACTTCGGGGTCTTCTGGGGCATCGACGCGGGGAAGAGCCTCGACGAGATCCTCTACCTCGACCCTGTCGGCCACCCGCTCGCGAGCGCGTCGTCCGTCTCGGACATCGAGGCGTTTTCCTGGCCGGATGGCAAGAACCCGGCGCCTTTCAAGGGGATGGGCGAAATCGCCCGGAAATTACACGAGAACACGCCCTACGCCGTGTCGACCGGCACGATCGGCAACATTTTCGAGTACATCACGTTCCTCATGGGTTTCGTGAAGACCTTGCGCTTCGTGCGCACGAAACCCGAGATCATCATCGCCACGATGAAGCACTTGCTACAATACTGGAAGGATTACACTTCGGCGTTTCTCAAGGAGGTCGGGAAGAACGTCGACATCATCTGCATCAACGGCGACCTCGCTGAGCAAGCCGGGCCGATAATCGATCCGGCTTTTTATGCCAAGCACGTGCTGCCGCTGGACAAGGAACTCGTGGATCACGTTAAAAGCATCGTGCCGGTGAAGATCAACTATCACTGCTGCGGATCGGTGCCGCTCTTTATCCCCCACTTCGTCAGCGCCGGGTTCGACGCCATCAATCCCGTCCAGGTTTCGGCATACGACATGGAACCGTGCTCCCTCAAGAAGCGCTTCGGGAACACGATCAGCTTCTGGGGCGGCTTGTGTAACACCCAGGAGACATTGCCGTTTGGTTCCCCCGAGCAAGTCCGCGCCGACGTCCAGCGCAACGTAACGTGCTTGAAGCCTGGAGGGGGTTACATCGCTGCGAACATCCACAACATCACGGCCGAGGTGCCGCCGCAGAACATCGTCGCGATGTTCGATGCGGCCTATGAATTTGGAAAATATTGATGGTGATCGCGCACGGCGAGCATGACCCCGCGCCAGTGCGTCATCGCTGCCCTGGAACACCGGCAGCCTGACCGCGTGCCCATCGATCTCGGCGGCAACCAGTCCGGCATCCACGTGCTGGCCTACCAGCGAGTCATGGCGCAGCTAGGCATTCACGAGGAAAAGACGGTCCTCAGCCATTTCACCCAGCAGCTCGCACGTCCTTGTGACGCGCTGCTCGAGCGGTTCCACGTCGACACGCGGTGGATCCGGCCGCTCTCGAGTTACATTGACTACGATCGACAGGAACCGCAGCACGAGCGCGGTTTCGTGGGACGCTTCGACCAGTTCCACGTCTTCTGGGGCCAGGACGAGATAAAACCGGCCGATGAGATCCTCTATTACGATCCCGTGATCCACCCGCTAGCCGACGCGAAGACCGTGCAAGATATCGAGCGCCACGACTGGCCGGATGGCAAGGACAAGTCCGTTTTCAAGGGACTGAAGGAGGTCGCCCGCCGGTTCCACGAGGAGACCCCCTATGCGGTCTGCTCGACGGCGATCGGGAACACGTTCGAGACATGCACGTTCCTCTTCGGCCTGGTCAAGGCAATGAGGCTCGTCCGGACGAACCCTGCGCTGCTCGACGCGGCGATGACCAAGTTGCTCGAATATTGGCAAGACTACAATACCACCTATCTCGGCGAGGTCGGCGCGTTCATCGACGTGGCATGCATCAACGGGGATCTCGCCGGCCAGGACGGCCCGCTCGTCAACCCCGCGTTCTACGAGAAGCACGTCAAACCGGTCGACGCGCTGCTCGTCAAGCACATCAAATCAATCGCGCCCCGGATCAAGCTCAACTACCACACTTGCGGCTCGGTGCCGGCGTTCATACCCCACCTAGCCGACGTTGGCTTCGACTCCATCAATCCCGTCCAGGTATCGGCGCGCGACATGGAACCGGGAAGCCTCAAGCGGCGGTTCGGCGGTCGCATCGCGTTCTGGGGGGGACTCTGCAACCCGCAGGCGACGCTGCCGTTCGGGACACCCGAGCAAGTCCGGGCCGAGGTCAAGCGCAACGTCCATGCGTTCAAAGCCGGCGGCGGCTTCATCGCGGCGAACGTGCACAACATCACGGCCGAGGTGCCAGCCGCTAACATCGTGGCGATGTTCGATGCTGCCTTCGAATCCGGCCGGTATTGAACGCTGGCACGAGCATAGCGCTGTTTTACAAAGCATTTATCAAGCGCGTCATTAATCTGCGAATGAGCACGCGTGTAACCGTGTCCTACAAGTCCACCGCTATTGCGTGCTATATTGGCATTTTTTGCCAAGCCATCGTCATCAACCTCACGCCCATCTTGTTCATCCCGCTTAGGGAACAATTTGGCTTGTCTTATTCCGAGCTCGGACTCCTCATCCTCGTCAATTTCACGACGCAAGTGGTCGTCGACATCGCTTTCAGCAAGGTCGTGGAGAAGCGAGGGTACCGTCCGTTCGTGGTTGCCTCTCACGGCTTCACGGTTGCCGGCTTCTTGCTCTTCGCCTCAGCCCCGTTGCTGTTGGCCAGGCCGTACCCTGGCTTCGCCTTCGCGACAGTCGTATTTTCCGCAGGTGGCGGTTTGCAAGAGCTGCTGCTGAGTCCGATCGTGAACTCCATTCCTACCGACGAGAAAGAGAAGGCGATGAGCGTGCTGCACTCTTTCTACGCGTGGGGCCAAGTCGTGGTTGTCGTTGCCACCACGTTCCTGGTTTTTTTGCTCGGGCGAGCGTCGTGGCAGTGCATCATGGTGGGCTGGACCATCATCCCTGCTGTGAACTTCGTCAACTTCATGCGCGTTCCGCTGGGTTCCCCCGTGCCTGAAACCGGCCCGCACATGGGATTGACCCAGCTCGCAAGGGAGAAATTCTTCATCGTCGCAATCGTGGCAATCGCTGCTGGCGCGGCAGCCGAGATCACCATGGCCGGCTGGACATCGGCGTTCTTCGAGAAGGCACTCGACATCCCGAAGGTCATAGGTGACACGACGGGTGTGGCGGCCTTCGCATTCATGCTTGGCATCGGGCGGTTGCTTTACGGGAAACACGGCACCCGTATCCACCTGCCGAGGGCCATGATGGCTGGGGCGATGATCGCGGCCGTGTGTTATCTCGTCGTCGCGTTCTCTATGATCGACGCGATCTCCCTCGTAGCGTGCATGGCGTGTGGCTTTGGGGTGAGTTTGCTCTGGCCCGGCACGTTGGTACTTGCAGCGAAGAGGTTTCCACAAGCCGGTGCATCCATGTTTGCCATCTTGGCTGCAGGTGGAGACATCGGAGCTTCTGTCGGCCCGTGGATCGTGAGCATCATCGTGGACTCCGCGGGCTCCATTTCCGAGCAATTCGGGCTTCGCATGGGGATCATCGTCGGTATAATATTCCCGGCGCTGGCCCTCGCGTGCTTGTGGTGGATGGCGAGGCGCGACGCTTATATCTCCGATGGTACCTAGTGCACTAATCCTTAAGTCCCTACCTAGTTAACGTTGGCCCATCATCCCACAGTCGTGTTTTTTGTCTATAGATCGTCTTGTTCACCCGTTGTTGACGAGATCCCGTGATCTCACGCCGT
>Ga0172366_10001341_pt1 | contig 19019 bp, 17 predicted proteins | sample LakKivSesite69cm_FD_114533 | JGI IMG/M metagenome (GOLD analysis project Ga0172366, IMG submission 114533) | Sediment microbial communities from Lake Kivu, Rwanda - Sediment site 69cm | ecosystem: Environmental > Aquatic > Freshwater > Lake > Sediment | place: Rwanda: Western Province, Lake... | reverse complement strand
CGACCGGCTCAAGACCAATAGTGACACGTATCTTACAGCCTACCAGCGCTATGATCTGTATGCCATTTCTTGGGGTGTTCCGTATGGAGCAATGTACCTCATGGCGGCCTTGTTATTGCCGTTCCTGGGCATCATCGGTCCGCTGATTGCCTGGACGATCGGGGAATTCGCGATGCTCGTCTGGTCCACATATTACATGAAGAAGATCTCCGATTTTCCCGTCCGGGACCTCTTTTCATGGAGTCACGAATACAAGCTGTTTCGGAAGATGTTCTCCTTCAACTTTCTATACTCCCTCGCAAATCTCTGCTTTTCGCTGCTCACGACAACGCTCTTGATAACAATTGGCGCGAATTTGGGTATCTTGACACATCAAGAGGTACAATCCCTGCACGTCGTTAGCACGTTCTCCAACATCTTGATCAATGTCTTCGGCATCGTCGCGGGGATCCAACCGGCGATATCACAAGCTTTTGCCTTGAAAAACAAGAAATTGATGGAAAACTACTTCCTCGCGTCGGTGAAATTCCCGGTGATGATGAGCATCGCAGTAATCACGTTTTTTCTTATATTCGGTGAGGAGATGCTCGGCATCTTTTACGGCACGAGATACACGGTCATCGGGTTGTTGATAATGGCATTCCTCATCCCGTCCTATGCCTTTGGCTCTTTCGCGAGTCGATATGATAATATCCTTGCAGGGATAGGGCGCCCGGAAACGGCGATCGTCCCTTGGTTTATCGGAATGGGCGTTGCGATTGCCGGGATTTTCCTCACTTGGCTCCTAGTTCCACAAAATGTGTATTTGATAGATAAAATTGTCAAAATAAAAACCGAAGTGAGTCCCGGCACATGGGTAGATGTCGATGTCAATTATGGCATCACGGTTTCCTTTATATGCTGCTTGGCATCTCAAGCATTTGGTCTCGTGATGCCTGGCGTCTGGATTGTAATGATATCGTTAAAAGTACTCGGGATCCACGTGCCACGAGGTTATATAACAAAACCTGTCATCTCGGCGGGAATCGTCGCCGGGATTTTGGCCACTTTCAAAACTCTTGTACCATTCAAGCAAATCCTCGAACATTATGTTGGTGAATATACAGGGGGCATCATTTACACCATCATGATGGTTCTAGGGGGTGTCATGTTGTATCTCACCTTCCTGGTTCTACTCGGCGGTTTCAACCGGGATGATGGTCGTTTCTGGCGATCCGTCGTTGGATCCATCCCTGTCGTACGGTTTTTGCTGGTACCTATTTTCGCGTGGGGAAAGTTCTGCTTGAGGATCGTCCACCCTCGGCTACGTGCCCCTGATTATAAGTGGATCACGAGCACGAAAAAGGAGGAGATGGAGCGTGGGAAAGAATTTTCGATCACCGACGATTTCGAGGAACGGTACGGCGATAAACTCCCTGGAAATCGCGTCGTGGAGCTTGCGGTTCGGCTCACGGGCATCAAGGCCCCGTACTATCACGTGATCGTCTATCCGAAGATCGACATGAAGCGGATCGATGAAGGGACTGCATATGTCGAAAAAATTGAACATGACACGGTTATTCCCATCCGGTTCTCGCTCCCTGCCAAAATTACCCCCGGTCACCATGAGCTCTACATCGACGTCGAGATGTTCACGGCACCAAAACCAGGCGTTGATGCAAGCCAAATGAAGCGGCGACCATGGCTCACCAAGGCGTTCGACTTTACCTACGAGTGGTTTGATGAAAAGATCCGGTACATAACCATCGAAGGATCTGAACGTCCGATCCAGCATTAAATTCCTAAAATCTTGTTCTTATTCTTTTTCTGAAGAAGTCAAATTCGAATTGGGCAGATTTCCCGCCAGATCCCATCAAGCAAGCTCGGCGCTTCTTGAAAACATGAATTCACGTCCCTTGGCCGTTCTGGTCTGGATTCGGCACGTTTCAGACAAAACTTATATATTGGATGACCCGATCAACAATAAACATACTGACAATATTGGGAAATCAAGGTTGGGTGGGGATCTCTTCAAGGGAATTGCACGTACCCCTTGCCTCTAGGTTACATTAAGAACCATATAGCGTTCTCCCACGCGGCCTTTTCACAACAGAAAGTTAATAAATCCCCCGTGCAAAGTTACTATCATCGAGTGAGTAGAACGGGTGCTGGCTTCAAACATGGTTGGAGGCTTTTTTGAAACTTTCTTGGTGCAAATGACCCACGCCATCAACGAGAAATTCAACGCGGGTGCAGTAGTGGAGGCAAAACACGTGCGAAAAGCCCTTGAAGTTCCTAGTTCGGATCGCTCGAAAACCATCTTCATTTCCCGCGGCCTCCAGAGATTGCACGAGCTCGGATTTCTCGAGTACATCGGCCAAAATAGCCCCAAGAAATACAAGGTCATAGGAAAAATCCCCCTTGACGAGCTCCAGCGCAAGATTATGGGGAATTGAGCATATCTGGAAGGCCAGCGTATCTCATTTAAAAAATGAAATCAAGAACACGAGTTTTTTCATCATAAATACAAGGAGCACTTCGATTTCTCACACTCGAGTATCCGGAATCGCGAGAACCTTACCCCTTGTATATCCATGCCGTACGTCTCGAACACAATACCTGTGGCGAGAGCCTCGATGTAAGCATCTGATACGAGTGCTAACTGCAAGTTTTCCCAGATATCCTCGATATCACGCTTGAAGATGTTCAATGTAACGAGTGCCATCATGCCCATTGTGATTCAACAATAATTCTCGGGTTTTCAACCCGTTACTGTCGGGAACTGCTGGAAATAAAAGCGACGGTACTCTATCGATAGTGACTTGTCGCATTATCTACAAATATGGCGGTCCGATGCCGATGGCACCCCTCGATTTCCCGATCATCGCAGAAGCGCACGATGCAATGCACGTGCAACACAAGTATTGGTCGCGTAAGCCGATCAACGTGGTACGGGCGCATATCGAGGCATCTACTGCTCCAGGAGACATCGTGCTCGACCCTTTCTGTGGCTCCGGGACAACCGTTTCCCAGGGCTTGATCCTCGGCAGAAAAGTAATGGCGTCAGACCTTAATCACGTTGCAACTTACATCACGCGGAACACGATCACCCGGATCGACGTTGGGGAACTGCTCGTTGTATTCGCACGTATCAAGGAAGCGATCGCACGCAAGATCCAGGATCTATACAAGACGCGCTGTCCTACTTGCTTGTCGATCGACACGACGGAAACCGTCTGCGTGCACTGGAAGGTGCACCATCCGTTCAAGATCTGGTACTCGTGTTCCTCGTGCAGCGGAAAGAAGGGCAAAAAGGGATCAAGAAAACGCGAGAATCTCCACAAGCTTCCCGACAGCGAGGACCTGGTTCTTCTCGACAAGATCAACGCGATGGCGATCCCGTGTTGGTATCCGAGCGTCGAGATCCCTCCGGGCATTGTATTCAATCAAGCACGCCGTGATGTCTCCCGGTTCGACGAATTATTCACGAAACGGAACTTGATTGCGTTGTCGTTGCTTCGGAACCAGATAGATCTCCTGCCCGAGGTCACGAGCGAGGAGCGTGCGGTCAAGGAACAGTTTTTATTCACTTTCACGTCCATGGTGCATCTCTGTTCGAAAATGACCCCGATCCGGCCATCGCGCCCGTATTCGAGCTTCTGGGCAACGAACTCGTACTGGCTCCCAAGGCATTTCATGGAGAGCAACGTGTGGGAAAAGTTCGAGTCGGCAGTTCTTGGCCCGCAAGGGCTCATCGCGGCCCGACGCGATGCGAACAAGAAGATCCCGGTAACGACAAGAATCGTCCCGTCATTCGAGGCGCTTGCAAGCACTCCGGCACCGTGCACTTGCATCATCCAACACGATGCCGCAAGGCTCGACGAGTTGGTGCCCCCTGATTCGATCGATTACATTTTCACCGACCCGCCCTACGCGGGCTCCATACCTTACCTGGAATTGTCGACTCTCTGGTCGATCTGGCTCGACAAAGGCGCGCGCGTTGGCGAGCTGTTCGACAAGGAGATCCTGGTGGATCCAGGTCGGGGCAAGGACATCGCGTGTTATTGCTCCATGCTTGCCACGTTCTTCGCCCGCGCCTTCTCGGTCTTGAAACCCGGCAAGTATCTCACTTTTACATACCATAACCTCGATATACGGATCCGGAAAGCGATTCTTGGCGCGGTAATGCAAGCTGGTTTCGAACTCAGGTCAATTATATACCAGGCTCCCCCACGCGCAAGTCCGGCTCATACCCTGCGGCCATTCAATTCGGCCGTGGGAGATTACATCGTGAATCTCGTGAAACCGCCCCGATTAAAAGCTGAAGGGAAGGAAGCAATCGCTGTCGCGAAGCAAGATGAAGGCGTCACTGATGTCGAAGTGGAAATAGTAAACTTGCTCGGGAACATCCTCCTTGATCGCGGTGAACCCGCGACTTTCACGCAGATCCTCAATTACCTCGATGTCCAGCTGTTCTCGAGACCCTGGTACTTCCAGGCCCACGTCGATCCGCTATCGATATTAAAAAAGCATGTCGGGACGTGCTTCGTGCACGTCGCGGAGAGCATCGGTTCTAAGAAGGGTACCAAATGGTGGCTCGAGCCCGCATTCAAGGAAAAGCTGCTAAAAAATAGAGGCCAGCAAGAAGTAATCCCGGTCTCGCGCAAGATCGAGCGATACTTGCATGAACACGAGAACGAGCTGGTCAGCCTCCCACAAGTAGACATCGCGCGAGCAGTGTTGAAGGTGTTCAACGGGATCCTTCTCCCCGACGCGAAATTCCTTGAGAAAGCTATAAAACAGTTGAAATCAAAAATAAAATGATGAGTCCCGGGGTAAAACGTGCAGCGCTGTTGATTGCCATCATCTACGGTTTGCTCTCCTTATACATCGTCTTGTTGCTCAACTCGGAGCCGGTCCAGAATGGCATCATCGATTTCGTTTCATTCTTCACCGATTTCGGCACTAGCGAGTTGGGCTGGATATTCCTCATGGCGTTCTTGTTCATGGCCGTCGGCAATTCCACCAACATCCCCGTTGGCATCCCGGCCATATACATCTTTGCAAAAGCCATCCCGGCAGGAGACACGTTCTGGCCACTGCTCGGGCTCTTCGCCTTGATAGCCGGTCTCGGTGCAGGGACGGGCGAGCTTGTCGTCTACGCGCTTGGCCGGGGCGCGGCCCGAGTTCTACACGAGAGTAAAGGCGTCAAGAACCTGCAATACTTCGTCCGTCTGCTCACCGAGCGGCGTTCCCTCGCTCCTCTGCTCGTGTATTTTTTCGGCTTGACACCGCTCCCTGATCAACTCATCATCATTCCTCTTGGTGTTGCCCGGTACCCCTTGAAGAAGGTATGGATACCGTGTAGCCTGGGGAAGGCGACATACGCGTTCATCATCGCCATGTGTGCTACTGTCTTTCATATCGTGGGTTCCGAGACAATCACCATCGCGTCGCTCATCCAAGAAGGGTTATTCCTTGCAATCGTGCTTACCATTCTCGTCGTGTGCGTCTCCATCAACTGGGAACCTATCTTCGAAAAATACTCGCAGAAGCATTCGAATGTCTTTGCTTCCACTAGCGTGCCAGCCACGAAACAAGAGATGCCCAAGAGCACTACTGATGCCCAATAGCACCTTCTACTTCATTCCTCCGGTGTTCTTTGCTTTTGCTTGGAGATACCAAGCGCTTCTTTCATATCGTAGTTATCAAGCGAAAAATCGAGCAAGCCGTGGCAGACGGGGCAAATCTGGTTTGAGGGAGTCTGAAGCCACGAGGCCATGCAGATGAAATGGCCGACCCGCTTGCAATGCGGACACATGAGCACCTGCCCCTCATGCTTTTTCTTGTCGATCTTCTTGAAACAAATCATGCACGTTGCTTGGTCGGCGGCCTCGTCAGTGTCGGGATTGTACACGGGCACGCGATCCTCCAGGGAGAACGGATTCCGGCCCTGAACGTGTTGCGCGAGTAGTTCCTTGTACCGGTCGATTATAACAGCCTTCTCCTCGTCGCTGCCGGAGATTTCCGTTCCCTTGTCTGAGGCCATGATGAGAGAATACATTTCCTCGGGTAACTTTCCCATGATACGGTAGGCAAGTGCCATGTTAAGCCAGACCTGGCCGTCGTCGGCCCGCGCATCGATGATTCTCTTATAGCAGTCTATTTCTCGGTCGTAATCACCCATCTCCCGGTATCCCTTGGCGAGCTCGAACCAGAGGCTCGCATTCTCTGGAACGAGTGACACTGCTTCCTTCAAGAAATGAATTGCTTCGTCGTATTCCCCGACCTCGTATGCATCGGCAGCCTTCATCATCAAGACATTCGCTTTAACTTGCTTCTGCAAGTCCTCGGGCAGTTCTTGCTTTTTCTCTGCCATGGCATCTACCTTGAAGGTGATTGAACCGCAATCAGTTAACACTTGAGCTTACGGCGGTAATAATCGACTATCCTGGCGGGGATGTCGGTGTTGCTCGCCTTGGAGAGTCCCGTCCAGCCCGGTGCACAGTTGGCCTCGAGCACGATCCAGCTTCCGGTGAGGCTGGAATGTAACAGGTCCACGCCGGCGATTTCGAGGCGCAATGACTTTGCAGCCTTCAAAGCAAGTTCGATCTCCTCGTTTCCGGGCGAGTATGGACGCGGCATGGCTCCCTGGTGGACATTGGTCTTCCATTGTGCATCCGACGGGCTTTCACGCATCATGGAACCAGCGATCTCGTCACCGATGACGATGATGCGCACGTCGAACGGATGCTTGGCTTCGATGCCACCTGGTGCCGACCAAGGATGGTATTGCTGAATGTAAAAAGCACATCCGTTGCGAAATAACTCGATTAACAAGTGCTCGGCCACGCCCTTGTCCTGGATCCGGAACATGCCCGTTCCCCGGCTGCCATAGACCGGCTTGATGACCACGTCGCCACCGAGGCGATCGAACGCTGCAAGCGCGTGGTTCAAGTTCTCGGTGACGACCGTTGCCGGGGTGGGAATGCCCGCCGAATCGATGGTCACGGAAGCCAAGGTCTTGTTCATAGCCATTTCCGTCGCTCGAGCGCTGTTGATCAATGTCTTGCCGCGTTGTTCCAAGGAGTACAATACATCGAGCCGGAAGAATGATTTCGTGAGCGTGGTGATGCCAATACCCCGCACGATGAAGCCCGGGATCGCATCCAAGTCGATTTTATCGTGCTCAAATGCGTGATTCAACGAGACCCCGATCGCGACCTCCTCGGGTAGCATCATCGCGCAGCGCAACCCCGCGAGTTCGAACGCGTGCTGGAGCTGCGCGTTTTCCACGTTATCGATAGACCCGCAGATGATCGCGGTATCCAGCACTCCGCCTCGGGGCATGACGGGTATATGGAAAAGGTGGTAAAAAAAGGATGATAGAATAAATCACATGTTTAATCCGCCGGCAACCTCGATCGATATACCGGTGACGTAATCCGAGTCATTCGAGGCCAAGAATTTCACAGCACCTGCGATGTCCTCGGGAAGTCCCATGCGCTGGAGCGGGATTTCTGCCACGAACTTGGCGATGACCTTCTCGGGCATCTTGTCTGTCATGGGGGTCTTGATGAAGCCGGGCTGGATACAATTCGCGTTGATGTTGTACCTTGCCATCTCCTTGGCGATGGTCTTGGTCAAGGCGATGACACCTGCCTTGGACGCGGTATAATTCGCCTGGCCGATGTTACCTCCCTTGGCAACGATTGACGAGATGTTGATGATGCGCTTCTTGGGGTAGAAGGACGGTTCCATCTTCACCTCTTTCGCGTCCGGTCCCGAGGGTGCCGGCGCTGCTGCTTCCGCCATCTTCTTGGCAGCGCTGACCCACCTCCCGCACACCGCCTGGCATATGAGGAAGATGCCCTTCAAGTTGATGTTCAAGACCAAGTCATACTCGGCCTCGGTCATCTTCAGGAGCATCGCGTCCTTGGTGATGCCCGCGTTGTTCACGATGACGTCGACGTCGCCGAATTCGAACGCCTTGGCAACCATATTTTGCACGTCCGCGGTCTTAGAGACGTCGCATTTCACTGCGATGGCGTCTTTTCCAATCGCTTTAACTTGTTTCACGGCATCGGCCATCGATGCCTCGTCGACATCGACAATCACGATGTTCATATCGAGATCCCTTGCCAGCTTCAGGGCGATGCCGAGTCCTATCCCCCGGCCCGCGCCGGTCACGATAGCTACTTTTTTGACCATGGTATATTCGCCTTCCGAGCATCACATAATGCAAAACGAACACGTGATGATTGCTTTTAATGCCCATTACCATTTAAAGTTTCGACGGCTGGGCTCACGTGCTCCCAAAACGAAGAATTTGAGGGAATGACCTAGGAAAAGATACCTTGCATATCGCTGACGAACTTTCGTATTTTTTTTGCCGGCAATTTCTTGAACTCGGTGCCATAATTGTCGATCGGCTCGTCCCTGTGGAGTAATCCGAGGATCAAGAGCAATGCATTCTTGACGACCGTGCGGGGATCGATATCTTGTTCATCGGCTGAATGTGCCTCGATCGCGGTGCAAACTTCTACGATGAGCTTTCCTACCTTCTCGTAATCGACCGCGTTCTCGTCCTGATACAGGCTCATGATGCTGCCATATATCTGGTCCTCGATGACTTTCTTCGCGATCATGTACGCTCGTCCGTTCTATTTTAGCAATTATAAGAATTTATATTTAATTCGTTCGCATGCACGCATTCTCAAAATGACATTTACACGGGTACAAAAAAGGATTACGTTCGGATAAAATTTCTATTTCGGTATCATCGGGATGATACGCCAGGGATTTGGTAAATGTTCGTCAACACAGAATTCATGCGACGAAGTGCTTCTTTATGACCACATCTGCCCGAAAAAAGGCGACTCGGCCACTTTTTCCCGAGACGTAAGATCGTCCCCGGTGTCGCGTTTCAGTGGTCGCTCAGCGTCTTGGGAAAGCTTTCAAGCAAGGTTTTGACGGTAGTATACTTCGATACCTCTCCTGAGAATTTCTCCTTGAAAAGACCTGTTTGAGCGAAGAGCGGGGAAATCGACGCTTGAAAAACGTGTGCAAGATCCGGATCCCCCTCGCTCATGACGATGAAGGAGAAATCATCGTGTAAAAGGATCTTTCGACCCGTGTCGTTGACCGGAAAAAAGTTGACCGTCAACCGTCTCTCTGTGAACGAGAAGAAGTCCGTGAACTTGAAGCTAAGGTGCGTGCATGACGTGCCTTGGACAGTGGATTCATATGACAGCGTCGAAAGTTGAGCGGAAATCAAGTTTTCGAGGACGGATTGTGCGTCCTCTGTGTTATCAACCGTGAGGCGGAAGTGCGAGACAATGTCCTCGTAAAAATTCGAGGCGATAGGCAAGCCTTGTACTGCCACCGCGGAAAACAAGAGTTTTATGGTTTTTCCACTGGTGCCAGATTCGGCTAGCATGAATCCCGTTTCGACTTCGGCCATAAGTTGTTGCGTGTTCATGACCTCCCGGTAGATGTCATCGCTGATGCTTTCGAATTCTGCCGGGTTTTCCGCGATTTTTTCGATGAGCTTGCCATTGATTTTTACACGTTCAAGGAGCTTGTCGATAAAAAGATCGAGCAACTGCATTGCTGATGCTTTGTCTTGAAGCTCCGACTCTACATAATCCGCGCAGAAGTGTAGCACGATTTCTTGCTTGTCATAGAACGATTTCGTGCGCACGAACATGACATGGTTCTCGAGGCGATCCACGCCCTGATAGGGGATGTGACCGATCTCCTCTAGCCGCCCGTCCCGGACGTTCTGGGCAAACGAGATGGCATATTTCACCAGCAACAAGTAATGCGTTATCTCGATGGAGGAACTCCAGAGGATATTATCACTTCTCTCGATGATACCGATGGATGCCATGTCGTCCGGCGCTTCCGCGGCCTATTTATGGGGATCTGATGCACTGTCCCGATTTTAAAAAACATGGTAAATAAGCGATTGACAGAATTTATACAACGCGTTTTTCGAATAAAGAGCACGGTGAAGAAAAAGACAGCACGAACTGCCTTTATTTTTGTCTTGGATACCTATCTTTCCTATCACGTGTCGATCTCGTCATCGCCCTCCTCCTCGTGGTTGTCTTTCATGTCCCCCGTCTCGTCCTCTTGAAAATTGAGCGTGATGGCATTCATGTCGAAATCGGATATTTTCCCGTCAGCCTTTTTCTCGTGGTCGTTTTGTACATCATTCACTCCTGCCCCGGTCTTCTCGACGTGATCGGAAGGCTGGACAAATTCATCCGGTATTTGCTCGAACAAGTCGAATTTTTCGGGGAACGTGGCGAGGACATCTGCTAGCTGCTCGAAGTCCTTCAAATTCCCGCGGAATTGCACGTGGAGGTACTTGTCTAGCATCGGTTGGCATGCGATCATGAAGCCTTCGATTTCCTCGCGCTTGCCTTGAAAGCAGACTTCGAGAGTGTATTGTTTCAAGAACCCCATGGGAAAAAAAGCGATCTTGAGTTGCGTCGGCTCCATGGACTCGATGTTCGTGTAATTAATAGTCACTTCGGTGATGCGTGTTCCCGCCTGGACGAGCGACGAGTTGATGATGGCCGAAAATTGTGCAGAGATGAGCGACCGGACGATCTCGTCCGGTGGCAAGTTTTCATTCCTCGGTATCTTGAACATCGACACGAGTTCCTTTCCATAGAGCCTGTTCCTGACGGGCACCCCGGCGGTCGATACACCGATGTAGTGGATCCGGGTGAGCGAGTAATCTGCTTCCGTTACCAGGAAGTCGTCATCAGACTCTTGCATATCATGGATGAGGCTGATGCCTTGGTCGACCTTGTCCGCGGCGCGATGCAATTTTCTCGTGAACTCGTCGAGTTTTTCCTGGTAGAGCTTCTCGATCCGCTTGATCGGCAACGTTTCCTCGATTTCCTTCGTGAAGTTTTCGATGATTTGCTGCTGGAAGTGGGGGGGAAGTTTCTCGTCCGATCCCGAGACCACGTACATGAGCGTCTTTTCGTTCGCGACGCGTGCCTGAACGAGGGTCGTGAAGGGCTTATCATTGATCTCGTGCCGGATCTTGTAGAGTCTCCCGTCGTTGATGTTCATCGCGAACGAGTTCGTGTAATTTACCACTTGTAGTAACGGCTCGAACTTCTCGTTACTCATGAAGATAATTTCTTGATCCAAGATCACGCCGTAGTTGACCAGGTGCACGTCGACGGTCTGGGGCGCGCCTTCATCGAGCACGGGGGGCTTCTCTTCCATTTGCCATACAACCTTGGTGCTTAGGTTTGACCTTGCACGCAGAAAATACATATACGCTTTGTTTTTTCCGTACACACAAATTGCCCGGAGCATGTAGATTCCGGCGGCATATGCGTTACAGAAGAGGTTCGTGGGAAAAAAAGGGATCGTTTGTGGAAAAAATATACCACGAGATGTCAGCACACTTTCACGAGCCAATCATACGGGTCTTTCTTCGTGCCGTATTGAATGGCCACGAGATCATCGTAGAAGCGCTGCGTGATCTTACCCACCTTGCCGCCGTTGATGACCATATGCTTGCCTTTATAGATAAGCTCGCCGACCGGGGTCACGACGGCAGCGGTACCCGTGCCGAACGCCTCAGTCAAGGTGCCATTCTCTGACGCGGTGATGACCTCGTCGATACTAACCTGCCTTTCCTCGACCTTGTACCCGTAATCCTTGGCCATGACGAGGATCGAGTCCCTCGTCACGCCGGGCAGGATGCTGCCCGTGAGGGGCGCTGTGAGTATCTTGTCGTTGATCACGAAGAACTGGTTCATGGTACCGACCTCCTCGACGTACTTGTGCTGGGCCGCGTCCAGCCACAACACCTGGGTGCATCCACTATCGTGGGCTTTTTTCGCCGCGAGCAAGGACGACGCGTAGTTGCCGCCTGCCTTGGTAAAGCCGACGCCGCCTGGCGCCGCCCGCACGTAATTTTCCTCCACCAAGATCTTGACCGGATTGAAGCCCGTCGAGTAATATGCCCCAACGGGCGAGAGGATGATGTAGAACAAGTATTCAGTTGATGGCTGCACGCCGAGGATGGGCTTGGTGCCGATGTACGTCGGCCTGATGTAGAGCGACGTCATAGGCGACCTTGGCACCCAGTCCTTCTCGATCTTGACGAGTTCCTTCATGGCATCGAGCACGAAGTCCTTGTCAAAGGGCTGCATGACCAACCGCTCTGCCGAGGCTTGCATCCTCTCCAGGTTCTTCATGGGGCGGAAGAGATAAATTTCACCACTTTTCCAGCGATAAGCTTTAAGGCCCTCGAAGATTTCCTGGCCGTAATGGAACACGATGGCCGCCGGGTCAAGAACCAGCGGCGCGTATGGGTGGATCCGTGCATCGTACCATCCCTTGTCCTTTTCCTTCGCCTTGGCTTCGGAATATTTCATAGAAAACATATGGTCGGTGAAATAGATTCCAAAGCCCAATTTCGACTCGTCATCGATCAGTTTTTTACGTTTTTTCTCTTCGATTAGTTCTTTTTTCAATTCCATCTCGATCATCTTCGATAGACATGGTAAATGCTGGTGATGTGGAAGCATGGGTCTAACTTAAAATTAGATCGATAGGCAAATTTCAAATGAACATCGGTCTTAACGGAAATCATGAAGCCGCTATCGGCCAAGCTGGCGGGCGTGCCCAAGTCAAGCATCCGGAAGCTGTTCGACCTGCTGTCGACCCAGAAGGACACGATCAGCCTGGGCATCGGCCAGCCCGATTTTTCCGCCCCGCAAGTCGTCATCGACGCAACAATAGCGGCGGTGAAAGAAGGAAAGGGCTCTGTCTACGCGCCGACCATGGGGATCCCGCGACTCAAGAGTATCATTGCCGAAAAATTGAGAAAGGAGAATAATATCATCGTAGATCCAGAGAAAAACGTCATGGTAACGAACGGTGGTAGCGGCTCGATCACGCTCGCCTTCGCGGCCATCTTGAACCCAGGGGACGAGCTTATCATTTTCTCGCCGAACTTCCTCTCGTATTTCTACGTGGCGAGCTACTTTGACGCGAAGGTCGTCGAGGCCCCCCGGCGCCCAGATTTCGGCCCCTCCCTTGACGCCCTCGGGAAGCTCGTGACGCCGAAGACCAAGGCAATTCTCATCAATTCTCCGAACAACCCGACAGGTTACGCGTATACACGCAAGGAGATCGATGCTGTCGCTTCGTTCTGCATCGAGCACGATCTTTACCTGATCAGCGACGAGGTTTACGAGAAGATCATTTATGATGGCTTCACGCACGTGAGCCCCGCGTCGTTAGATGGGATGAGTGATCGAACGATAACACTGAACGCTGCATCGAAAACGTTATCCCTTACTGGCTTCCGCGTTGGCTATCTGTGCGCCCCGGAAACCATGCTCCCGTTGATGGAAAACTTCATACAGTACACGAGTGCTGGCGCGAATCATCCTTGCCAGTACGGGGTTGCTGCCGGTCTCGAACAAGTGCTGAAGAACCCGGCTTCTCTCGATCTCGTGATCAAGGCTTACCAGAAGAAACGAGACGCATGCCACGTGCGCTTGAATGAGATTGGCCTCGAGTGCCCGAAACCGCACGGTGCGTTCTACATCATGCCCCGCGTGGATGCAACCGGCATGGATGGTGCCACCTTCTCCCAGCGGCTCGTCGAGACGAACGGCGTCGCCGTGGTGCCCGGCGGCGGCTTCGGGAAATATTCAAAAGACATGGTGCGAATCTCTTACGCGATCGACGATCGGTTGCTCGACGACGCATTGTCCAGGATCGAGCGATTCGTCAAATCTATACATTAGGCGGGGGGCTGTGGGAAGGTGGAACCCGGCGCGCGTGAATCGATGAAGGAAGATCTCAAGAAGACCATGCTCGCCCTCGACGAGATCTCCGATGCTATGTCGAATGCAACGTTCGACATCATGGGGAACCTTAGCATGGAGGAAGCGCGCGTCCTGCGGAAATTCAAGGAAAAGCAAACCGAGCACAAGAAACTGAAACGACTCATTTCTGAAGCGGATCAAGCCCTCGATTCCTTGTTACACGAGAACGCCAGGCAAAAGAAAATCGACGAATCGTTCAAGAAGGTCAAGGAACTCCGGGACAAGAAAATCGTCGTTTCGGAGGAGATTCGCTCGCTGGAACAGCAGCTAGAATCCTTGAAGATAGGAAAGGAGGGTGGCGGGCTGATCCAGGAGACCTTAACGTCTAACTTCGACGCGCTGCTGGGTAAGGTGCGCCGCATCTCCATGTTGTTCCCGGATCTCTACGCCGAGGTCCAGCAAGAGATTCAAACTTTTTACAAGATCCAGCGTGACCTGGCTGACTCGCCCACTTTTAGAATTTAAGGATCAAGTGCGCAGGCGGAGTAATGACCCGTCCGATGCGACCGAGAGCAGCTGCCGGCCCCCCGAGCAAGCCACGAGCTGTTCCGCGGCGCGATCATGTGCCTGGATGCACGCGAGTTGTTCAGCCCGCGCACCAGCAGTGCCAACGGGTGCCAGTAACCAGGCGCCGATCGACCCGTCCGTGCTGGCCGTCCAGACGGTTATACCACCATCTTGCCCGGTCACTGGTAGCGCGTCAAGCAGCTTGGCTTGCCCACTCCGGATGGCGAGGATCGGTTCGGGCGACCTGCCCTTCCACGCTGCGACCACGCCGTCGCCTCCCGCCGAGATCAGCGCCGTTCCGTCGTCTCGGTTATCACCGCCGCCTGGCAAGCTCTTGATCGAGAATATGGGCCCGTCGTGCCCCTTGAACGACCCGTACATGGCGAGCGTGGCAAGGTCGAACGTGGCGATGCTGCCGTTCACGTTACCCGTGACGACCATGGATGTGCTTTCACCAGGCAAGATGGCGAGCGAGAGCACGCCGTGCTTCGGCGACTTGTTGCTCGCGATCGGGGCGAGCGACGGGAATCGCCACGAACGGATCCAGCCGTCCAACCCGCCCGTGACGAGCACGTGCTCGCGCGGATCGAACGCCCCGGCGAAGATGCCCCGAGAATGCGCGCCAGGCTGCTTTGCGATGGCGTGCAAGTCAACCCCGTCCAAGATGGTGATAGAACCATCCCCGGTAAGGAGGACGAGATTATTAACGTCAACGAGTAGCATTCGCTCGATTCTGGCATCCACGCATGCTTTTTTTATACCGGTTCCCGTTTCCAACGGCCACGAGAAAAGGTAGCCATCCTCTTGCCCCGTGAACACTCGCGTCTCGTCGTGGGACAGCGACATGCAGAAGGTGCGGTCGTTCCCGTTGAGATTGCGCCGGGGGAGCAACGCATCTACTTGCACGTCGATCCGGGGGACACGGTCTCCCAGGCAAGCTTTCATTACGCCGCGCAAGCTGATCTTGTTTCAGAATGCGCCGTGCCGAGATAAGGATCCACATTATATTCGATAGTGAACCCTTGTCGCTAGCATGGGCTTCGTGAGTAGTGCGAATTTCAAGTTGAGCCTGGTAGCATGTATTTAAGATGGGTGAATCCGATTACAAGCAAGGGAATCTTCCATCATCGAATCACGGATGATCCACATCATGAGCAAAGCGTACACGGTACTGTTTGTAATGGGTTACATCTTGGCCGTGGGCTTGATGGGCCTCGGTGCGATCTTCTTGATGGCCGCTCCAGCAATAGAGGCCCCCTTCATTCAAAACCTGGTAACCGGGCTCATCATGCTCGCCGCGGGCGTCGTCATCATCGTCGGCTTGCGATTGCGCCAGCGTGTCGTCGTCGAGGCGAAGGTCACCCTCAAGCCGACGCAAATGAAGGAGTTCAAGTGCAAGAACTGCAGCGCGGCGTTATCGGAGAAGGACTACACGATCGCGAAGAACGGCACGGTCATCGTCAAGTGCACCTATTGCGGCGCGCTGTACGAGCTAGCAGACAACCCTATCTGGTAGGCTGGGGGGTCTGCACGAAAAAACAAGGTAGGCGGTAAAATGCACACCAAGCACATAAAACACATCCTTGCCCTCGCCATCACGTTCACGGTGCTCGTTCCCGCGTGCACGGCCATCGCAACAACGGTCGGGGGAGCCCTTGACACGCAATGCAGTGACATCGAACCCGCTGTGATCACCCCGCGACAGGAGTATAATTTCCGAGTCACGAACATGCTCGCGCGTTTCTTTCTCGAGTACGACGGCTCGGTGACGATCAAGTACAACATCACTTTTAAAAACTTGGCCTATTACCACGCGCTCGACGTCGCGGACATCGGCTTTCTAAATCGTAACTACCGTCTTGAGACCGTGAAGGCAAGGATCACGGACAGCGGTACCTGGTACGACTTGACCAGCATCGAGACTTCACCCTACGTGCAAAACGGCGTGGCGATAGATTTCGGTTCACACGACATTCCCTACAACGTGGAAGAAACGCTCTACGTCGAGTGCAACAATCCTCGCGTGCTCTACTCGGATTCCGGGGATTCAAGCAAGGCGTCATTTGTTTTCACTCCCACGTGGTTTGACCACTCGTACGGTGGTAGCACGATCTACAACATGAACGTGACGCTATACTTCCCGCCCAACGAGCTGGACGGCTCCCAGCTGAAGTATCATGAGAAGCCAACCCCATGGTATCCACCAGCATCCGGCTTGAAGAATTTCACGACACCGCTGGAGCAGCGATTGTATTACTCGTGGTTTTTCGCAAGCATTTCTCAATCCGCGCACGAGTTCGGCGCGTCCTTCCCGAAAAGTTGGGTTGCTCCCGGCTGCATCCAGACGGATCCCTGGGTGGTCATCCTCACGTGGGTGCTGGTCGCCGTCGGTGCCGGTATCATCGTGCTGGCGAGCGTCATCTACCTCGTAACCCAGCACAAGAAAAAAGCGAGGACACAATATTACCCGCCCGTCCAGAAGGCAGCGAGCCCCTTCGGTGGCATCTTCTGCTGCGCCGCCATCATCACGGCCGTTGTCATTTTCGTGTTCGTCGATGACTATTTCATGCTCTTGTACGGCGTGACGATCGCCTTGCTCGTGCTTGCGTTCGTGTTCATCGCCTATTTCCTGGCCAAGGCCATCGACAAGCGGCGGCTCAAGTACGAGAAACCGAAGCTGAGCGTCGAGTGCGTCGGCGTTAACAAGAACCTGACCGTGCCAGAGGCGGCGATCATCAAGAACACGGAACTCGGGAAGGTCATTTTCTTGATCATGTTCGGCATGATGAGGAAGGGTCTCATCGAGATCTCCCAGAACAAGCCGCTCGTGCTTGAAAAGAAGCAAAAAATCGTCCCGGAGAACCTGCGCACGCTTGCCGAGGAAGGGCGCAAGTTGCGGGACTACGAGATCGATTTCTACGAGGCGATCGGGCCCACGGGTTCGATACTGGAGCCGAAGTTGCGGGAAACGCTCATCCGCATGATCAAGAAGACGCACGCGAAGATGGTCGGCTTCGACTTGAAAGCGACGATCGCCTACCACGATTCGATGATGGAGAAGGCGTGGAACCAGGTGAAGAACACGAGCGGCGACATCAAGTTCGACGAGATCGCCGACCAGTTCGGGTACCTCGTGCTCGATGAAAACTTCTCCAAGAAAGCCCCCACTTATTTCGGCACGAGGACGATTTACATGCCGTATTGGTACGCTCGGCCTTATGCTATTTGGCATAGCACGCCCGGCGTGTTCTCGAGCATTGCCGCGCCGTTCGCGCGCACGGGCAGCATGGGTGCTATCAACGCGATCGATTTCGCCATGTCCATCTCCTCTGGCTTGTCGAACATCTCCAACAACATCGCCACGAACGCGTCCAATTTCTTCTCGTCAATCGTCAACGCGGTCTCCCCGACCCCGAGCCCCTCGTCTAGCAGCTCTGGCGGTGGCGGTCGCAGTTACTCGGGCGGCTCTTGTGCTTGCGCGTGTGCATGCGCGTGCGCGGGCTGTGCTTGCGCTTGCGCAGGTGGTGGACGCTAGTTCTTTTATCCGCCCTTCTCTTTTTCCTTTTCTTCCAGCGCTGGTTTCGTAACACCTTTTTCCGCCGGTTCAGGGCGTTCCAGCAATCCTCTCACGAGCCTTGCCATCTTCGACTGCAGCCCCGGGTCCTTCTTGAAAAAGTAGAGCCTGGCCCTCGGGTTCCACGGGTCGAGCCGGAATTCCTGCCCGCGGGGTATGCCGGGATCGAGGAAGTGCAACGACCACTCGTGGCCATCCTCGATGGTCAAGGACTTGACGGCGCTCCAATGAGCGTCTTTGAGCACGAGAATGCCACAAGTATCGAAGTTATCCATCAAGAAGGCCTCGTCTGCCGACCTATCCCTGGCAGCGGGGCAGCCCTTCGTCCATCGCTTTCCGGAGGCTTTTGCCACGGTCAGCGCTCCCGTCCCGTCCTCCGACCCCGGGAAAGCGACTGTCTTGTACCCGAACAATGCCATCAACAATTTTACCTCCACGTTGGACTTGACGGTCGTGGCGTAGCTTTCCAGCAGCCTTGCAGGCACCTTGCCCGTCTCAATAAAAACATCGAGCATGTCCGCGATCGGCCCGCTCCCGGCCCGTTTCCCGCACATGCGAACGCGCATCTCGTAGAGTATGACCGGCTGGATGTCCTCGTACAAGGCCGCATCATACTTTACGAGAGCTTCCTGGATGGTTTCGGACCTGGCTGCTTGTAGGAGTAAATACGCGCAAGCGAGCTGGTACCTCGTGCCGACACGGTTAAGACTTGGTTTCAACCCCGTGTATTCCCGGTCGAGCAGCTCGCTCGTCTCGTCGAGCAGCACCTTGCAATTGGAATCCGCCCCTGGCTTTAAGATCATCAGCGCTGAGGCAAGCCCGCATGCTCCACGCATTTGAGAAACGTGCTCGATAGGGTTCTCATAAACGTCCTTGCTCGTGATCGTGCGCCCCCGTCTTGACTAGCCGCCTGTCATGCGGTCACGATCTATCTACATCACGCTGGCATAAATCAAGGGGGTTGCTAAACAGTCCAGTTTTTGCTAGACAAAGTTGGACACGGTGTGGATGATATCCCGGTTTATGGGCCATGATTGGATGATGCATGGCATCATGACATCATGCGTGAGGATCGGCAT
>Ga0172366_10001337_pt1 | contig 19047 bp, 11 predicted proteins | sample LakKivSesite69cm_FD_114533 | JGI IMG/M metagenome (GOLD analysis project Ga0172366, IMG submission 114533) | Sediment microbial communities from Lake Kivu, Rwanda - Sediment site 69cm | ecosystem: Environmental > Aquatic > Freshwater > Lake > Sediment | place: Rwanda: Western Province, Lake... | reverse complement strand
CAATATTGGATGCTGCTTTCAATTCCTCCATGCGCTGATTAACCCTCCTGGCCATAATGCCAAATGCTTTTTGCATTTCTTTTGCATCTGTCAGTCGCTTTTCTAACTTATTTGACTTGTAAGAGATTTTCACTGTAAAGATATATTTTATTAACGAAAAAAGTTAATAATATTTTATTTTATTTAAATATTTGTTTTAAACTTTCCGAGAGTAAAGAATAACTGAGTCAGTAAGCATCAGAAATAGTCATGCTTCTCAACAATTTATTTTGTTGAGCTTGATGAATTTGATAAAGGAGTTGGAAGTTAATATAACTCCGGATTGGAATTTGCTCTTGATTTGTCATTCGTCAGCTTAAGAATTTATGGCTGTCATTGAAGTAGATTGGAAACAACTTATAACGGTTGGCGGCATGAATAGTTGCCTGTTATTGACGATTTAACCCTATTAATAATGCTACATAGAAGTAATAATAAGCCTTTTGAAATCTTTCAACCAGGGAATTATTTATGCCGCATTTTTAGCACATATTGGATCTATTTCATTAACCTCTTTATTATTATAGAGTTATTATATCTTCTTATAAGAATCGAATCACTATTATCTAGGAGATTATCTTTAATTTCCCTTATAAAGATTGAGTCATTATTATCATTAATTATTACCTGATTATTAGGTAAACGAATAGGTGAATCAATAAATTCAATATTTTTTTCCTTTTTCAATTTATTTTCAATTGTACCAGTAAAAAATAACACATTGATTATTATTGAGATAATTAATAACAATGTTAGTACTATTACCAGTAATGATGGTGATTTGTTTATAAAAACTTTCAATATGTTGAATTTTATTTCATTTCAATGTTTGCCAACTAATAAAACAACCTCAAGCCATATAGTTGTCTTATTATCAGATAAATCATCCATAATTAACCTGGCAGCGCAGCTGTAATTCCACTAATGAATTTATAATAATCCATATTCCCATTCCCATAGCCCATCCTGACCACAACCAGCTTCTTTGACGGGATGACGAACACACGTTGCCCGAGGAAACCGTCCATATAATAAAGATCATCAAAACCCTGCGGGAACTCCCCGGGAGTCCTGAGCCAGATCATTGCCGCATAGCAATTATCGGGCGAATTGGTGGGTGTAAGCGAATAATCGATCCATGCCGGTGCCAGGATGGTATCTCCGTCAAAGACACCTTTGTTCAGGTACAACATCCCAAACCTGGCCCAATCCCTGGTTGTGGCATAACAATAAGATGATCCGACAAACGTGCCGGATGCATCGGCTTCGAAAACCGCGCTGCTCATGCCTGTCCGGCTGAACAATTCCCTGTAGGGCAGCATGTGATATTGACGGTCATCCCCCAGATGGTGACGTATCAGGCCTGACAGTAAGTTCGGATAGCCCGAGCAGTAGTACCAGTGTGAGCCCACCGTATAATCCAGCGGCCTTTGAACGACATACTCATACATGTCTCCTGACATATACAGCATCTTTGTCACCTCGGAAAGGTTAAAATAATTCTCAACCCATTGCAACCCGGCATTCATATGAAGCAGGTTGTCAATAGTTATTGTCCTGCGTTCGTCATTCGCCCATACCTCAATGCCTGCAGGCTTATTGATATCGAGTGATCCTTCCTTTACCAGGATACCTGTCAGGGCGTTCACCACAGTTTTGGCCATTGACCAGCCCAGCAGCTCAGTGTTCCGGTCAAATCCGGGTGCATATTTCTCAAACACCAGGAAATTATCATAAACCACCGCCACTGTCTGTGTTTTATAGAATGGCTCGCTTCCCGGAGCATCAAAAAAATGGCTGACAGCCGTATCCAGAGCCTCATAGTTGACACCCGCCAAAAGTGTGTCGTGCAGCATGTTCCCCTTCGGCCAGTAGCTTGTTTCAGGATCACAGGCCGGTGCAGGGATGGTATCCAAAGCCTGTGCCCTTATTTCCTGTTCTGTACGGTCAACCACGACGGCACAACCCAGTCCCTGCCTGAATACAGCTTTGCGCTTCGCCAGGCCAAGCAGTGAGGCTGTAACGGATTTTTCTGTTTTATTGATCCTGGTCTTCGCCAGCGATATGGGAAAGAACGACAAATCCTGTTTTTCCACGGATGCCGGATCCCTGCCGGCAATGAAGACACATGAGCACATGTCTTTGGCGGCAAAGGCAGTGATTATGGGAAACCTGGGCCATGCAAACACAACTATCGCGACAATAACTGTCAGCAGCAAAAGCCATAGCGATCTTTTCAGTAGTTTCTTCATAATTGTTCATTTATAAGGTAAGGATCCCGTGATCCTTTAAAATTACGATAACATCCTTTTCTGCACCTTTGTCATAGAATCTGGCGCCCCTGTCCCCGGGCTGGGGAAGGAAAGAGATATCGGCACCGATCATACGGTCACTATTTTTTGAGGGCATTGTTATCTGGCTCTCATCAGGCCTGAGCAATTGAATACCTGCACAGGGGTTCTCATGAGAAAGGACATTTTTCTAAATATACCTAATTTTTTGGAAAATATTCCTTTTGCAGTATCCAGGGGGGTGATCTGCAGGGGCTGAACCCGCATCAGGACAGAAAGACCGGCAGGTTCGTTCTCTATCCTTTTTACCGGGGTTTAAAAGTATGCGGGAGCACCGTAGTTCTGCCTGGAGGATACAGTTACCGATACCAGGGAGCTATATTCCGGATGAATTCAACTGTCATTGCTGAGAGATCGCTGTAACGGATACATCAACTATTCCCGCAGGAAAAGGCTTTTTGTGGAAAACTCCGGATCACAGGTGAGGTTGACATGCAGCTTGCGCAACCCTGCCTCATCACCGGGAGTGGGTATGTGCGTCAGGTGAACCTCACAGCCACGTAATGATTTCAGTGCCTCAACAGCCATCTGGGCTGCAGGATTGGAGATGGCACTGATGCCAAGGACAATAAGTGTTTCTTCAAGGTCAAGGCTTGTCATTTTACCCATCAGCACTTCTTTCTTCAGCCAGGTCAGGGAATCTATAATGCTTTTAGGCAGCAGGTGCATGCTGCCAGGCAGATTTGCCAGATGCTTGGTGGCATTAAGGATAAGGCTTGATGAAGCATGCATCAGCGGGGAATTCTTTCCTGTTATGATCGTCCCGTCCTTAAGCTCGATAGCTGCTCCACAGTAAATACCTTCATTTCCCTTTCCATTATTCCTTGCATCACCCGCAGCTTCCCTTGCAGGCTTTACCACCACCCTGTCTTCCACCTTAGCATTTACTTTTTCCATGATCTGGTCGGCCCTGTCAAGGGTATCCCTGTCCACGAGCCCCATAGCATATTCAACAGCACATCTGAAATACCTCCGGATGATCTCCTGGTGGGACGCTTCAGCGATCACATCATCATTCACAATCCCTGCACTGGCCCTGTTCACCCCCATGTCGGTAGGTGACTGGTAAATGGATTTCTCACCTGTGATTTTTTCAATGATTCTTTTGAGAAGGGGAAATGCTTCAATATCCCGGTTATAGTTGACGGTTTTGATGTTATAGGCTTCCAGGTGATGATGATCGATCTGCACCAGGTCTTTCAGATCGACAGTTGCTGCCTCATAAGCCACATTGACCTTATGGGAGAGAGGCAGGTTCCATATCGGGAAGGTTTCAAACTTGGCATAGCCTGCCCTGACCCCGTTCTTGTATTCATGGTACATGTTGCTCAGACAGGTAGCCAGCTTGCCACTGCCCGGACCAGGTCCGGTGACGACTACGATCGGTCTTTTTGTTTCGATATGTTCGTTCGAGCCGTAACCCTGGTCACTCACGATCAGATCCACGTTCGACGGATAACCTTTTGTGAACTTATGGGTGTACACCCTGATGCCGTTACGCTCCAGCTTGTTCTTGAAGGCCCTCGCAGGCGGCTGGTTCTGATAACGTGTAATGACCACGGCTGTTATATCTATCCCCCAGTCCTTAAAATCATCAATGGTTTTCAGAGCATCAGTATCATAAGTGATCCCGAAATCGGCACGGATCTTTTTGCGTTCAATATCTCCGGCATGAATGCAAAGAATGACGTCAATCTTGTCTTTCAGCTTCTGTAACAGGCGCATCTTAACATTCGGATCAAAGCCCGGCAGTACCCTGGCAGCATGGTAATCATAAAGTATCTTGCCTCCAAACTCAAGGTACAGTTTATCATGGAACCGGTTTACACGCTCAAGGATGGCAGCTGTTTGTTCATTCAGGTAGGCTTCGTTGTCGAAACCAACCTTCCGGGATTGTTCAGGTTGTTCGGACATATTCAGAGTAATGAGCCTTAAAAATATAAAAAATCTGTATGATCCCTGCCGTTCACATTTCCCCTGTTCAAAATTTCTTTTCTCTTACCCGCTCCTTTCTGATGATCTTGTTTTTAAAAAATTATGACCGGTGTAAAGAACAATCCCCTGTACCTGCACTGACCGGTTGCATACCTCCCTGCCGGAACAGACAGGAATGACCGGCTATCTGTAAAGGTTTTTTGTTTTTTTTAAAAATATTGCTAACATTGTGTTACGAAAATATTAAACGTGTTACTGGTATCAGGATAAATATTTAAAACAATCCTTATGAATAACCTTCAAAAATCTTTCACAGGTCTGATCATTATTATTTCTTTTCTCTGCCAGGCGGTAACAGGACAGAGCATCACCAGCGACACCCTCGAGATTGGTGAAGTGGTAGTTACAGGTACCAAGGTGGAAGTGGTCAGAAAGAATGTACCCATGACAGTATCCCTGGTGGAGAGGGAAGAGCTGGAGCGGTCGGTCGAATCGGCCCTGCTTCCTGTACTAAGTGAGCAGGTCCCGGGATTATTCGTCACGGAAAGGGGTATTACCGGCTTCGGTGTATCCACGGGTGCTGCCGGTCAGATTAACATCAGGGGCCTCGGGGGAAACCCGACCACCCAGGTGCTGATACTGATTGACGGACATCCCCAGTTCATGGGCATGATGGGGCATCCCCTTCCTGATGCTTATGTCACCTCAGACGCCGAGCGTGTGGAGGTGATACGCGGGCCGGCTTCCATCCTTTACGGATCAAATGCCTTCGGAGGGGCTATCAACATCATTACCAGGAAGCAAAAAAAGGAAGGCCTGACGGGCACTGCCAGGTTACAGTATGGATCGTTCAACACCCAGAAATACCAGGCTACAGCCGGATTCAGGAAAAACAAGTTCAGCATTTTTGCCTCTGTGAACCATGACCGGACCAACGGACACCGTGACAGCTCAGACTTCCATATAACAAACGGATATTTAAAATCATCATTTTCATTTAATCAGAACCTGCAGCTCACTGCAGACTTTAATATCGCTAAGTTTGAAACCGGTGATCCCGGGCCTGAAGGCGGAGTGGCCGGTGAACGGATCGACATCCTGAGGGGGAAGACAGCATTATCACTGGATAACAAGTACGAGCATCTGGAAGGGGCACTCAAGCTGTACTACAATTTCGGGGATCATGATATTACTGACGGATGGCATTCCAACGATGAAATGTATGGTTTAATGCTATATCAGGGATTGAAGCTTTTACCCGGCAACATCCTTACCATTGGATACGACTTCATGCAATACGGTGGCAAGGGAGGTCCTGTCATTACAGTAATCCGTGATAAAGATGGAAATGTTATCATGCCGCCGCAGTTTGTCATCTCAGAGTACAGTAATAAATGGATAAGCACTAAAGATAATGCCTTATACGCTTTTGTGCAGCAAAACCTCTTCAACAGTCTTATATTGAACGGGGGGATACGGCATGAAATAAATGATGTCTATGGTAATGAGTGGATCCCCCAGGCAGGAGTGGTCTGGAACATCAGCGCCACGACCTCCCTTAAAAGCTCCATATCAAAAGGATACAGACCTCCCTCTGTCCGTGAGCTTTACTTATTCCCACCGGCCAATGACAAGCTCCTGCCTGAACGCATGACCAGCGTGGAAGCCGGATGGGCGCAACACTGGATGAAAGGCAAGCTGAAGACGGAGATTACCGCCTTCACCATGGATGGACAGAACCTTATCGTCATGGTTCCTTCCTCACCACCGCCCCCACCTATTTACAAGAACACAGGACACTTCACCAACAAAGGCCTCGAGCTTGCCTTGAATTATAATCCTGTCAGCATCCTCAGGCTGCAAACTAATTATACTTTCATTGATATGAAGAATCCAATGCCGGGTACCCCCGGGCATAACCTTTTCCTTTCGGGTACCTGTTCCCTGAAGAAGTTTTCCTACATGGTCAAACTCCAGAATATTTTTAATCTCTATAATGATAACGGGCATGGAAGTGTCGAGGTCATTGAAAAATCCTACCATGTCCTTGGAACCAGGATCGGATATGAATTGAATAAGTTTGTCGACATATACGTGTACGGCAATAACCTGCTGAATCAGAAATATCAGATAAACAAGGGATATCCGATGCCCGGCGTAACTATTTTTGGCGGGGTGAACCTTAAATTTAATTAAGAGACACCGGCAAAGAATAAGTCACCTGTTCATTCCTGATGCAACAGCAATATCCGGGTGTTCAAATGCGGAATCTGCTTCCCCCCTGGGTAATCCGGAAGGGCAGGTCAGACCTTCCCGAAATACACCCCGTCTTTCAGAAGTGTGTCTCTGAGCAACCGGAAGGACAGGTCACGGCTGCCGCATTCTTTGGCAGCACAGAGGGCTGCAGCTGTCCCCGATGCCTGTCCCTGCCCCATACAGCTTACCGTATTACGGGTGGACATGTGGGCCCTCTGGTCTGAAGTTATCATCATCCCGCTAACATACAGGTTGTCAATACCACTGACACATAAAGCCCTGTAAGGTATGCCATAAGTGCCTCCGTCCTTCACCTGGTAGCGGGGAGCAGAATCATGAAAGCCATAGGTGAAGACCTCATCATCAAAATGCCTGGCTTCGACCACATCCTCATGGCTTATATCATAGTCGCAATCTATGAGCCTTCCCCTCCGGATATTCAGGCAGGGGCTTGTGCGGGCAATAAATGCTTTCTTACAGCCGGGGATGTGCTTGCGGAACAGTTCAATACCTTTGAATTGCCTCTGCCTTAACTCCAGTTCAGCTTTCGCAACCGTATCCCTGTCTGTCGGACTTACGGGAAGCTTCACATTGAACTTAATGAACATCAGGTAGTTGTCATGAAGAGTAGTGGTCACAAAGGACATCCCGATCGCATCCGCCTCTTTTTCAAACTTCTCAGATACAGCAACAGCCCGTCCTTCCACCCTCACAACCTGCCCGTCCTTCCCTCCTCGAACACCACGGCTAAGTTGTACAACGGCATCTTTTGACTCCAGGAATTTATACAGGCTTTCAATATCCACATTACCCATGCCGACGCTGTTACACACCTCGTAATCATTTGGTTCTGTGAATGTTGCACCACTAAAGGCTGCCAGGTCACCATAGGCTGTACAGTCAACGAATGACCTGGCAGTGAACACTTCCCTTCCTGACCGGCTTTCTGCTATTATACCTCTGACTGCAGTGCCATCCATAACCGCTCCCCTGACAAAGGTATTCAGGCAGGTATATACCCCGGCTTCGGAAAGCATTTCAAGGGTGACAAGCTTATACAGTTCGGTATCGATTGCTGTGCACACCGAATCATAATCAAGACCCTTATACATTGGAGCATGGCCTGATGAACCTCCCAGAGGTATGAGCCTGTTGATGATCTCCTGTGGTATGCCACGCACCACCTGCTTCTTTTCCACACCGGGGAACGCTGTCCAGAGGTTATAGAAACTGTGCAGGGCAGTACCTCCCTCTACAATTGTGCCCCCTGTATAACCTTTTGCCTCCACCAGTACTGTCTTTGCTCCCTGGCGGGCAGCAGCCAGTGCAGCGACAACACCTGCAGTGCCACCTCCTGCAATGACCACATCAAAATCACGGACAGCTAATTTCGTGGATGGTTCAATATAAAAGCCTTTTTCTATTTTGCTCTGTTTGTTTTCCCTACCGGTTGAACAACCGGTTCCGGTAATAGCACCAAGGCTAAGTAACAGGCTGTACCTGGAAAAATCTCTTCTTTTCATTTTTGGTGGAATTTATATTTAGCGGTTATAAACTTAAAATAAAAAACCCTATTGATCAATACCCGTATGACCTGATTTGACCTGATCGGATGAAAATTGATCCGATGAAACTTGATCGGATGAAAAATAATCGCAATGCGATATTTTTCGATTTATGTCATTAAGTATAAGTATTCTGTTGAATGATTATCCGAAAGATAAATTGTTAAACCAAACCATAAATAATTAATTATTATGATATTCGAAAAAGGTCATTTATATCATATTTATAATCAGGGAAATAACCATGATAAATTATATTATAACAGACAGGATTACTTGTTATTTATGAAGAAAATCCGAAAATATATCATTCCTTATGCTGATATTCTGGCGTGGTGTTTAATGCCCAATCACTTTCATCTAATGGTTCAGATCATTTCGACTGAGATAACTATTAAACATAAGGAAAGTACTGACTGTAAGAATAGTAAAAAAAGAACACTTAACAGTTCCATAGCAATAATGCTTCGATCATACACGAGAATAATTGATCAGGAGCAGGAAAGAGTTGGCTCACTCTTCCGACAGAAAACAAAAGCTGTCTGCCTTGATCCTGCCGATGGATTCGCACCAGTCTGGTATAAATTGAGCGGATTAACCAAGTTAAATTATCAATTTCCTGAATTCCAGTACCCCCAGATATGCTTCAATTATATACATAATAATCCTGTAGACAGCAGACTTGTCAAGGATATTTCATCATGGGAATTCTCATCAGCACCAGAGATACTTGGATTGGTGAAATCTAGGATAGCTAACAAACAAAAAATTTTAGAATTAGGTTTGAAATTATCAATTGAAAATGAGCCTGCCTTATGAATCGATTTGACCGATCCCATCCTATGAACTTATGAATTTGATCCGATTAAACCTAAAACCTGATCGGATGAAACTTGATAGGATGAAAACTCATCCGATGAGAAATGATCGGATGAAAATATTATTCAACCCGCAGGCTTTCGGCAGGATTCCGGACCGCGGCTTTATAGGATTGATAGCTGACAGTTAGCAGAGCTATAAACACTACAATAAGTGAGATCAACAGAAGCCATAAGAAAAATATCCAGAGATTAAAACTTAAATGATAGGCGAAGTTCTGCATCCATCGTTTTACGAGAAAATAGGAAGGGACAGATAATAAGGCAGCAACACCCAGCAACCGGATCGTTTCCATGGAAAGCATCCATATGATAGAGCTGACCGGTGCACCGGTGGCTTTCCGGATACCTATCTCTTTTGTGCGCTGGGAGGTACTATAGGAGATAAGACCAAGCAGTCCCAGACAGGACAGGAAGATGCAGAGAATGGAAAAAATGATCAGAATCTGGCCGGTACGACGCTCCGGTTCAAACAGTTTATTAAACTCATCATCCAGCCACGTATATTCAAAAGGATATTCCGTACTAAAATCATCCCAGGCCTTCTGAACAAAATCCAGAGTTTTCTGGATATCCCCTCCCCCCATCCTTACAAGGATATATCCTTCCCAGTTGCCGGGCATAAAATGCATGGCCATCGGGTGAATATCTTCATGCATGGATTCATAATGATAATCTTTGACAATACCGATAATCGGGTAATAACGCAATTCATCAGGATGCTCTCCAGGCTCCACAAAACGGGTGTTCAGCGGGTCTTTTATCCCCAGTATCTTCACTGCAGCTTCATTAATAACAATACCGAAAGAATCTGTTGGGATTTCACGGCTATGAAACCGTCCCCGGACAAGCTCCAGGTTCATCGTCTGATCAAAATCATAACTGATATAAGACGTCATCAGCAACAAGGTATTACTCATATCCTGTCCTTCCAGCCAGTGTGCATTGTTCCAATAATTTTTTGAAGGTATATGAGTTGAATTTGACACACTGATAATATTAGCATGCTGCTTCAACTCCTGCTTAAATGCATCGATCTTATCTCCCAGTGCATCAGATCTGGAAATAACCAGAACATTTTCCTTCCCGAAGCCCGGATCTTTTTGTTGCATATAATACAATTGCAGACTTACAAATGAAGTCCCGATCAGGATTATTATCGCAACTGCAAACTGAAGTGTTACGAGAATGCTTCTCAGGAGGCTCCTGCTGGATCCCGATTTCAACTCTGATTTCAGCACTGCCGCGGGCTGAAAGGATGCCAGGACAAAGGCAGGATAGGTACCGGCCATAAGTCCGACCAACAGGGCAAGTATAATTAGAAAAGGAACAGTATAGGTATTACTGAAAATCTTAAAATCCAGATCAAGCCTGATCATGTTATTATAGCCGGGCAACAGGAGATACACAACGATCACTGCCAAGACCAGTGAAATTAAACTCATGAACACTGTTTCAGTAATAAACTGGTATACAAGGACAGACCTGTGAGATCCCACCACCTTTCGCAAACCCACTTCCCTGGCGCGTGTCGTTGCCCGGGCAGTGGCAAGGTTCATAAAATTAATACAGGCAACGATCAGTATCAGGATGGCTATGATCAGGAAAATATATACATAAGTAATATTACCGTTCGGTTCAATCTCCTCCTGAAGGTTCGAACCCAGGTGAATATCTGTTAATGGCTGTAAGAAATAACCGAATGTATTACCGGCTGCTTCGAACTGCTCGAGCCCTATTCCTATGAACTTTTCTATATTCGGTCCCACATATTTAATGACCATCTGCCGCATACCGTCTGTGAACTTCTGAATGTCAGTGCCGGGAGCCAGCACTATGTATGTATAAAAGTTGTGGTTAACCCAGTTATCGCTCCTGCTGTTGCGGAAAGTGCTCAGAGAACCTATCATCCCGAAATGGAGGTGCGAATTTACCGGCACATTTTCCATAACTCCCGTTACCTCATAGAGGTTAGTGTCTTTTTCTATCCTTAATGTCTGCCCAATTGGATTTTCGTCTCCGAAATATTTGGTGACATACCGTTCTGTCATAACAATACTGCGTGGCCTGGTCAGTACAGTTGCGGGATCACCTTTTAGCAACCTGAAACTGAATACCTTAAAAAAACTTGAATCGGCAAACACAAAGTCCTTGTCAGTTTCGTTAAATCTTTTTTCACCTGAACGCACCAGCCATCCACCAAACTTTGCATAACGGGTTACCTCTTCAACTTCAGGGTAATCGTTACGTAATGCTTCAATCATCGGGGCAGCGGTGACAGCCTGGTTAATCTCGTTCCCGAGCATTTTCCCACGTACTCCTATCCGGTAAATCCGGTCTGCTTTCTCATGAAAACGGTCATAAGTAAGCTCATTGATTACATATAAAAAGATAAAAATGCTTGAAGCCAGACCAATAGCCAGCCCCAGTATGTTTATAAATACATATCCGGGTTGCCTGATAAAATTGCGGATTATAACCTTGATGATATTTTGCAGCATATTCAAACAGTATAAATTGGCAGGCAGAACATATATTCCAGACGATGTTAATATACATAAAGTTACTCTATCAACACGAAATATTGAGCGTCGTTATATAAAATTCATCTATAAAATTCATCGGATGAACCTCATCTACCTCGAAATATGGTTTTTTTTGTATTGACGAATGAGAATAAGGATAATGGACTGATTTATAGCACTTTATCAGTAAACAGATTATAATTCTCTCCTTCTCTGCCGGCACAAAACCTGATTCCATGAATGTGAAGATGGAAGCCGCTATTATCCGCCCGGAGCCGAGGAGAAAGGGTAAAACCGATTAAATTCATCGGATGAGTTCATCGGATGAACTCATCCGATGAAAACTGATTTGTATTATCTTTGCTTTTCAGTAAAACCGGATTCAATGAAAAGACTTTTATATCTGCTGGCAGTTGCAATACTTTTTATCGCTTTTGCATGCGAAGAAGAAGAGTCTGAGCGATTCAAGCTCTTAACCACTCCGGTATGGGCATCCGACAGTCTGCTTGCTGAAGGTGTCGATGCCAGCGGTCCCGGTGGTATCCTTGAAAAGTTCAAGGGGGATGCCAGATTCAACAAGGACGGCACCGGTGTTTTCGGGAAGTATGATGGAACATGGAAATTTGTCTATAATGAGACACAGATCATGATCACTTCAGATTCCCTTGCTCTTCCGCTGACTGCCCTTATTGATGAGCTGACCAATATCTCCCTGAAAATCAAAACTTCCTATCCTAACAAGAACGAACCAACCAATCCACTGGATATCCGGATGACATTCAAGGCAAAGTGATACGTTATACACTTGCAGGTTTTCTGTTACTTATAAGTATCTGCTCCCGGGGAGCAGATACAACCGCCGTCATTCATGGTAAGGTCTTTGATGCCGGCACTCTTGAACCGCTTGTTGCCGCATATATTATTTACGGCAATTACCAGGGTGTCATCACTGATAATAATGGCCATTATAAGCTTACCGCAAGCCCTGGCAATACAAGCATCACATTCCGGTATATCGGATATAAATCCATAACCAGGACGGTCACCCTGAATCCGTACGATACCATCGAGCTGAATATAGGGCTGGAACAGGATATATCCGGGGTATACCAGATCGTGGTAAGTGCAAACAGGACCGAGCAGAAGCTATCTGACCTTGCTGTGTCGGTCAGTATCATCAAACCGGAGTTGCTGACCAGGGAGCATATCACCGATCCACAGGAGCTGATCAATAAAACATCAGGCATTGAGGTACTTGACGGACAGGCATCCATCCGGGGAGGGAGCGGTTTCAGCTATGGTGCCGGCAGCAGGGTCCTGGCACTTATCGATGGTTTGCCGGTCCTGGCAGCTGATGCCGGGAACATCAAATGGCAGTTTCTTCCCCTTGAAAACCTATCCCAGGTAGAGATCATCAAAGGTGCCTCGTCTGTCCTTTATGGCTCGTCCGCACTGAACGGTATCATCAATTTCCGTACCGCAGATCCGGGTAATGAACCTGTGACAACATACTCCGCCGAGGCAGGGATATTTGACAGACCCCGCCAGAAAAAGTGGATATGGTGGGATGTACCGAGAGTATTTTCCAATATATCCGTCGCCCACCTGCAAAAGAAAGGCAACACTGACATAGCGTTCGGTGCCAGCCTTTTATTCGATAACGGGTACCGCAGGCTCAATGACGAAAAACTGGCCCGGATGAACCTGAGCATCAGGCATCATCATAAAAAGAAAGAGAGACTGACCTATGGATTCAGGCTAAACGGCGGATATAACCTGAGTGATGATTTTGTGCTATGGGAGGATGCTGAGCAGGGTGCACTGAAACAGGATACATCGACGGCACAGTTGCTCCATGGAAGTTTCCTGGCACTTGATCCATTTATCAGCCTGAAGAAAAATGATCATAACAGGCATGACCTTCGCTTTCGTCTTCAATCCACCCAAAATAAATTCCCCGAGCGCGGTCAGAACAACAGCAATGCCCTGTCTCTCTACTCAGAATACCAGCTGCTTCACAGCATCTTTGAAAAGATGGACCTTACCTGCGGCGTCTCAGAAAATAACAGCCTTATTATTTCCCCCTTTTATGGTGATCATAAAGGAATGAACATTGCAGGATTTGCACAGGTTGATTACCGGCCCGTCGACAGACTGAAAATGATTGCCGGCCTGAGGGTAGAGCAAAACTTCCTGGATAATGATCCCGACAGGCTGGTCCCGGTTTTCAGGACAGGCATAAACTATCAGCCCGCAAAATATACTTTCCTCAGGGCATCTTTCGGACAAGGGTACCGCTATCCCTCTATTGCGGAAAAACATGCATCAACCACCCTTGGGGCAGTGACCATCTTCCCCAATCCTTATATCCTGCCTGAATCAGGCTGGAATTCTGAGGTGGGGCTGAAGCAGGGAATTCTTATCGGGGACATGAACGGTCAGGCTGATTTGTCCTTATTCTATTCACAGAACAAAGACCTTATCGAATATGTTTTCGGACTGTATCCCGATCCTACGAGCGGATCTTATGGCCTTGGTTTTCAAGCTACCAATATAGAACATTCCAGGGTATATGGACTGGAAACAGAGGTCATGCTGAACCATACCATGGGAAATTTTCATTACAGTGCAGAAGGCGGGTATATCTTTATGTATCCCGTTGAATTCAATAAGGTTACAGGCAGGAATACTGATGTTTACTTAAAATTCAGGCGGAAACATTCGGTCAAATTAAATCTCTCGGGAGATTACAGGAAACTGGAGATGGGCTTCACCCTGTATGCGAGATCGAAAATTCTCAATATTGATGATGTATTCCTGAACGAGCTCACACGGGAAAGCATCCTGCCCGGCTTTTACGATTACTGGATGAACGATAACAAAGGTTATTTTTTAATGGACGGCAGCATTGGGTACAGGATAAATGAGAGATATCACCTGTCTCTTGTTGTAAAGAATGTAACGAACACCGAATATATGGGACGTCCCGGTGATATAAGACCCCAGAGAAGCTTCAGTCTGCGCTTCAGTAGCAGTTTCTGACGGATGCTCTGTCTTCATCTCTGGTCCCGGCAGCGACCTTACCGTGTCAGAAGATTATTGTGGCAGGCTGACAGCCGCGGATATTACCGGAAAGCCCGTAAGGTTTAGCCTGCACAGGCGCCTATTGATTACGCGGAGCCCTGTACCTTGCCATACACATGATAAACGCATCGTGATACCCATTCTTCCTTACCTCCTTAAGCTCCTTAAAAGCAATATCTATCTCTTTAAATTCTCCGTAAACATAACGGGTTAGTCCGTCTTTACCTTCAAATTTCGTTACGGGACTAAGGTCTTTGAAATAACTCACAGGCCTGGGTTTTTTCAATGCCATGAACTGAATGGTAAAGGTCAATTCCGGTGATATAGTATCGTGGAGCAGGGATACCATCAATGCTTCCAGCTGCCGCTTCTCCATCATCTGTGCTTCAGGAAAGCCGCTGTCAATGGCATTGTTCAGCAAATTCAGGGTCTTCGCCCTGTTGTTATAATTTCCTGCTGTATAGAGATATTGATTACCTATGATAACCATGGAAATATCTTCCCCGCAGATTGCTTCAGGCAGGGAATCGATGTAGGTATCACTTTGCTGCAGCAGTACCGAATAATTGTAATCATTCCTTGGTCTCAGGTTGTCAGGCACAAATATGCCGGCCACCTTAACATCAGGATCATCGAGGTTGTACAGACGCAGATCAACATGCCGGTTCAACTTCCTCCCTTCCGGGCTGTCGGTACCATCTTCAAGGTAATCCATTGCCACGGGTGCCGCTTCACCTACACCACGTGCCACAAGACGTCCGGCTTCTATGCCATGGGCAGTCAAATAATCTACTACCGACTGAGCCCTTTTTCCTGAAAGCTGGAGGTTATAGTCTGCAGCGCCTCTTGCATCCGTATGTCCCGTCACTTCAAGCTTCAGCCCTGGATATTTTCTCATGACTGTCAGGATACGTTCTGCTTCTGCCCGCGCTGCCTCATTCAGGCTGAAAGCATCATAATCAAAAAACAAACTGTTGAGGATATAATATTCCCTGGCCGGGTTGGGTATGCTACCTGCCGGAGTTGCTCCTCCACCCTTTGCCGCGATGTTACCGGATAATCCTGTTTGCAGGGCTACTCCTGTAACCTCCTCCCCTGCCGGAGTGTTCCCTCCCCTGTTCTCTGATCGTCCGGTAGTATTATCTGCCATCTGCATACTGTCTTTTCCGGGCAACACATTGCTCAGGGTTCCCGTACCCTCAGATAACTGAGAAGTATCTACTTCAACAGTCATCTCATCAATACTTATGCTATCCTCCAGCGGTTGTTCCTCTGTCCTGAAACCAATCTGCACATTAGATTCCGGCTCTCCAAGGCTGACCGAATATATAGCCCTGGCCGGATTTTTCTCCGGTATTACCAGTGAATACAACCCCTGGGGTTTATTCTTTCTTGGCACATAGAACAGATCGTCATCAGTGGTGCTGACCGGATAGCCGATGTTGGCAGGTACTGACCAGGAGGCATCCGGCAACCTGTTGGACAGGAAAATATCATATCCGCCCATGGTGGTATGTCCCTGTGAACTGAAAAAGAGGGTTTTATTGTCTGTCGTAATGAACGGGGTCTCCTCGTTATAGAATGAATTGATCTTTGACCCCAGGTTTTTTGCCGGTCCCCAGTCGTCAGCTACTTCACGTTCTGAAACATAGATATCCAGTCCACCCTGTCCTCCCGGGCGGTCGCTTGTAAAATAAAGCTCCTTACCGCCGGGTGAAATGCATGCATGGGTCTCATAATAATCCGTATTAATCTCATCGTTCAGTGGCACCATAGGGGTCCACTTCCCGTTCCTGTAATGGCTGACATATATGTCTCCCTCAGATCCTTTTCTGTTTGCCAGGTACAATTCATTACCATCCATTGACAGGGAGGTGGGAAAGCTGTAACCTTCTGCCCAGAGCTCCTGGTTTATAACCCTTGGCTGTGTCCACTCTCCTCCTGTGCGGTCGGTCATCAGGATAGCCCTGAAGAACGGCCTGTCATTCATATAGATCAGCCGGTTACCGTTACCTGAGATGATCGCATTATAGGTATTACCCTGCTGGCTGGTCTTTTGTCCCAGGCTGGTATATTTCACACTGACAGGTTTTTTCATCATACGCCTGGCGGTCTGGCAGGAGGCAATCTGCTTGTTTACATATTCCACATCCGCAAAATTGCTCTTAAACATAGCATTCCTGTACTTTTCATAAAATTCCACTGCCTTGTCGAGCTCATAGTTTACCTGGTAGGCACGTGCCATCGCGAACCAGGCTTCCCTGGGTGCATACTTTTCCTTATATGATCCTTCCCTGTATCCCGTGGTAACACCCTCTATGGCCTGCTCAAGAAAGGGAATAGCCTGAACCTTCCCTTCGATCTTGCTCAGATAACAGGCTCCCATCAGAAAGTTCAGGTTATAATTGCCCGGATCGAGCTTGAGCAATTCGGCATAATTAAAGATAGCCTCATCATAATCCTCCATGTAGAAATATTCTTCGGCAGCCAGGAAATAGCTCCTGAACAGTCTCTTTTGTTCCTTCTCATCATCCGGATTCTGTGCCTGGGTAAATTGCACAAGCAGTAAGCCGGCTACAAGCAAAGAGAGGTATCTCATTGACTGGTAATAATAAACCGGGTAAAATTAGTAAAAAACCCATACATGTACAGCCTGAAAAATGATGCTTTATTAACAACGACAGTCTTTTTTAAATGACATCCGGCAATACTGAAAAATACCTGCGGGAAGCATTGCGGGTTAAGGAACTTTTCATAAATTTCAACGCTTAAGTGAGGTCGGATATCGGCATTAATCAGAAATTCCCGGGGTTAACCTGATCTGCCTGTGCATATTAGGTCACAAAAATAATATGAGCATATAATTTATGCCGGCCGGGAGTTAATAAGAAATGCGCTCAGCCTGCAACTAAAAACCTTTTTTAATAGTCATAGTATAGATAAATATCAACCTGAATGATATCCTCACCTGAAGGACCGCTGGTCGGGTCCTCCGATAATTTTGTGAAGCCGGTTATGAAAAGCCTGTCCTGGCGGAAAGTCTTTACAATTGTCATGATAATATGTTTCTTAACTAATAATATACTCGTATGAGAACCCGGGTACTGTTACTGTCAATTTTCCTGTGTGCCTTTATGGTACAACTCACAAATGCCCAGCCGGCGACGGTCAGGTTCTACCTGAACATGAACGGGCAGATCGATCAAGGCAATTTTACCATCGGGGTCGATACGGTTGATATTGCCGGAAGCTTCAACGGCTGGCACATTAATCCCGACACCCTGGTGCATGTTGGAAATGGCTTTTATGCAGTTACGGTGAACAGCGGAATAAATGTCGGGGAAACCATTCAGTACAAGTTCCGCATAAACAGCAGCTGGGCAACTTCAGAGTTTCCCAATGGCATGCCTAACAGAACATACGTCGTTCAGTCAACCAATGACTCGATATATCATTTCTATAATGATTATATAATCAACTCCACCCTGCTCCTGTATCTGCCTTTTGACGGTAATAACGACGATGAGAGCGGGAATAATCATGACGCCATGAATTCATCTGCTGTGCTCGCTGTCAACCGTTTCGGCAAACCCGATTCATGCTTTTACTTTGATGGCGTCGGTTCTTATATGGACTGCGGGGCAGGGTTGAACCTTATCAATGACAGGGATTCTTTCACAATTTCTGTATGGGTATATCCAAATAATCTGCACTCCGGGCAAAATACGATTCTGTCCGAAAGGACGGGAGGAGATAACTACCAGCTTGCTATAACGGATAATGCACTGAATTTCTCCAAGTGGTATATGGGTTATGAGTATCCTTTTACAACACCTCAGGGAGTTTTTACAAACAACAAGTGGTACCACATTGTTATAATCAGGAAGGTTCTGCCTGATAGCCTGCTTATGTATGTGAATGGTCAAAAGATTGCCTCGTTCCAGGACTATAGCCAGATCGATAACAATCTATCGCAGCTACAAATAGGAGTCAATGGATTTGCATTTGATTTCTCGGATATGTTCCAGGGCCGTATCGATGATATACGTTTCTATGACAAAGCACTGTCAGATAGCGAAGTTCATACACTGTTCGCACAACGGGAACTGAACAATGATCTGTCAGTCATCGGCATTGTTCCCGTTTCCCCGCTTAACCTGTGCACTTATCCTTCTGATGATTCAGTCTACTATACCATTGTCAATAACGGGCTGCTCGCACAGAACTCATACGACCTGTACTATTCCACCAACGGAGGGGCAAGCTTTCAGACCGTGGTAATCGACACGACTATTGAAGGAGGGGATACGTTGTTATACCTGATTAGCGGCCTTGATTTCTCTGCTTATGGTGAGTACGGACTAATAGCTGCGGTCGGCCTGCCGGGCGATGAGTTCTCAGGTAATGATACCCT
>Ga0172366_10001336_pt1 | contig 19048 bp, 17 predicted proteins | sample LakKivSesite69cm_FD_114533 | JGI IMG/M metagenome (GOLD analysis project Ga0172366, IMG submission 114533) | Sediment microbial communities from Lake Kivu, Rwanda - Sediment site 69cm | ecosystem: Environmental > Aquatic > Freshwater > Lake > Sediment | place: Rwanda: Western Province, Lake... | reverse complement strand
TCTTAAATCCTGGTAAAGCTTCCAAAAATAAAACCTCCTTGCTTTAATTAGTCGTTAGTGAATAGTCGTTAGTTATATAGTATAACGTAGAGCGGGTAGCGTTTAGCGTATAGTTTTGGATTAGTAAGATATTTGTTCTAATTAAACTATAATGTTAAAGCTAAAATTGTAAGGCCATAATACAAAATTCAAGATTTTTTTGTATATATATCGTATTGCGTAAAGCGATTATAAGCGTATATCATACATCGTGTCATGTAGTAGGGGTTGAATTTACTCAACTCAAGTTTTGTTTTGATAGTTTATTAGCGGGCTCGATGAATCGAGCCCCTACATATTACTTATGTTATCAAATTTCCTATTTACTATACGCTCTACGCTATTCCTTCTTCACTATATACTAATTTTACTTGCTAACTATTTCTTTTATCGCTTCTATAGTAGTATAAATATCTTCTTCGCTAATTCCATAATGAGTAACTAAACGAACTTTGGTAGGTGGTCGCGGGGAGCCTAATATATTATATTTCGCTAACTTAGGCAAAAATTGATAAGTATCTATACCTGACTCCTTAAGGTCAAAATAAACCATATTTGTTTGAACTGTCTCTAAGTCTACTCTTATCTCTTCTATTTTAGCCAAACCTTCTCCTAAAGCCCGGGCGTTCCTATGGTCTTCTTCTAATCTTTCAATCATCTTCTCTAAAGCAATTATCCCAGCTGCCGCTAAAATACCTGCCTGTCGCATCCCTCCACCTAATAGTTTACGGTTTTTACGGGCTTTTTGAATAAATTCCTTTGACCCGGCCAAAATCGATCCTATTGGAGCGCTTAAACCCTTAGAAAGACAAAACATTACCGAATCAACATCTTCAACAAGAATATCGGGTTTAATATTTAAAGCCACAGCAGCATTAAATATCCGAGCTCCGTCTAAGTGAACAAAAATGTTGTATTGATGGGCTAATTGACAGATTTCCTCCGTTATTTTGGGAGAAATAATCGTTCCTCCCGCTCGATTATGGGTGTTTTCTAAACAAATTAAAGCTGTTTTAGGATAGTGAATATTTTCTTCCCTTAAAGCCTCTTTTACATCTTTCTGGTTAAGAATTCCTCTATCACCTGTAATAAGACGAGGTATTACTCCAGCTACAGCTGACATACCTCCCACTTCATAATAATACATATGGGATTCAGCCTCTAAAATTACTTCTTCGCCTCTTTGACAATGAGTTAATACTGCAATAAGATTACCCATAGTACCACTGGGTACAAACAAGGCTGCTTCTTTCCCTACCTTCTTAGCAGCGAGTTTTTCTAACTGATTAACAGTAGGATCTTCTCCGTAAACATCATCTCCCAGCTTAGCACTTTTCATAGCTTCTCGCATTTCATTGGTTGGCAAAGTAACTGTATCACTTCTCAAATCAATTTTTTTTAAATTAAAGTTTTTATTAAAAGTATTTATGATTATTCACCTCCAGATTATATAAAGTATTTAGGAGCCAGAAGCCAGTAGTCAGAATTGATTTGTCGTTGGTATCTCGTACATTATAGCGTATAGTGGGTAGCGTTCAGCCTATAATTAATAAACGAGAACTTATTTTTAGAATTTATAATTTTTTTGTAAGAGTTAGATTTATCTAATTTAAGTTTTGTTTTGATAATTTTTTATCGGGCTCGATGAATCGAGTCCCCACACGCTATACGCTATACGCTCTACGCTACTAATCAATAAATAGTCAAATATCTATCTAATTCCCATTGATGAACTTGAATGCGATAAATTTCCCACTCTTCTCTCTTGGCTTCAATGTAATTTCTTAAAATATGATCAGTTAAGGCAGATTTTACTACCTCATCCTTTTCTAATTCATCTAAAGCATCAGTTAAGGTAGAAGGTAGGCTTTCAATACCTAAGGAAAGTTTTTCTTCTTCACTCATCTTATAAATATTTTTACTTACTGGTTTTCCAGGATCAATCTGATTTGCAATACCATCCATTCCGGCTTTCAAAATTACAGCAAAGGCTAAATAAGGATTGCAAGATGGGTCAGGGCTTCTTAGTTCTGCCCTAGTCCCTTCTCCTCTTGCTGCAGGCACTCTAACTAAAGGACTGCGATTTCTCTCGGACCAGGCAATATAAACCGGTGCCTCATAACCAGGAGTCAACCTCTTGTAAGAATTCACTAAGGGATTAGTAATGGCAGTAAAACCTTTAGCATGTTTTAATAATCCCCCAATAAAATATAAAGCTTCCTTACTTAGTTTATACTCTCCATCCGGATTATAAAAAATATTTTTACCATCTTTATATAAAGATAAATGAGTGTGCATCCCGGATCCATTTATCCCAAAGATAGGCTTAGGCATAAAAGTAACGTGTAAGTTGTACTTTAAGGCTATAGTTTTACCCGTAAGTTTTAAAGTCATTATTCTGTCAGCTGTAGTAAGTGCATCAGAATATCTAAAATCAATCTCATGTTGACCAGGGGCAACTTCATGATGAGAAGCTTCAACTTCAAAACCTAATTTTTCTAAGGCAACTACTATATTTCTTCTTGCCTCCTCACCTAAATCAACCGGGAGAAGGTCAAAATATCCTCCTTGATCATGGGTATTAGTAGTCGCTTTCCCCTTTTCGTCTCTGAAAAATAGAAAAAATTCCATCTCTGGTCCAAAGTTAGCGGTAAATCCCATTTCTTCTACCTCTCTCACTACTCTCTTCAAGTTAGTTCTGGGACAACCTTCAAATGGTGAACCATCGGGATTATAAACTTCACAGGTAATTCGAGCTACATCTTTTTCTTCTTCCCAGGGATTTACCATAAAGGTTGAGTAATCTGGTTTTAAATACATATCTGATTCTTCAATCCGAACAAAACCCTGGATAGAAGAGCCATCAAACATAATCTTTCCATCAAGAGCTTTTTCAAATTCTCTAATAGGAATTTCTACATTCTTGGGCATTCCCATAATATCAGTAAATCTTAATCTTATAAACTTTATCTTTGATCTTTTAACTTTTTCCAAAATAACTTCCTGGTTTATTTTTTTCATTTATAGTTCTCCTCCTTATACACTTTCTTAATTTTAATTTAATTAATTATACTCTTACTATTTTAATTTTACAAAATGCATTTTTGTCTAATATATTTTTTTACTCCACAGTAACACTTTTAGCCAGGTTTCTTGGTTTATCTACATCACAACCTAACTTATCAGCAATATGATAAGCAAACAATTGTAAAGGTATAACCGATAAGATAGGATATAATATATCTAACGTTTTGGGTATATAAAATAATCTATCTACTATATTAGCAATTTCCTTATCTCCTTCTGTTGCAATAGCTATTACCAAGGTATCCCGGGCTTTAACTTCCTTTATATTGTTAATTATCTTAGAGTAAATTCTTCCTTGAGGCGCTATTACCACCACCGGAAATGTTTTATCCAGAAGAGCAATAGGGCCATGCTTCATCTCTCCTGCTGGATAACCTTCAGCATGGATATAGGAAATCTCTTTAAGTTTTAAGGCTCCTTCTAAAGCAATAGGGTAATTAATCCCCCGTCCTAAGTAAAGAAAATTATGAAAATTAAAAAATTCTTCACTCAATTTAGTAATTTCTGGTTCTTTCAGTAAGATAATTTCAACCATTTGAGGAAGTTTTATCAATTCAGAAATTATTTTCTTTATTTCTGCAGGGTTAATGGTATGTCGAACTTGAGCAAAATAGAGAGATAAAACGTAAAGAGACATTAATTGCCCAATAAATGCCTTGGTAGAAGCAACCCCTATCTCTGGCCCAGCTTTAATATATATTACACTATCCGCTTCCCGACTAATAGTGCTTCCTCTTACGTTAGTAATCGCCAAAACATAAGATCCAACCTCTTGACTATCCCTTAGAGCGGCAATAGTATCAGCAGTTTCTCCCGATTGAGATATTAAAATAGTTAAATCCTTCTTATTTAATAGTATCTTTCTATATCTAAATTCAGAAGCATAGTCTACCTCAACCGGGATAGAAGTTAACTCCTCAAAAATATATTTACCTACTAAAGCTGTATAATAAGAAGTCCCGCAAGCCAAGATAAATATTTTTTCTATTTCCTCTATATTTTTTGAAGGAAGAGATATTTCTGAGAGTTCTAAAGAATTTGTAGATAAATTAATTCTTCCTTCCAAGTTGTTGCGTATAACCATAGTCTCTTGAAAAATTTCTTTTAACATAAAATATTTATATCCGCTCTTTTCGGTCATCTCCAAAGTCCATTCAATATTTATTATTTCTTTTTCCAAAATCTTACCCTCAAAATCAATTACCTCTACTCCATCTCTGGTTAGGGTAGCAATCTCTTTCTCTTCTAAAAAGATAACTTTTTTAGTATAAGCAAGTAGAGCTGCAATATCTGAAGCCAAATACATTTCTCCGTCTCCTATTCCAATAATTAAAGGGCTTCCACAACGGGAAGCGACAATTTTTTCAGGATCATGAGAAGATATAACAGCAATTGCATAAGACCCTTCTACTTTTTCTAAAGTTTTTTTCACTGCTAAGATTAAATTGTTTTGAAAGTTTTTTTCGATTAGATGGGGCAGGACCTCAGTATCGGTCTCCGAAATAAAGATATGCCCTTCTGAGATTAACTGTTCTCTTAAAGAAAGGTAATTTTCTATAATCCCATTATGTACAAGTACTATATCAGAATTGCACCCCTTATGAGGGTGGGCATTAAGATCATTAGGTTTTCCATGAGTAGCCCATCTCGTATGTCCTAACCCTATATTTCCCTGGAGAGCTTCTTTTTTTAATAAATTTTTTAATCGCTCTAATTTTCCTTGGCATTTTTTTATTTCAACGTTATTATCCTTTAATATTGCAATACCTGCAGAATCATATCCTCTATATTCTAATTTTTTTAATCCGTCTAATAAAATTGGTAATGCCTCTCTTTCGCCTATATATCCAACTATTCCACACATTTTTTTATCCTTCCTTTTATTTAACATTAACTATTTAAAAACAAATACCCTATCATCAATCCATTAAGAAAGATAATAGGGTACTAAGCACAAAATATTTCTAATATTGATACAAAATAGAAAAAAATTATCTGTTATTTATTATTCAAAAAGAAAATTTTCAGGAATATCTAAATGGATCCTCACCACAAAAACCACTTTGTCCTTGCAATTACTAGCAAGTTTTGTAGGTCTTCTAAGGGTCTGGATAACCCAGGAGTGCCCGCCGAATTTTCGATAAACTCCTTCCTCGTCAACTTACTATGACAAGATATTCAAGGGGAATTCTTCCCCTTGAAAACCCCTTAATTCGCCCTCACCTCAATATTTATTACACCCTTGAATATCTTGTCTTTAATATCCTTCATAATAATAAATCATATTCCTTATTTAAGGTATAGGAATTATTGAAATTCCTATACCTTAAAATAGCTATTTAAAATGGAGTAAGTTCTGGCGCTTAGTTTCAATTGTTACTTATTATATTTATATCGCCTCCTTTTTGTTGGTTGGATAAATCAAGCTACTACATGATTAAACTAAAAAATTAAAGCTAAAAACGTAAAACCATAATTCAAAAGTTAAAACTTTTTACATTAATTTTGAATTTTAAGTTATAGTTTTGCGCTTTGCGTTTTTCATTTTTCGTTTTGTTACTAAATACTATTCACTATTCACTATTTATATATCTTCTTTTTCAATCACCTCTCTTAAATCCTGAGAAATTGCCTCTATTGTTTCTCTATTCTCTCCTTCTAATAATATCCTAATTAAAGGTTCAGTCCCAGAAGGTCGAACAAAAATCCTACCCTTATTTGCAAGCTCATTTTCTGCCCTTTCGATTGCTTGTTTAATATTAATACACTTATAAAACATATTTTTATTTTTAACTTTAAAGTTTAGAATAATCTGGGGATATTTTTTCATTATAGAAGCTAAATAAGAAAAAGATGTTTCTTCCTCCTTAAGTACTTTTAAAAGTTGTAAAGAAGTCAATAGTCCGTCTCCCGTAGTGCTATACTGTAAATATATTATATGACCTGATTGCTCACCCCCTAACACTGCATTAACTTTCTTCATCATTTCCAACACATAACGGTCACCGATATTCGTCCTAATAACTTTTCCTCCTGCTTGTTCTATAACTTGATCAAAACCTAAATTACTCATCAAGGTAGTTACTACAGTTTTATTAGGCAATTGATCTTTCTGAAGAAGGTTTAAAGCGCAAATTGCCATAATCTGATCCCCATCTACAATATTCCCTTTTTCATCGATGGTCATAACTCTATCTGCATCTCCATCATAAGCTAAACCTAAATCTGCCTGGTATCTTAATACTTCCTTCTTTAATAGGGTAGAATGGGTAGAGCCACAATTAAGATTTATATTAATTCCATTAGGTTTATCGTTAATGATAATCACCTTGGCTCCTAATTCAGCAAGGACTTGGGGAGCAACTATAAAAGATGCACCGTTAGCACAATCTACCACAATCTTATATCCTTTGAAATTAAGATTAGCGGGAATAGTGCTTTTAAGGTAATCAATATATTTTTCTGTTACTTCAGATAGGTCTTCTACTTTGCCGATATCTTTACCTGTAGGCCATTCATTCTTCGCATAGTTTTCAAAATATATTCTCTCTATTTCTTCTTCTTCCAAATCAGTAAATTTAAATCCATCACCCTGGAAGTATTTAATTCCATTATTATCAAATGGATTATGTGAAGCAGAAATAACTATACCACAATTAGCATGATATACTCTGGTGAGATAAGCAATAGCTGGAGTAGGCATTATGCCAACTCTTAATACATCTACTCCCATCGAACATATTCCAGCCATTAAGGCTGCTTCTATCATATCACCCGAAATTCTAGTATCTTTGCCAATTAATATCTTGGGATCGATTTTATTTTTAAATAAATACGCACCCGCTCTACCTATTTGGAATGCTATTTCGGCAGTCATCGGTTCTCTATTAGCTACTCCTCTTATTCCATCTGTTCCGAATAATCTTTTCACAAATCACCTCTTTATTAGTCGTTAGTGAATAGTCGTTAGTTAAAATACAGTTATCAGTTTTTATTATTCTGTAATTCAAAACTCAATATCTTTTCTATAAATTTTAAATTTTAAATTATAGTTTTACGCTTTGCGCTTTTCGTTTTTCGCTATATATTATACATTATCCGCTATCCGCTCGAATGGAATACTAAATACTATTCACTTTCACTAACGACTATTTACTATTTATTAATCAATACTGTTACTTCTTCTGGCTCAATCTTTATCAAAGAAATACCCTCAGGAAGATCTACTTGAACCTTTACTCTTTGCTCTACTTGAAAACTATCGATTAATTCTACAAAAACTTTAATATCTTCTCCTGTAATTTTATCGATTAAAATATTTTGTCCTTCTACAATTACATCTACTACTTTCGGCTCTATCTCACAAGAGACAAAAGGCGAAAAATCTTGGGTAATAACTGAAATATTTTCTAAAGTTTTTTGAATTATACTTTCCTTAACTTGAATGGATACCTCGATTAATAATGTCTCTCCCTCCACTATATTTAATCCCTCTTCTAAGGCAGGTGGAACTTTTACGGATAAAGTCTTGGTAATTCCATTTACATCGATGGGAATAGTCTCTAAAGAATCTATAGTACTTATTTTAGGATAATTACCAAAAACCTTAATTTCATTTGGGTTAGCTAAAATCTGGGATATATAATATCCAGGGGCTGGTTTTCCGATTATTCTTGGTTTTACTGCTAATATTTTTTCAGGGTATCCCCGGGTTAAAGAAATTGAAGCATCTGCTGTCTCTGGTTCAACTTTTATCCCATTGACTTCATTTCCTTTTGCGTCTAGTACTATCAACTTTATTTTTTTATTTAAGTTATCTTTAATTCCTGAAATATCAATTGTGCAAATTACTTGTTTTACATTTTCTAATATACTCTGAGCTCCTGTTAATTTAACTTTAGAGGGATTTAATTGGGGTTCATCAGCTAAAGAATACCCTTTTTCGGGTATTCCTATCAAACTATATTCAACTTCTATTACTTTAGTTAAAATCATCTCCAGTTCCACTTTAATTTCGGGTGGAATAATCCGGGTAACTTCTGTACTCTTAGGGGCAATAACTTCTGCCTTTAATTTAAACATACCAGCTTCTTTGATATCAGAAAAATCTACTACACCAGTAATTTGATTAGGAGAAATACTGTTTATTACATTCTTGGGGCCCTTAATTCCTACACTTATATTCCGTGGAAATTCTTTTACCACTAAATCTTCTCTTAGATTCTTCGGGGCAAGAGTTAGATCGAAAAAATTTTCTATTATAGGATTCTCTCCACTAGCTACATATAACCATAAAATGATAGCTAAAAATAAGGAAATTACTTTAATATCAATATTTTTTAATAACCAATTTCTTGATTCTTTCATTTATTATCTTTCTCTTTTGTCCAAAAATTAAACTCAGAGATTATTTTGGGTTGATATAAATGGGTTAACATTTTTTTTAGTCCCTGGGGTTCCAAAGGTCGGGTAATTTTACTATCTAAAGCAATTGAGACATTACCGGTTTCTTCTGAAACAACAATTATTAATGCATCTGTTTGCTCACTTAAGCCCAGTGCTGCTCTATGTCGGGTACCCAAAGCTCTGCTAATATCTGTTCTCTCACTTAAAGGTAAAATACAATTAGCTCCTACTATCTTATTCCCCCTGATAATTACTGCTCCATCATGCAAAGGCGAGTCTGGCATAAAGATAGAATATAGTAATTCGGGAGAAAACTCGCTGTTTAAAATAATACCAGTTTCTAAAATATCATTTAAACCTACTTCTCTCTCTAAAACCACCAAAGCGCCTTTGTGTTTTACGGAAAGCATAGGAATAACCATAACCAATCCATTTATCAATTGTTCAATCTTTTTATTATCTTCCTTATGTAAGAAAGAAGTATTAATTAAAAACCCTCTTCTTCCCATTTTTAATAATCCTCTTCTTATTTCTGGTTGGAATATTATGGGTAAAGCCACGACCATCATAGCCAAAGCCCCTTTCAAGAGCCAATTGATAGTCCGAAGGCCAAGCTGATCAGCAATAAAGGAGGCGATAAAGAGGATAATTAATCCTTTGATTAACTGTACCGCTGGAGTATCTTTGATTAATAACATTATATGATATAATAAAAAGCTGATAACCATTATATCTATAATATCTAAAAGACGAAAAGAAATGGGCACTTAATCCTCCTTCAAATATCTTTATTAACTATTATAAAATTATTTTTCACTTTTTTCAATTACTGCTTACAATAGCAAAGCCAATACAGCTTTTTGGGCATGCAATCTATTTTCTGCTTGATCAATTACTACAGAATGAGGCCCATCTATAACTTCATCAGTTATCTCTTCTCCGCGATGAGCGGGGAGGCAATGCAATATTACTACATCATCTTTTGCTTTACTTACTAAATCTTGATTTACCTGATAAGATTTAAAAGCAATCTTTCTGGTTTCACTTTCTTGTTCAAATCCCATACTAGTCCAAACATCAGTATAAATTATATCGGCTCCATTTGCAGCCTCTCTCGGATCTTGAATAATTTCTAATTTGCTACCTATTTTTTGGGCATCCTCTTTGGCCTTTTCTATAATCTCTGATCGAGGTTCATAGCCAGAGGGAGTAGCTAAAACTAGATCCATTCCCACCTTAACAGATCCAAACATTAGAGAATGAGCTACATTATTACCATCACCGATATAGGCTAATTTTAGACCTGCTAATCTGCCTTTTTTTTCCTTAATAGTCAATAAATCACCTAATATCTGGCAGGGATGTAAAAGATCAGATAAGCCATTGATAACTGGAACTGTTGAATACTTAGCTAAATCTAATATTATATTATGACTAAAAGTTCGGGCCATAATTCCATTTACATAACGAGATAATACCCGAGCAATATCCTTGGTAGCTTCTCTTTGTCCCAATTTTATATCATCGGGGCCTAAATAAATTGCTTCGCCGCCCAATTGAATCATCCCTGCTTCAAAGGAAACTCTGGTTCTTAAAGAAGGTTTTTGAAAAATCATTCCTAAAATCTTCCCCTTTAAAATTGGCTGACACTCTTGAGAATAGTGTCTTAATTTTATAATCTCAGCGGTTTCTAATATTTGTGCAACCTCTTCTCTGCTTAAATCATCAATTGATACTAAATTTTTCCCCTTCATATTTATTGCCATTATTTTTCTCCTTATGAAAAATATTTATTTATATACTTAGAGGTAGTAGTAGAAAGTAAAGCAGGATAATTTAATCTAAACTCTATTTCATCACCTACTTTTATATCTTCTTTAAAATCTGCAACATCAATAATCAAATGGTCACTACTTGCCCCTATTATTTTTATCTCTTTATTTAAAGGAATTATACTATTAAGATGTATATCTTGCTTCCCCAAGGCTAATATAGCTCTTTTTCTTATTCCTAAATCTTTATAAACTGGAATCTCTCCAAAAGCATCGCGACCGATTTCTCCTTGAGGTAAAGAAGGTTTTTCCTTGAGCTCTATAATTTCTCCAGTTAAGATAAAGGTATCTTGATATGTTCCAATTAAATTGCGCGATCTGGCATCATCCTGACCAAGAAGAATACCTACTCCTATTCTCAACTGATTTATCCTTTCAGGAATTATATCATCTTCAACTAATTTTAAAACACTGGTATTCCCACCTGATATTACTTCTAAAGTAATACCAAAACTATCCTCTATTTCTTCTGCTAATTTAACCAATTTAGTTAAATTTTTCTGAGAGGGCATTACTCCACTAATACAACAAAAATTAGCTCCTAGACCTATCAATTTTACTCCCGATAATTCTCTAATTTCTTTTACCATCCTTAAGGTGTCATCAGGCATAATTCCCTCTCTTAAGTCACCCAAATCTATCATTAAAATTATCTTATGGATAGTGTCATTCTTTAAAGCTGACTGTGACAAGGACTTAATTACGGAGATTTCAGAATTCAAACTTATATCGGCCCATCTTATAACTTTATCAACTTCACTAAGCATGGGGATCCTAATTAACATCATGTCCGCTTTAATTCCAGATTCCTTTAATCTTTTAATATTTTCAATTCGAGAATCTCCAAGAATTTTTATACCTCCATCGATTATGACTTGGGCTACTTCAGGGATAGCACTACAACCTTTGATTATCCCTACTACCTCAATTTCATGTTTCGAACATAGATTTCTAATATTTTCTGAATTTTTTTTAATCTTGTCTAAATAAATATCTAATCGTGGATTGTTTTTCACAGGTTTTCCCTCAAATAGGTCTAGATCTTGATAAAAAATTAAAAAAAAGAGAAAGGCCACTTTTGTAAACCTTTCTCTTTCCAAAGTAGTAAAAATAATTATCTCTTGGAAAATTGGAATCTGGCCCGGGCGGCTTTTTGGCCATATTTTTTCCTTTCTTTCATCCTTGCATCTCGAGTTAATAGACCCTCTTTTTTTAAGTTTAAGCGTAATGCAGGATCATATTGGAGAAGGGCTCTTGCAATTCCGTGTTGTATTGCCCCTGCTTGGCCGGTAAAACCTCCTCCTCCCACTTTAGCAAAAACATCAATTTCAGCCCTTTTATTTACCACTTCCAACGGTTTTTCTACAATACTTAATAAAGCCTCTCGTCCAAAATAATCATTCAATGTCTTATTATTAATTTTTATATTCCCCTTACCGGGAGTTAACCACACTCTGGCAATTGAGGATTTTCTTCTTCCCGTACCATAACTTTTTGCCTGCGCCAATGTTTTAATCTCCTTTTTTAATATTTAATCAACTCTTTCTAATTTTTGAGCTTGATGAGGATGTTCGTTTCCTCTATAAATTTTTAATTTTTTTATCACCGCTCTACCTAACTTATTATGAGGGATCATCCCCTGTACTGCTTTTTTCACCACAAACTCTGGTTTTTTCTGTAATAGTACTTCCAAGGTAGTACTTTTTAAACCTCCTGGATAAAATGTATGGTATCTGTAAACTTTCCCTTTAAGTTTATTACCAGTTACTTTTATCTTTTCCGCATTTATAACTACCACATAATCGCCTAAATCCATATGAGGTGTATAGGTGGGTTTACTTTTCCCCCTTAAAATTAAAGCTATTTGAGTGGCTAATCTTCCCAAAACTTTTCCCTCAGCATCAATTAAATACCATTTTCTATCAATATCTTCTGCTTTTGCACTGAAAGTTTTCACTTTATTCCTCCCTGCCTAACAAATTTATCTATAACTAATTCATTATAATAAACATTTATTTATCTTTAGATAAAACTCTTTTCCTTTAATAAAAAAATAACTTAATAAATTTTAATATAATCAAGACACGATGTCAAGCGAAATTAGTATATAGTGAATAGTGAATAGTATTTAGTAATAAAACGAAAAATGAAAATCGCAAAATGCAAAACTATAATTCAAAATTAAAAATTGAGAGAAAAAGTTTTGAATTTTGAATTATGGTTTTTCGCTTTTCGCTTTAATCTTTTAGCTAAATAGTAATTACTTACAACCTGTAATAGACAGGCGAAAGGTCTATCCTACTAACGACTAACGACTATTCACTAACGACTAATCAGTATTTAACTTGCATTAAAAAAAGTCCCTTAGCTGGGACAACCTTACCTGCCATTTTTCTATCTTTGGCTTCTAATATTTTTTTTATCTCTAAATAATTGATCTTGCCATAACCGACCTCTAATAGAGTACCAACTATAGTTCGAACCATTTTATATAAAAAAGCATTTGCCTCAAAATGAAAACAGATTATATCCCCTTTCTTATTCACAGTTATCTCTTTAATAGTCCTCACTTTATTTTTAATATTAGTTCCTGAACAAGCAAATGAAGAAAAATCATGTTCACCTTGTAAAAATGTAATGGCTTTTTTTATCTTTTCTAAATTTATCTTCCCATAAAGACAGTAAACATAATTTCTTAAAAAAAGTGGTGGGTAGTAGTCATTTTTATGGTAATTTAAAATATAATAATGATAAATTTTGCTTACCGCACTATAACGAGCATGAAAACTATCATCCACCCTATCTGCTTTTCTAATTCTAATATCCAAGGGCAATAAGTGATTTAGAATCATCGGTAATTTTATCCAAGGAATAATGCTGTTTGTATTAAAATTGGCTACTTGCCCTAAAGCATGTACCCCTGCGTCAGTCCTCCCAGAGCTGTATAGGGTTATCTTTTCTTGGGTAATCTGCGAAATTTTTTCTTCCAAAATTTCCTGGATACTTAAAAGCCCTTTTTGCCTTTGCCAACCACAATATTGAGTTCCTTCATATTCTATAGTAAGTTTTATATTAGTCATAATTCAAAATTCCTAATTTGCAAAATCTTCCCGTCTATTAATCTATCAGCGGTCTGCCAATCAATTTAGTCAGTAGTAAATAGTCTTTAGTATATATAGTCACTACAAGCTCTGATTTATCAGAACGTGGTTATCTCTTTTTTAAGCTAAAAATTTAAAACTAAAGGCGAAAAACCATAATTCAAAACTCAAAACTTTTTCTCTCAATTTTTAATTTTGAGTTATAGTTTTGTGCTTTGCGTTTTTCGTTTTTCGCTATAACTATCCGCTAAACGCTATAGCACAAGATACGAGATACGTTTTTATTCTGACTTCTGAATTCTGACTCCTGACTCTATTTTCTTCACGCGATACACAATACGATATACTGCTTTAAAACATTACACTTACTATAATTGTTATAACACCAGTTATGCTAAGAGTTAAAATATCAGCTTTTCTAATCTTTAACTGTCTAAAATGAGTTCTCCCCTCTCCTCCTCTATAACACTTAGCTTCCATAGCAATAGCCAGTTCATCAGCACGCCGAAAAGCATTTACGAATAATGGTATTAGGATAGGAATTAAATTTTTTGTTCTATTAAAAATGTTACCGCTTTCAAAATCTGCTCCCCGAGAGATTTGAGCTTTCATTATCTTTTCTGTCTCCTCCAATAAAGTAGGAATAAATCTTAAGGCAATAGTCATCATCATAGCAATTTCGTGAGCAGGCATACCTATAAATTTAAAAACAGATAATAATCTCTCTATTCCATCGGTTAAAGAAATGGGAGAAGTCGCCAAAGTAAGTAAAGATGTGGTTAAAATTAAGATAAATAATCGACAAGTAATGAGTAAACCTTTAATTAATCCTTCTTTAGTTATTTTTAAAAAGCCTAAATGATAAAGTATTTCTCCTTCAGTCATAAAAAGATGAATTATCAAGGTAAACATAATAATAAATAATATTGGTCGTAACCCTCTAAATACAAATTTAGGATGTACTTGGGAAATAATAATACCAATCATTATAACTGTACCTAAAATTAAATATCCCAAAAACTCTGTTATGAGAAATAAACCTATAATTATGGCTAAACAACTTAATATTTTTATTCGAGGATCTAAATTATGAATTAAAGATTCCCGTGGAATGTATTGACCGAAGCTAATATTCCTTAATATTTTCATTTTTATTCATCTTCTTTGTAATCTTTGAAAGATTAAACTTTTTAAGTTTTTAACTGTTTATTAAATCTTTTCACTCTAACCAATATTTCTTTCTCAGCATCTTCTACAGTCAGTACTCCGGTATATATTTCTTTTCCCTTCGCTTTTAACTCATGCATACATCTGGTTACCGGGGGAAAACCTAACCCTACTTTTATTAAATCATCAGCATATTTTCCAAAGATCTCTCGAGGTGGACCATCTAAAATAATCTCTCCCCGATGCATTACCAGGAGACGACCGACTAGCTCAGCAACCTTTTCCATATTATGTGAGACCAGTACAACTGTAATCCCGAAATTATCATGAATTGCCTTTATTTCAGATAATATCTTATTACTACCTTGAGGATCCAGATTAGCCGTAGGTTCATCTAAGACTAGCATCTTAGGTCGAATAGATAATATACTAGCTAAAGCTACACGGCGCATTTCTCCTCCACTAAGAGAGAATGGGGAACGTTCAGCATAGAGATTATAATCAAGATCAACCATTTTCAAGGCTTCACGAACCCTTTTTTCAATCTTATCTTCTGATAGACCTAATTTTTTTGGGCCAAAGGCAATTTCTTGAAATATTGTTTCCTCGAATAATTGATTCTCTGGATATTGAAATACTAAACCCACTTTTTGCCTTATTAGCCTAAGATTTACTCCTCTTTCATTTATATCTAAGCCTTCTACATAAACCTTCCCAGATGTAGGTATAAGTAGACCATTAAAATGCTGGATTAGAGTAGTCTTCCCACAACCAGTATGTCCAATTAGTCCAATAAATTCACCTTCATTAATCTCCAAACTAATATCTTTTAAGGCTTTAGTTTCAAAAGGCATACGCAGGTTATAAGTAAAATTTACATCTTCTAAATATATAAACATAAATAATCTACCATTTCCTCAACTTTTAAGGTGTGAGGAGATATATCTAAACCTTTTTCATTTAACCTGATAGCTAGTTCTGTTATTTGAGGAACATCTAATTTTAATTCTTTTAAGGTTTCAACTTGAGTAAAAACTTTTTCAGGTCTTCCCATTAGGGCAATTTTCCCTTTATCCAATACAACTACTCTATTAGACTCTGTTGCCTCTTCCATTAAATGGGTAATATAGATTATGGTAATATTTTCCTCGCGATTCAATTTTTTTATAGTATTCATAACTTCTTTTCTACCACGAGGATCAAGCATTGAAGTAGGTTCATCTAAAACCAAATAAGAAGAATGCATAGCAATTACTCCCGCAATAGCTACTCTCTGTTTTTGTCCCCCGGATAGTAAATGAGGTTCACTCTTTTTATATTCTTCCATTTCTACCACCTGTAAAGCCCATTCAACTCGTTCTTTCATAACTTCTTCATTTACCCCAATATTTTCAAGACCAAAAGCAATATCGTCTTCTACTGTAGTTGCTATGATCTGGTTATCCGGATTTTGAAAGACCATACCTACTTCTTGTCTTATTTCCCACACCTTGTCTTGGTCTTTAGTATTCATTCCATTTACCCAAATATCTCCAGAAGTAGGAAGTAATAAACAATTCAAATGTCTGGCTAAAGTAGATTTCCCCGACCCATTCGCGCCTATAATAGAAACGAAATCTCCTCTTTTTATCTCTAAACTAATATTATCTAAAGCTTTTATCTGATTCTTTTTATCGGGATTATATATATGACATAAATTATTTATTTTAATCAAAATGCTCACCACTTCTTAATCGTATCTCGTATCTCGTTTTTTAGCATATAGTGTATTATAGTATTATATAATGAAAACGCAAAGCGTAAAACCATAACTTAAAATTCAAAGTTAACATAAAAAGTTTTAAGTTTTGAATTATGGTTTTTCGCTTTTAGCTTTAAGTTTTTAATTTGATAGAGTAGAGACACGATGAATTATGTCTAAGATACAAATAACGAAATACGCAATACGCTATACTCAATACGAGATACTCACCATACGAGATAAAAGATTACTAAAAATCAAAAGGTTAAAAAGTTTAATAATTAGATCTAGTATAAAACTTTTTAACCTTTTATCTATGGTTCTTTATCTATTCTATAAATTCAATTATGGCTAATGGAGCAGAATCACCTTTACGAAATCCTGACTTTACAATCCTGGTATAACCGCCATTTCTCTCCAGATACTTAGGGCTAATCTCTTCAAATAATATCTTAGAAGCTTGTTTATTCTTTATCACCTTTTGAACTTCTCTCTGAGCTTGTAGATTATTATTTTTGGCTATGGTTACCAATTTTTCTATATATCTTCGAAGTTCCTTAGCTTTAGTATAATTAGTTTCAATTTTTTTATGAGTAATAAGCGAAATAGATAAATTAGCTAATAATGAACTCCTATGACTACTACTTCGACCTAATTTTCCCTTTAACTTCTTGTGTCTCATCCTAAAAATCCTCCTGCTGCTTTTTTTCCCCTAAAGTAAATCCATATTTATTTATTTTCTCTTTTATTTCATCTAAAGATTTTTTACCTAAATTTTTAATTTTTATGACCTCTTCTGGAGAATAGGAAATTAAATCTCTCAGAGTATTTATCCCCGATTTCTTTAAGCAATTATATGAACGGACTGAAAAATCTAATTCTTCAATAGTTTTATCTAAAATCTTCGCTTTTTCACTTTTTTCTCTTTCTTCCTCTGATATTAACTCACCAATTGATTCAATATCTTCTGGAGAAAATTTGGTAATTACTTTTAAATATTTAATCAGTATATTTGCTGACTTACTTAAAGCCTCATCTGGTAAGATACTTTTGTTAGTAAATATTTCTAAGATTAATTTATCATAGTTTGAAAATTGACTCAGACTAGCACTCTCCACATTATAACTTACTTTCGTAATAGGTGAAAAAAATGAATCTATAAAGATGGTATCAACTGATTGATTAGGTTTTTTGTTTTTTTCAGCAGGCAAATAACCCATTCCTTTTTCTATCAATATCTCCATGTTTAATTTAGCATCTTCGTTCAAAGTAGCTATCTTAAGATTTGGATTTAGTATTTCTACATTGATATTGGGAATTATGTCTGCTGCGGTCACCTTTCTTTTGCCTTTTACGTTTAGTTTTAAAATTTGTAGCTCATCAGAATACATTTTAACTACTAATTCTTTAATATTTAAGATTATCTCAATAACATCTTCCTTAACTCCCGGGATAGTAGTAAATTCGTGAGTAATTCCTTCAATCCTAATAGCAGTTGCAGCTGCCCCTAACATAGAAGATAATAGCACCCTTCTAAGAGAGTTACCCAGAGTCACCCCATAGCCTCTTTCTAATGGCTCAATAATAAATTTACCATAACTATCAGATAATTCCTCTACTTTAATTTTTATATTGTTAACATCCATCACTTTTAATACTCTCCTTCTTTAGGTATAAAACCTAAATTTTCAACGAGAATAATATTCAACTACTAATTTCTCCTCCACTGGTAAATTCAATTCTTCTTTAGAAGGAAATTTTATAATTTTACCTTTTAGTGTCTTAACATCAAACTCTAACCAGGTAGGAATATTAATCTCTGTTTTTTCTTCTTTAATTTCTTTAATATCTGCAATATCCTTACTCTTTTCTTTTACTTCAATAACATCGTTAATACTCACCTGATAAGAAGGTATATTTATCTTTTTTCCATTAACTAATATATGCGAATGTAAAATTAATTGACGGGCTTGAGCCCTTGATTTAGTTAAACCAAATCGATAAACTATATTATCTAATCTTCTCTCTAATAATTCTAATAAATTCTCTCCAGTAATACCTTTCTTCCTTTCGGCCTTTTTAAAATAATTTTTAAATTGTCTTTCTAATAATCCGTAATACTTTCTAAGCTTCTGCTTTTCCCTTAACCTTATACCGTAAATAGATATTTTTTTTACCCTTGATGTTTTTGCATTTTTACCGGGTAGTGAAGCATCTCTTTCAATTGAACATTTATTAGAATAACACCTGTCTCCCTTTAAGAATAATTTCACTTCTTCTCTACGGCATAATTTACATATCGCCCCTCTATATCTTGCCATATATGATAACAACCTCCTCTTTATCTTTAATATTTGTAAATTTTATTAAGATTGCACTCAATTTTTATTTTTTATTAGAAAATCCTGAACTATAGAATTGATTGTATTAACAAGATATTCAAGGGGAATTCTTTCCCCTTGAAAACCCCTTAATTCGACCTTACCTCAATATTTATTACGCCCTTGAATATCTTGTCTTTAATATCCTTCATAATAATAAATCATATTCCTTATTCAGAGGTATAGGAATTATTGAAATTCCTATACCTCTGAATATTGCAATCTTTTTATTATTTCATATCTACATTATTTTCTTAATACCTTATACTAGATAATTTTAATTTAAATCAACTT
>Ga0172366_10001334_pt1 | contig 19059 bp, 17 predicted proteins | sample LakKivSesite69cm_FD_114533 | JGI IMG/M metagenome (GOLD analysis project Ga0172366, IMG submission 114533) | Sediment microbial communities from Lake Kivu, Rwanda - Sediment site 69cm | ecosystem: Environmental > Aquatic > Freshwater > Lake > Sediment | place: Rwanda: Western Province, Lake... | reverse complement strand
TTATTTTTATCCTGTTTCTCTTTAAAATTGGACTTAAATTTTTTTTGAGGTAAAATTATATTATGTGTGAATCAACTGCTTATTTGAAGCGGGGTCGCAAGGAAGAGCTTTTGCTCAAGGAGGTTAGTTTGCTTAAGCGAGTTTCTTCTGATGAGTGGCTGATTGAAAATCTACTTGGGGAGCAAAAGACCTTTCGGGGAAAGATTATTCAGGTGGATTTTATGGCGCATAAAATTTTGTTTGAGCCTGCTAAATAGATTCTTGGCTTGCAATCCCGTAAAATTATGGTAAAAATATAAGCCAAACTTAGGCTGGAGGTGTATATGCAGAAGGAGGATTTAAAAGAAGGGCTGACCTTTGATGATGTCCTGCTTCTGCCTGCTTACTCTGAGGTTTTGGCAGTAGAAGTAGATACTAAAACCAAATTGACCCGAGAGATAGGATTGAATATCCCGTTAGTGAGTTCTGCGATGGATACCGTGACCGAGGCAAAGACCGCGATTGTGATGGCTTCAGAAGGCGGGATTGGGATTATTCATCGGAATATGAGCATTGCGGAGCAGGCTCAAGAGGTGGAGAAGGTGAAAAAGTTTGAGAGCGGGATGATTATCAATCCGATTACCGCTCGTCCTCATTGGAAATTGATTGATGTGCTTTTATTGATGCAGAAGCATAATATCTCTGGGGTGCCGGTCACGGATGATAACGGGAAATTGGCAGGGATTTTAACCAATCGGGATATCAGATTTGAGAAGAATCTGGAGCTTAAAGTAAAAGAGGTTATGACCAAAGAAAATCTGGTCACGGTTCCAGAGGGAATCACTCTGGAGAAGGGAAAAGAATTACTTCATAAGCATAAAATTGAAAAGCTATTAGTGGTGGACAAGAAAGGTAAGCTTAAGGGATTGATTACCTTAAAAGATATTGAGAAGGCGGAGAAGTATCCGAATGCGGTAAAGGATGAGTTAGGAAGATTACGGGTAGGAGCCGCGGTTGGGGTAGGAGATGAGGAACTGGGAAGGGCTGGGGAGTTGATTGAAGCGGGTGCGGATATTATTTGTGTAGATACCGCTCATGGTCATTCAAAAGGCGTGATTGAGCAGATTAAGCATCTAAAGAAGAGACATCCTGATTGTCAATTGATTGCTGGCAATGTCGCTACTTGTGAAGGAACTAAAGCCCTGATTGAGGCTGGGGCAGATGCGGTTAAGGTGGGAATAGGTCCGGGCTCTATTTGCACAACCCGGGTAGTGGCAGGGGTAGGAGTGCCTCAAATTACCGCGATTGGGGAATGCGCAAAAACCGCCAAGAATTCTGGAGTGCCGATTATCGCGGATGGAGGAATCAAGTATTCTGGGGATGTTGCCAAGGCGCTTGCGGGAGGCGCGCATACGGTTATGATTGGTAGCTTATTTGCTGGCACGGATGAGAGTCCGGGGGAGATGATACTTTATCAGGGTCGTAGTTATAAGGTTTATCGGGGGATGGGCTCGCTGGGCGCAATGTTAGAAGGAAGCGCTCGGCGTTATGGTCAAAAGGTGAGATGGGAGGACATTTTAAATAAGCCGGATGAGTTTAGCGGAATCAGTTTGGGCAAGCTGGTTCCGGAGGGGATAGAGGGGAGAGTGCCATATCGGGGACCGCTTTCCGCGAGTATTTATCAATTGGTGGGAGGGCTTCGCTCGGGGATGGGATATTGCGGATGCAAGACCATTGAGGAGCTTCATCAAAAAGCTAAATTTATCCGTATCACTTCCGCGGGATTAAGAGAAAGCCATGTCCACGATGTGATTATCACCCGGGAAGCGCCTAATTACCGTCTGGAATAGGGAAATTGGAAGACTATCATCAGGAAAAGGTTTTAATTATTGATTTTGGCTCCCAATATACTATGCTCATTGCCCGTCGGGTTAGAGAGCTTGGGGTCTACTCTGAGATTCATCCCCCAGAGATTAGCCTGGAAGAGATAAAAGAATTTGAGCCTAAGGCTATTATTTTATCTGGTGGACCTGCCAGCATTTTGAAATCAAGAAGCCCAAAGGTAGATAAACAATTATTTGGGTTAGGGGCGCCGGTTTTAGGAATTTGTTATGGTATGCAACTTTTAGCGGAGCTTTTAGGCGGAAAGGTCGCTCATTCTGGAAAAAGGGAATATGGACCAGCAGAGCTTTTTATAGATGATGATTCTGACCTTTTTTGGGGGGTTCGGGAAAAAAGGGCTCAGGGACAGAGCTTGGGTCAGCTTCATCATAATTCAGGAGAAAGCATAAAAGGGATAAAGGTCTGGATGAGCCACGGAGATAGAGTGGAGGTTTTGCCCAAAGGTTTTGAGAGAATTGCCCATTCTGAAAATTCTCCTTACGCGGTGATTCGGCATAAGGGAAAAAAATTATACGGGGTGCAATTTCATCCAGAAGTCGCTCATACTCCGCAGGGGAAAGAAATTATCTCCAATTTTTTGTTCCGGATTTCTGGGTTGAATAAACTTTTTAATCCTGGCAATTTTATTGATTCTGCCATTCAAAAAATCCGCGAGCAGGCTGGGAATAAAAAGGTGGTTTTGGGGCTTTCTGGAGGGGTGGATTCTTCGGTGACCGGGGTTTTAATTCATAAAGCAATTGGCAATCAGCTTACCTGTATCTTTGTTAATAATGGTTTGCTCAGGTTAGGAGAAGAGGAGCTGGTGGTTAAGGTTTTTAAAAAACATTTCAAAGTTCCGCTTCGGTATGTGGATGCGAGTGAGCTTTTCTTAAAAAGTCTGAAAGGAGTGAAAGACCCGGAGAGAAAAAGAAAGATAATCGGTCATAAGTTTATTGAGGTTTTCACTAAAGAGGCGAAGAAAATTAAAGGCGCTGAATACCTTGCTCAAGGCACACTTTATCCGGACCTGATTGAAAGCATCTCTTTCCGAGGACCATCCAGTAAGATTAAAAGTCATCATAATGTTGGCGGATTGCCTAAAAAACTACATTTGAAATTGATTGAGCCACTTCGGAAGCTGTTTAAGGATGAGGTGCGGACCGTGGGAAAGGCTTTGGGAATTCCAGAAGAAATCATCTGGCGCCAGCCTTTTCCAGGACCGGGCTTAGCGGTTCGGATTATTGGAGAAATCACTAAAGAGCGGTTGGAGAAATTGAAGAAGGCAGATGCGATTGTTCGGGAAGAGATTGAAAACGCAGGGCTGAATCAAGAAATCTGGCAGTTTTTTGCGGTTTTACTGCCAGTGAAGAGTGTAGGAGTGATGGGTGATGAGCGAACTTATGAGAATGTGGTGGCGATTCGGGCGGTGAAAAGTCTGGACGGAATGACCGCGGACTGGGCAGATTTGCCTCATTCCATTTTAGGCAAAATCTCTAACCGGATTATCAACGAGGTAAAAGGAATCAATCGGGTGGTTTATGACATAACCTCTAAGCCACCCGGGACAATTGAATGGGAGTGAAGGAGGGGAAGATGACAGAGCCAGTGATGATTCCCTGGCAGGAGTTTCCGGAGTTGAGTCCTACTTTTGAGGAGATGTGCCCAAGGATTAGTTTGCTACGGAAATGGAACAAAAGATATGTGAGGGGACTGGAAGAGTTGATGAGCCGGGCTCGCTCATTTGCCCGGAATAAAATTTGGGCTAAGGCGCTTGAGATTGAGGAGAAGGTTTTTAATGATGCTCGGTATTTTGATTGGGAGATAACCCGGGAGGGGACAAAACAGGGCTGGCTCAGTTTTGCGGTGCCTAAGGAGGTAGGCGGAGAGGGATACCTGGTCGCTGGGGTGAGTATAGCGATGGAGGAGATGTGTTCCGCCTGCGCTGGGATAGCGAACATTTTTGGCGCGCACGCTTTAGGTTTTTCCGCAATTGCCTTAAGTCTGGATATGGAGGTGTTTGATAGGCATTTGCGGAAAATCGTGGATTCTGCCAAGAAGGGGGAACCGTGGCTTTTTTCGCTGGATATTACTGAGCCGAGCGCTGGCTCAGATGTAGAGGATGCGGAAGGATTGGAAAAGGCTAAACTGACTTTGGAGGCAAAAAAAGTCAGCGGGGGATATATTCTTAATGGTCGGAAATGTTTTATTTCTAATGGCAGTGTCGCAAGGACTCATTTTGTTACTGCCGCGCTGGATAGAAAAAAGCCTTTAGAGAGTTTTACCGCGTTTGTGGTGCCGAGCGATGCCAAGGGATTGAGCATTGGCAGGGTGGAGAAAAAGATGGGGCAGAAAGCCTGTCCTGCGGCAGAGGTGGTTTTTGAGGATGTGTTTGTGCCGGAACCGGACCGGTTGGGAAAAGAAGGGGAGGGAATGCTCCATACGATTGTGATTCTTTCCGCGAGCAGGGGACCGGTGGGCGCAATTGGATTGGGAATAGCCCGGGGCGCTTTTGAGCGGGCTTATTATTATGCGCATACCACCAAGAAAAATGGCAGATATCTGATTGAGGACCAAGCGGTTCAATATCTTTTAGCAGAGATGCAAAGGCAGATTCAGGTTGCGAGACAAGCGGTCTTTGACTCTGCGTTTTATTTTGACTTTGAGCATGTGCCCAAGATGCTCAGTCTGCCTTCCAATAAAATAATCACCAAGCTGTTTCCCTATTCGGTGCGGAGCGCTAAGCTGGTTCAGCGCTTGATGCCTTGGGATTGGCTTTATCAATTTTTGAGGACGCGGACTGAAGAAGAGGTGCCGATTTTGACCCGGTCTCGCTCGGTTCGGTTAAGCTCAATCGCCAAAGTGAGCGGAACTGATACCGCGGTGCAGGTTAGCAGGATGGCGATGGAGATTTTGGGTGAGGAAGCGGTTTTGAAAAATTGGGGAGTTGAGAAATGTTTTCGGGACGCGAAATTGACCCAGATTTATGAGGGCACGAACCAGATAAATCGGTTAGCCATAATCAAAGAATTGCGCAAGCCTGGAATCAGTGAGAGGATTGAATTTAAACAATAAATATGATAACTTTTTACTGGAGGTAAAGGAGGATGACTACTAAAGTAATCTGGATTTCATTTGATTTAGGAATCAAAGGGGATTATGAAAATTTATACGCTTGGTTGGATAGGCATGGAGCCCGAGAATGTGGAGATAATTTAGCAGTGCTGGCGTATAGATTCAATGGTAAGGATTTGTTAGAAGCCTTGAAGAAGGATTTAAAAAGAGCTATCACAATTAGAAATAGTGATAGAATTTATGTCATTTATTTGAAGGAAGGGGTTATGAAAGGTAAATTTATCTTTGGAAAGCGGAAAGTAGCGCCTTGGGAGGGATATGGTAAATACCTTACCGAAATTGATGACGATATGGATGAGTTAATTAAAGAACTTAGCAAGTGATTATAATTTTTCATCAACTATGTATAAAGAAACCTACCGATATGTATTAACCGACTCCGGCTTCTGGATTGCGCTCTATGACGCTGAAGACGGACAACATCGGGATGCTTTAAAATTGAGAGAAGAAATGAATAACCCTAAGATAAAGATATTAATACCTTGGCCAATAATGTATGAAGTTTTACGAGGCGGATTTATCAAAGATGCTCGCAGGATTCAAGCATTTGAGAGGGACATAAAGAACTTAAAAGCAGAGTTGGAAGACGATACCGCTCATCGCCTGTCCGCCTTAGAGGAGACCTTCTCTTATGCGTCAAAGTGGAGGGTCAGTCTGGTGGATAGAATTATCTGGGAAATGCTGGCTAAGCTAAGAATTTATAGTTTAATAACTTTTAATGAGCGAGATTTTTCTGATATTTGCAAAAGAAGGAAAATACCTATCAATTATTTTGAGTAAATTTAAGTGAGAGAAAAAAACCAATATCTTCTTCTGTCTTTTTCTTATACCAGGTTAAGCGAAAAAATCATAATTAGTCAGAAAAATTGTTTTAGAAATGGATGACCAGCAATATCAATCGCTGAATAAACTTTCTGGTGGCGTTAGCCTAATCCTTCCCTGTCATAACGAAGCGGAAAATATCCAAGCTGTGATAGAAGAAGCCAAAGAGGCGCTTGGGAAAATTGCTCAACAATATGAGATAATCATTGTTGATGATGGCTCAAGCGACCGGACTCCAGAGCTGGTTAGAAATCTAATCCGCACAGACCCTCAGCTCAGGATGATTCAGCACCAGAGTAATCTCGGCTATGGCTCAGCTTTAAGAACCGGGTTTAAGAATGCTCGGCTTCGGTGGATATTTTTTACTGATGCGGATAGGCAGTTCCGGGTTGGGGAGTTAGAAAAGTTTATCCCTTATCTGGAAAAGAGCAGGATGGTGGTGGGTTATCGGGAGGACCGCGCTGATGCGACTCATCGGCGGATTTATGGGAGGATTTTTAGCTGGCTGGTAAATTTTCTTTTTGGGCTAAAAATTAAAGATGTTAATTGCGCGTTTAAAGTTTTTACTCGGGAGATAATTGAGGGAGAGGAGCTAATCAGTCCTGGCGCTCTTATCAATGCGGAGCTTTTTATTCTTGTCAAAAGGAAAGGGATTGAGCCTATCCAGCTTGCGGTCTCACATTTTCCCAGAAAAGCTGGGAAGCAATCTGGCGGGTCGCGCAAAGTTATAGTAAGAGCGCTCTGGGAACTGCTTCAGCTTTATTTCCGGATGAAATAATTATTCGGAGATTTCTTTTATATAATTTTCGTATTCCTCTGCGCTCATTAGCTCATCTAACTCATCTGGGTCAGAAAGCTCCACTCTAAACATCCAGCCATCAACATACGGGTCTTCATTGAGGACTTCTGGGGAGTCCAGCAAAGGGGTATTAACTTCCATCACCTCGCCAGAAACCGGAGCATAAAGGTCTTCAGTAGCCTTGGTGGACTCAATCACTCCAAAGGCGCTATCTTTTTCTACCTTATCTCCTTCTTCCGGCAATTCTAAATAGACAATGTCCCCTAACTCCTCCTGAGCATAATCAGTGATTCCGACCACCGCTTCTTTCCTCCCCTCTAACCTGACCCACTCGTGGGTCTTGGAATACTTAAGTTCTGCCGGAAATTTCATTTTACCCCCCTACATAAAACTTATTAAATTATGACTAAAAAAAAATCCAGATGTCAAGTGTTCATCCCGGAGGCCAGCCCAAGCCCCGTCCCCCAAGAATATGAATATGAATATGAGGAACCTCTTGACCCGCGTCCGAACCGATATTGGTCACCATCCGATACCCGCTTTTCCCGATTCCCATCTGTTCCGTTAGCTTTGCGACCACCTGAAACATCCTGCCAATAATCTCCCGGTCTTGGTCAGTTAAATCCGCTGGAGTAGGTATATGCTTGACCGGCACCACTAATAAATGAACTGGCGCAGAAGGCTTAATATCCTTAAAGCAAGCAACAAACTCATCCTGATAAACCAGCTCGGTTTTAATTTCCCCAGAAATAATTTTGCAAAATACGCATCCACTCATTCTCGGCCTCCTTTTTCCTGTTTCGTTATTTATTAAACATATTTTAAATCCCTGTCAAGCAAAAGACGCGATTTTTTTCTTTTGCTGATTATCAGCTTGTTTTTATTTTTGATTTAACAGCTCAAAATAAAGTTTCAAAATATCTTGAGTCGCGGGACTGTTAACCTCAGTTAATTTTATAAGTTGCTGAATCAAAAAATCAAGTTCCGTGGTTTCTTGCAATTTAATTTTAGCTAAAATCAAGTTTTGGAGGTAGATATAGTTTTCAGAATCCATCTTCAGGGCTTTTTCAAATTCTCTTTTAGCTTGCTCAAATTTAGCTTGCTTAAAAAAACATATTCCGAGCGTGTTATGAGCATCCGCAAAATCGGGCCCCAGCTCAATTGCCCATCTTAACTCCTGCTCCGCTTTTCTAATCTCTCCTCTCTCCATCCAAAGAATACCTAAATAATTATGAGGGACAAATTCAGAAGGCGCATTCTCAACCGCCTTTTGCCAGAGCTTTAAGGAATCTCGCCAGAGAAGAGCTTGATGATGAGATAGGCTGGCTAATAAAAAACCAATTACCAGGGAAAGCCATAGCAAATTCTTATTATGGTTTTTCAATACTCCCAAAGCCAGGCCAATTCCCAGAAAAAGAGGGACAGTCGCTAGATACCCCCGGTGCCAGGCAAGCAGGATATTAAGACGGAAAAATACCAAGGGAAGAAGCGCGGAAAAATACCAGACCAAAACCAGCCATAAATTTATTTTCCGAAACCGAATCGCCAGCGCCAACACTGCTAAATAGCCCAAACCAGAAAAAGCTAAAAGCAGAGCTTTTGCCTCGGGCAAGGCAGGGAAGATGGTAAGCTTAACCGGTAAAAATATCTTGAAAAGATAAATCCAAGGAAAAGCAACTCCAGCAATTATACTCTGGGTCTGGGAATAAAAAGGCGTCATTGAGCTCTGGCTGGCTCCGACCAAAGAACCACTTAACCACCAATAAATTACGAGAAATCCGAATCCGAGCAAAAGATAAGGTAAAATTATCAAGATGAGTAATTTGAGCTTTCTCTCTGAAAATATAAGCCCAACTCCAACCATAAAAATTAGACACAACGCGTCCAGTTTAGAGAGAAGCGCAAGGAGGAAAAAAAGCAGAGAGATAATTAATCTACCGTAAGGAAAATTATTTTTGCCTTTGATAAATTCCAGCCAGAAATATAAAGAGAGAAGCAAAAAAAGACTGGCTAAAATCCCGCTTCTTGCGCTTAAGTAGCAGGTAGAAAACCCGGTTAATGGATGAGAAAGAAATAATCCACTAACCACCAAAGCCGGCGCAATTTTTCCAGCTAACTGAAATAAAACCAGATAAACCATAAATGCAACTAAACAATGAAGGCAAAGGTTGGTCCAATGAAAAAAGCGCCAATTTCCTTTTCCCAGCTTATAGTCCAGGGTATAACTTAAAACCACTATTGGACGATAAGGATGATTTCCCTGCTTGATGCTAAAGGCGCTTGGGTCAGTCCAGATTTTTTTCAGATTAAGGCTCTTAATGGAGGGATTTTGGACTAAGGTATGCAGGTCATCCAGCACCAGTTCACCATTTAAGCTGGGAAAATGGACTAATAATGTAAGGACAAACAGGCAAAATAAAATTCCCAAATGAGTGAGAGGAGGCTTATTTAAAAAGTTTGTGGCTTCTGGGCTTTGCTTTTTATCCTTTTCCATTATTTTATCATCATATCAAAACCTTTGAATTTATAAAAAACATTGGGCGAGATTTTAAGTTTTTATCTGGGGAACAATTTATGAGGCAGATTTTAATAAATTGCAAACGGGCTATCTGATGATATAATTTATAAAATAAGGGAAAAAACAAAGGAGGAATCTAAAATATGAGTTCTGAGCCAAAAAGAGGGATTTGGAGAGTGTTTTTGATTCTGCTATTTATTATGGGATTAAGCTTTTTGAGCATTATCTTGATGGGCAGGTTTCAATCTGCTCGGGCTGTTGCTCAGGAAGGCTATCAATATCTGGAGATTTTTAATCAAGCCTTGGATGTGATTGAGAAAAAGTATGTAAAAGAGATTGATGCTAAGACCTTAATCTATGGCGCGATTCAAGGAATGCTTTATAAATTAGACCCTCATTCCATTCATCTTCCGCCGGACTATGCCAAAGATTTGCAGGTGGACCTGACTGGGGAATTTGGGGGGTTAGGGATTGAGGTGGGAATTAAAGGAGGATATATTACTATAATTTCGCCGATTGAGGATACCCCGGCTTGGAAAGCTGGGCTAAAAGCTGGGGATATGATTTTTAAAATAGATGGTCAGAGCACTGAGGGGATGAGCCTGTTGGATGGCGTGCATAAGATGAGAGGGAAAAAAGGCACCCCGGTCACGCTCACCATTGTTCGGGAGGGCTGGAAGGAGCCAAGAAATTTCACTTTGGTTCGGGATATCATTAAAATTAAGAGCGTTAAACAGGCAGAGGTGTTTGATGGCAAATATGGCTATATCAGGTTGATTACTTTTAATGAGAACACGGGCAAAGACCTGAGAGAGGCGATGAAAAAACTTATGTCGCAGACTCAAGGAAAACTTGCCGGGCTGATTCTGGATATTCGGAATAACCCGGGCGGTCCTTTGGAGCAAGCTTTAGAGGCATCAGATTTATTTCTTTCCGAGGGAACGATTGTCAGCATTAAAGGCAGGAGCCCGGAGGATAATCAGGCTTTTTATGCTCATAAAGAAAACACCTATTCTGGTTTTCCCATTATTGTAATGCTCAATTCTGGGTCAGCCAGCGCAAGTGAAATCGTGGCAGCCGCGCTCAAGGATTCAGGCCGAGCAGTCATTCTTGGCGACAAATCATACGGGAAAGGCTCGGTCCAATCCCTTTACACCTTGAAAGATGGCTCAATGATAAAGCTCACCACTGCTTATTATTATACTCCGAGCGGAAAAAGCATTCAGGCAGAAGGTATCCGCCCAGATATAGAGGTGGAGGAGCTTTCCCCAGAGCAAATTGCGCTTTTGAAGGAGGAGAGGCAAAAGGAAGAAGCTTTAAGAATAAAGGAGCAAGACCTGCCTGGCTATACCCCTCATCAGGAAGTAGAACCCAAGAGCAAGCCTAAGTCCGAAGAGGTCAAATCCCAGGAGCCGAAGAGCTTTAAGGAACAAGTTTTAAATGATTACCAACTGCGTAGAGCAGTGGAGCTGATTAAAGCCTGGGAGATTTTTCAAGCCCAGTATAAAAAGGCTAGCTCCCAGTAAATAGTCAATGAGAAAAAAACTGGCTTCTCACAGAAGAAAACGCCCAAAAACCAAAAAGCATAACGCCATTATCTCTAAAATTTATCCGCTGGGTATACTCGTTTGCGCCTTACTCATTTTTTTAGTGGTCGGATATTTTTTCCCAATGAGCTTCTTCAGCTATTCTGCTAAAGCTAAAGAATTTTATTCTTACCTGGAAAAGAAATTTTCTTCTCCCTCCCAGCTGACCGGGTATCAGAAAAAGCCCCCAGTTGATTTAGCGGAAAAAGGCTCTGGGGTTTTGCTCAAGACCAAAAAAGAGCTTGAAAAAAATAGTTCCTTATTCAAGCGCCCGCCCCTTTTTTCAGACTGTCCTCAAGACGAACATTCTATCAACTGCCTGAAGTTTATCTTCACCTTAGACACTGATTGCATCTTAGCGGAAAAATTGATTGAGGATTTCTGGCAAAGCCAGGGATTAAAGATGGAGATTAGCGCTAAGACTAATTCCCCTTCTGCTCAAGCTCTGCTTGCAATTCAGGACGAACAACCCTTGGCTAAGGTGATTTTAAGCACCGCTAAAAATAACTCTAAAACCATTTCCCCGACACCTCGCTATCAGAACCCTGTATTTTCTGATGCTAAAATTGCCATCGTGATTGATGATTTGGGGAATAATTATCAGGATGCTTTAGCCCTTGCTCATCTTAAACCACCGATTGCGCTTTCCATTCTCCCTTTTCAAAGATATAGCTATGAAACTCTTAAACTTGCTCAAAACTGGGGAAAGCCAGTTTTGCTTCATATGCCAATGGAGCCTCTGGATTATCCTTTTACCGACCCGGGCAAAGGAGCTTTACTTTGCTCAATGGATAAGCAAGAGATTAAAGCTCATTTAACAAAAGCATTGGATTCGCTTCCCGGGGTGGTGGGAGTGAACAATCATATGGGCTCTAAATTTACCACGGAAGCTGATTTGATGAGCCTTAGTTTAGAAGAGATTAAAGCTCGGGGGCTTTTTTTCCTGGACTCAAGAACCTCCAGCTATTCGGTCGGGTATAATTTGGCGCAAAATTTAGCGGTCAATAGCTGTGAGCGAACCGTGTTTCTTGATAATCTCCAAGAAGAAAACGCCATCTGGGCTAAATTACTTGAGCTTTGCGCTCAAGCGGAGCAGGGAGAAAAAGCTATTGGCATTGGTCATCCATATCCAGCGACCATTCGGGTCTTGGAGAAAAGGCTAAATGAGCTTGAGAAAAGAGGTTGCCAAGTGGTGTCTATTCAGGAGTTCTGCCATTGAGCCTTTTAAAATCTGAGCGGAAGATTTATAAAATTTCAGAGCTTGCTCAGGCGCTCAACCAGAGCCTGGAAAAGGAGTTTTCAGAAATCTGGGTTCAAGGAGAAATCTCCGGCTTTAAAAGGCACTCAGGCGGACATTATTTCTTCTCGCTCAAGGACGAAAAAGCTAAAATCCAGGCAGTGATGTTTCGCTTTCAAGCCCTTTATTTGAAATTTACTCCCGAACATGGTTTAGAGGTGAGGGTTAGAGGAAGGCTCAGTTTTTATGAGCAACGGGGAGAGATTCGGCTAATTGCGGATTTTATGGAGCCAGTGGGCATTGGCGCGCTTCAACTGGCTTTTGAGCAATTGAAAGCCAGGTTAGAGAAAGAAGGTTTATTCGCTCTAGAGCGAAAAAAACCAATGCCAGAATTTCCTAAAAGGATAGCAATTATCACTTCCCTCACTGGCGCGGTAATCAAGGATATGAGGCGGGTGCTTAAAGAAATGCAGGCAAAACTGGAGATAGTTATTATTCCCTCCCGGGTTCAAGGAGAAGGCGCAGAGTTTGACTTAGCAAAAGCTATTGAGCTTGCCAATCTGCCAGAACTGGCAACTCCTTTGAATAAGCCGGCATTGGATTTGATTGTCCTGGCTCGGGGAGGAGGCTCGCTTGAGGACTTATGGGCTTTTAATACCGAGTTTTTAGCCCAGGCGATTAGCAGAAGTAAAATTCCGATTATCAGCGCGGTGGGACACGAGGGGGATTGGACTATTGCGGATTTTGTCGCGGACCTGAGAGCGCCCACTCCTACCGCAGGCGCTCAAATCATTGCTCAGGCTCAATTAGATAAAATCTCCCGGCTCAATCAGCTTGAGACCAATCTCAAAAAGCTCATTACCCAGGCGCTTTTAATCCGAGGAGAGAGCCTGAGAAAATTTTTTTACCTCGGATTTCAACTGCGCGGTCAGCTTAAAAGTATTGGGAAGGAGCTTTCCCATTTAACCCAGCAATTGGGCTATGGCTTAAATACCGGGTTCAGGAGAAAAAGGGAATCATTCTGGTTAATCTCTCAGGCGCTTTATCAGCTTTCTCCACTTATCTTGGTTCAAAAGAATGAGCAGGGGGTTTCTCGTCTGGAAGCCGGGTTAAAGGAGCGAATTAAAACTAAGCTTTATGAAAACCAGGAGCGAGTTTCTCATTTTGCAGGAAGACTTCAAACCTTAAGTCCATTAGCTACCTTATCCAGAGGATATTCTATTGCTAAAAGAAAATTAGATGGACAGGTGATTAAAACCGAGCAAGAGGTAGAATTAGGAGAAATCGTTGAACTCATTTTAGGTCAGGGCGAGCTGGAGACCCGAGTTCAGCAAAAAAGGGAGAAAAACCGACTTGAGAAAAAATTGGAAAATTAAAGTCCCGTGCATAATTATATTTTCCGTGCTCTGGTGTTTGCTCCCTGATTTTTTGCTTTCAGCGCCAGAGATTGAGCTTAAATGTTTTCCAGGAAACGCCCAAAAATGTAGTTTTGCTCAGGGAGAAGTTTGTATTTTGCTTTTGAGCTCCAACCAAGCGCTAAAATCGGTTTCTGGGGAGATTTGGGATAAGCCGATAGTGTTTTTGGGGCTTGCGCCTGAAGGAAAGCTCTGGAGCGCATTTGTTGGTTCTAATTTAAAGCAAGCGCCAGGAAAATACCGTCTTAAAATTAAACTAATAGATGAGAGAGAACAGGTTTCTGAGCTGGAATTTCCCGTCCGGGTTCAAACCAAAAGTTATCCGGTTCAGCGCTTAACTATGCCCAAGGAAAGGGTGGAATTTCCGCCAGAAGTCTTAGAGCAGGTGCTTAAAGATAATCAGACCATTACTAACTCCACCAGCCCAATTAGCCCAATCTGTTATTGGCAGGGAAAATTTGAAAAACCTATTCCCGGAGAATTGACCAGCCCGTTTGGAGCAAGAAGAATCATCAATAACATTCCCAAAAGCCCGCATTATGGCATAGACCTGGAGGCAGAAATGGGAGAGCCTATTAGAGCGTCTAATAATGGAAAGGTGGCGCTCGGTTATGAGGGATATTTGATTGGAAAGTCATTGGTGATTGACCACGGCGGGGGCTTATATTCAGTTTATTTTCATCTTTCAGAATTTTTGGTCGCGCAAGGTCAGATGGTAAGCAAAGGAGAGGTGATTGGATTAGCTGGGGCAACTGGCTCTGCCACTGGACCTCATCTTCATTTTGGCATTAAGCTGAATCAAAACTGGGTGGACCCGGTTTTGTTGATGGAGCTTTCCCAAGTCTTGGAGCAAACTATTAGTCAATCCCAGCAAAGCCGAGCGGAAAAAAGCGCGCCTTGAGAGCATCAATTGGGATTGAGGAATTTTTAAACTATGTTTGCGATTCTTAAAAAGCTAAAAGAGAAAAGGCTTAAAGAAAAAAGCCTGATTAGCCCTGAGCCTGAGGCGCCTCTTAAAATCGCGCTTTGCTATCCCAATCGCTATTCAGTAGCAATGGCTAATCTCGGGTTTCAATGGGTATATAAGCTGTTCAATGAGATTCCCGGTGTTTATTGTGACCGGGCTTTTTATCCAGACCCAGAACAAGAGCCAATCTATCTTGAAAAAAATCTCCCGATTTATAGTTTAGAATCAAGAAAGCCTTTAGACCAGTTTGATATTATAGCCTTTTCTTTGAGCTTTGAGATGGATTATGTCCGGGCTTTAAAAATGCTCAATTTTTCCCGGACCCCGCTCCGAGCTGAACTAAGAAGAAGAGAGCTTGATAAAAAACACCCTTATCCATTGGTAATGGCTGGAGGAATTGCAATCAGCGCTAATCCTGAGCCAATGGCGGATTTTTTTGACATAATTGTAATTGGCGAAGCAGAGCCAGTGATTGAGCCTCTGGTTGAAAGAATAATGGAGAGAAAAGAAAGAGGATTAGATAACCTCAGCGGTATATTTGAGGGACTGGAGGGAATCTATATCCCCTCTGCTTATAGATATGAATATGATAAGCAGGGAAGGATGAAAGAGTGGAGCGCTATTCCACCTGCGCCAGAACAGGTCTTGGGAGCCAAAGCCCACGCCAACCAGCTTCCTGCTTATCAGGTGATTTTTACCCAAGAAATGGAATTTCCTGAATTGGGACTGATTGAGCTGGCAAGAGGTTGCAAAAGAGCCTGTAGATTTTGTTTAGCTGGATATTTTACTCGTCCGCTCCGCTCCGCGCCTTACTATAAGGTGATTCAGGCGATTGAAAAACTATTGAACTACCGTAGCCAGTTAGGCTTAATCTCCGCAGTGGTTTCAGACTGGGAGGGATTTCCTGCATTGCTGGAATATCTGGCAAGGGAGGGAATTCCTTTCTCGGTTTCCAGTCTCCGCATAGAGGCGGTTAATCAAAAACTTTTGGAGCTTTTGAAAAAAAGCCATAATAAGACCATCACCTTTGCGCCAGAAACCGGCTCCAAAGCACTTCAAAAATTTATCAACAAAGAGGTTAATTTCAGTAAAATCGCTCAAATAATGAAAATGGTCGGCGCTTATCAATTTGAAAAAGTAAAATTGTATTATCTTCTGGGATTACCCGGAGAGGATGAGCTTGCGGTTGAGGAGATTGCGGTTAGTGCCAGAAGAATCCAGACCGCGCTTCAAATCGGCGCGGGGAAAAAACGCTACCCCGGTGTGGTGGAGATTACTTTAAGCCCATTTGTTCCCAAGCCCGGGACCGCTTTTCAATGGCTGAAGATGGCAGATGGAAAAGAGCTGGAAAAGAAAATAGAGAGGATAAAAGTCCAGCTAAAGCCTGAGCAGGGATTTGAGATAAAATATGACTCAGTGCGGGAGGCGCTTCTCCAGGGAATCATTGCCAGAGGCGATAGGCAATTAAGCCAGTGGTTAGAAAAATTGGCTTTGAACCAGATTTCTCTAACCCAGCTTCTCAAAAATCAAGCCCTGATAAATCAATATCTAAGGGAAAGAGAGCCAGAGGAGATTTTTCCCTGGGACATAGCTGACCCCGGAGTGAAAAGGGAATATCTCTGGAAAGAGCTTAATAAAGCAAAGGAGGGAAAAACCACTCCTTTTTGCCGGGCAAACTGCCGAGAATGTGGAGCCTGTTAGGAAAATGAAAAAAGAAGTCAGAAAAGCCCAGTTGATAGAATGCGCTCTAAAGCTCTTTGCGGAAAAAGGCTATCATTCAACCAGTGTCGCAGATATTGTCAGAAGCTTGGGCGTAGCAAGAGGCACTTTTTATATCTATTTCCAAGATAAACACCATATTTTTCAGGAGCTATTGAACAGTAATTTTGCTTACATTTATCGGATTTTTCCAGACCTGAAGCTAACTAAAGAGATGAATGAGAAACAATTAGAAAAAGCGCTTCGGGAATCGCTTAAGCAGTTATTAAGCCATAAAAACGCAATAGATTTTATCACCATTGTGACTCAAGAAGCGGTAGGAGTGGACAAAGGCTTTGCGGAGCAGGTGGAGCATTTTTATAAGACCATTACCAATATCTTTTGCGGATATATTGCAAGAGCGCAGGCTTTGGGAAAGGTGAAAAAACAAGACCCTTATTTAGTGGCACGGTTTGTGGTGGGAATGCTCAAAGAGGTGATTTTTCAATGGGCAAGAAAAGAAATCACTGACCTGGACCAACTCTCCAGAACCTTGGTGGAATTCGTTATGTTCGGAGTCCGAGGCGATAAGCCCCCCCCCAATTAACAGGCTTTCAAACGCCTACCCGCACCGCAAAGAAAGAGCATAGTCCCTTCCCCCATTTCCTTTTGCCACTGTCTTTGGTCTGCATTGTTTACCTAAAAAATTTTAGTGTCTTCTCCTTTTGGTATCGTAAAGGCGAGGCAAGCCTCGCCCCTACAACGCTATTTTCACCACAAATGTCATAAATTTGTTTTAATGCGCTCATAAAATCTCCCTGCCAAAAAAGAATTTGGTCAAGGTCCAGCGACCTTGCAAGGGTCTGCGACCCTTGTTATTTTTTTTCTGCCTCTCCCCGCATTGGCACGAACCGAACCGGAAGAACAGATTGTTTTTCTATCTTCCCATCAGGGAGCTTTTTCACTAAAATCAATTCCTGATAGAACTCTCCCACTGGAATAATCATTCTCCCACCGGGCTTGAGCTGGTCTATTAGAGGCTCTGGAATATGGTCTGGCGCGGCAGTGACCATAATTCCATCAAATGGCGCTTTTTCAGGCAATCCCTGATAGCCATCCCCGCATTTAACAAAGATATTTTTATATCCCAATTGCTCTATTCTCTTTTTTGCGCTCTCTGCTAATTCGCAGATAATCTCAATGGTATAAACCTCGCTGGCGATTTCTGCGAGTATCACTGCTTGATAGCCAGAGCCAGTGCCTATCTCAAGGACCTTTTCCCCTCCTTTTAGTCCCAGCTGTTCGGTCATAAAAGCGACAATATATGGCTGGCTGATGGTCTGACCCTGTCCAATTGGAAGAGGATAATCATTGTAAGCGGAATCCTGATACTGAGCAGGCACAAAAAGATGCCTCCAAACCTTGCGCATTGCTTTTAAAACCAGCGGGTCCTTTACCCCCCTTGCCTCTATCTGCTCCTTGACCATTTGTTCCCTGCAAGTAGTTCTGGTCTTGAGCTGGCTCTGTTCTTTGATTGGTTTTTCTGGGGTCATTATCCGGTCATCGCTTTCTGTTTTCGGCTTGCAAGCCTGGCTCGAAATCAGAAAAATAAAAAGCAGTCCTAAAAATAATCCAACTCCTCTCATATTCCTTCCCCCTTCTGATTTATATTAGCAAAACCGGGAGCCGGACACAATGACTATTGGGATTAAAGCTCTGCTAAGGGTGTTTTGGGAGTTATCCCGGAAAGAGCAAATCAAGCTTGGATTGGTGGAGAATAAATTTTACCCTTTCGCCGACTTTTACCTTTTTTGTTTTTGGATCAATCACAATAAAGCCATCTGCTTTACTTATCTCTTTATGCCAGCTTTTTTCCTTAAGCGATTTTGCCCAGAGCTCTCCCTTTTTGTTCTCTAAGGCTCCTCGTAAAATATGAACTTGACCGGGAACTAATTCAATTTCGGTCTTGCTCTTGGGATGAATAATGGTCTCTTTTGGAGCTTTGCCTTGCAGTTTAAGAATCGCTGGCTTGGCTAAAAGCTCAAAAGCTATCTCGGTTGCGCTGATTCTTCCCGGCAGAGAAAACACCTTTAGCCCATCAAGTTCACTATAGATAAAAGAATGCCCCGGTCTCACTTTTATTCCCTGAAAAATAATTTTTGCGCCCAGTCGGGAAAGACCCTCCACAATAATATCTTTTCTTCCGAATCCGGTTCCACCAATGGTAATGACTAAATCCGCCTGTCCCGGCTCTGGGAATGTTTCCATCAATGCTTCTGGGTCATCTGCAATGAGCACCACCCGAGCCAGCTCCGCGCCTAACTCCTCTCCTCTCATTCCCGCAAGCCAGCCCGCACTGGGATAAACCTGACCGGTGCGAAGCGCGCTTCCGATATGCGCCAGCTCATCTCCAATACAAAGCACCCAGAGCCTGGGCTTGCGCATCACCTGCACCTCAAAATGTCCTCCTGCAATCAAAAGCGATAATTCCCGGGCGCCAAGTTGAGACCCTTTTTTTATTAAAATTTCTCCTTCTTTAAAATCCTCTGCGATGGCTCTTATATTTCTTCCCGAGTCAATTTTGCTCTCAAGCTCTATCTTATCACCAATTATTTTCACCAGCTCTTGTTCCACCACCGCTTCTGCCCGCTCCGGCACCACCGCTCCAGTGGCAATCCAGACCGCTTCCCCGGGATTGAGCGGCTCCGGACTTGGGTTTCCCGCAAAAATCTCGCCTTTGATTTTGAGCCTTTTGGGTAAAGGACTTTTAAGGGTGGTGATAGCATATCCATCGCGGAGGCTGGTCCGGGCAGAGGGGAGGTCAGCCAATGCATAGCAATCCTCAGCTAAGACCCTTCCCAAAGCTCTATGGACATCCACCAGCTCTGCGGGCAGGGTCTTGGCTTTAATTAGAATTATTTTTTTTGCTTTTTCCAGACTAACCATCTTTTGCATTTTCATTTCTCCTCTCTTTTCAACCCGCCTCTGCTTACCAGCCTCTTCAGAAACCCAGCAATCTCCCAAG
>Ga0172366_10001333_pt1 | contig 19061 bp, 9 predicted proteins | sample LakKivSesite69cm_FD_114533 | JGI IMG/M metagenome (GOLD analysis project Ga0172366, IMG submission 114533) | Sediment microbial communities from Lake Kivu, Rwanda - Sediment site 69cm | ecosystem: Environmental > Aquatic > Freshwater > Lake > Sediment | place: Rwanda: Western Province, Lake Kivu... | reverse complement strand
TCATGGGATCATTCAGAACGTGCGGAATCCAGTTGATCAGGTCTGAAGCAACCATGTGCGGGCCTTTTTCTTCGAAAACAAAGTCTCCTGCAGCACCGTTAACAAAGGCTCCGGCGACAGCCGCTTCAAAAGGATCAGTCTGCTGAGCTAGGAAAGCTCCGGCGATTCCGGAAAGTACGTCTCCCGTTCCGCCGACCGTCATGCCAGGATTGCCTGTGAAGTTGAGCTTTGAACGTTTTCCATCAGATATTACGTCAACAGGTCCTTTCAGCAAAATTACTGCGTTCAGCCTTGCAGCGGTTCTCTGCACTTCTAGAGCCTTTTCCTCTAGAGCTTCTGGAGGCTTTCTACCAGTCAGTATGGTGTACTCTCCAGCGTGAGGAGTTAACACCAGAGGCACCTTTAGCCTTCTCTTGAACTCTGCGAAAGCCTTCAGGCCATCTGCGTCCAACAGCAAAGGTTTTCCAGCGCTTTCAACAGCCTCAACTATCGCCTTGACAGCTTCTCTGGTTTGCGGATGCAATCCGAGACCGGGACCTAAAACAATGGCATTGGAGGACTCTATATAGGCTTTTAATGCGGGTAAATTGTGTAGATTCAGGTGCGTGCCCTCAAGCTTTACGGTTATCAAATCCGGCGATAAGGAGGAAATAGCATGGGCGGTTTTCTCTGGGGCAGCAATATAGGCCAAGTCAACCCCAGTGCGCAAGGCAGCATGTGCGACCAGTGTTGGCGCGCCCGAAAAGGTTTCGCTTCCGCCGATGACCAATAAGCGTCCGAAGTCTCCTTTGTGGGCTTCTGGTGGGCGTGGTTTAGTGACCAGCAAGACGTCGCCTGGACCTGCGAATTTTTCGAATTCTTTAGGCAGCCCGATGCTTTTCACAAGCAGTTTGCCTACGTATCTCTTTGCTTTTTCAAGTCCATTCTTTGTTTTGTGAAAAGTTATGGTCAGATTGGCTTTGACTGCGTAGCCCAAGACTTTTCCTGTGTCAGCGTCGATTCCTGTTGGCACGTCAACTGCGACTCGAAAGGCATCCGTTGCGTTGATTTTCTTAACCAGCTGCAGGATAGGCGGTCTTAGGCTTCCTTTTGTGCCAGTTCCCAAGAGCGCATCAACCACTACATCCGCAGTTACTTCCGGTACAAGCGTGCTGTCATAAACCTCGTGAATAGGGACCGTTTCGCCCAAGAACTGTAAGGCTTGCCAATTTTCCAATACAGCCCTATCAGATATTTCTTTGGCTTTTCCAGCAAGTACGACATTGACTTTAAAGCCCATAGAAGACAGGTGCCGTGCAACTACGAATCCGTCACCGCCGTTTCCGCCCAAACCACAGAAAACTAGAACAGATTTCCCCGGCTTAAACCGCGAAGCAACCTCCAAGGCTACGGTGTGCCCCGCGTTTTCCATGAGAAGAAGTCTGGGGACGCCGAAATATTCTGCGTTCACTTCAAGTGCGCGCATGTCGCGGCTTGTGATAGAGTCTTTCAACATGGCTAAAGACCTAATAGGTTAATTCTTTGAAACAGAAGATAAGCATATCCATGTTGTCGAAACAGTGGCACGAACCAAGGGTTAGCCTCGAAGTGTAGCAAAATATTTTAATGCATAAAGGCAAAGATTAGGTGTGGAGATCTGAATGCCAACAGCTTTCGTTTTAATAAACACAGAGATCGGTTCAGAATCAGACGTACTGAAAGACTTGAAAAAGGTTGAAGGAGTAGATGAAGCCCACGCTGTCTACGGGGTCTATGACATAATTGCAAGGGTAAGAGCAGACACGATGGATAAGCTTAAAGAAATTGTAACGTGGAAGGTCAGAAGGCTCGACAAGGTTAGATCAACGCTGACCATGATCGTTGTAGAAGAAGGCGCAAAATAAGCATTCCCTCTTTTTTATTCAAGCCACATAGTGCCCTGTTTTATATTTCACTTCAATTCCTAATTCCATACAGAATGGCTGTTTTAGATGATTATGAAAACGATGCACATCGGACTTGACGACACAGATTCAACAAGAAAAGGATGTACGACGTACGTTGCTGCTCTCCTTGTGGACAAGCTTCAGAAACTGGGCGCAAGTTTCATAGACTATCCAAACTTGATTAGGCTAAATCCCAATGTGCCATGGAAAACCAGAGGAAACGGGGCACTTTGCCTGAGGATACGGTACAGTGAGGATGCTGAAGAAAGAATCAAAGAGACAGTTGCATACACTGTGGAAAAGAACTCAGATTTAGGATTCAGGGGCACAGATCCAGGGGTGGTCTTTCTTGATGCAAGGACCAAAATTCCGAGCGAAGTTAGAATTTTTGCAAGAAATGCCATAACGGGAGTTGTAGACCTCAAAGACGCTTTGAAACTTTTGACCAAGTTTAAAGGTGAAGCAATCGGTTTTAAGAATGGCAGAGGAATCATCGGCGGTTTAGCAGCGATTGGCGAAACGCTTCAGTCAGACCATACATACGAAATTCTTGCCTACCGCACTCCGGAGAATTACGGCTTGAAACGGAAAGTCGACGAAGCTTCAATCTTTGAAATGGACAAGGCTACAACGCCGTACACGTTTAACAATGTTGACTTGGAAAGAGAGAGGGTTATAATTACACCTCGCGGGCCTGATCCGATTCTTTTTGGCATCCGAGGTGAATCTCCGGGAATACTGAAGAAAGCATTCAAGATCGTTAAGCCGGTTGAGCCTATTGAGAGATGGGTCATTTTCCGTACGAATCAAGGAACCGATGCACATCTCAGGCGAGTTGCAAGGCTAAGTCAGATAAAACCGTACAGTTCTGTTATTGTCGGAGGAACAGTGTCCGCATATCCGAGGATTATTCCGACGAGGCATGTTATTTTCTCCATTAAGGATGAAAGTGCACAGGTGGACTGTGCCGCTTATGAGCCGACTGGCATTCTTCAGCGTGTCGCGAGGAAGCTGATAGTTGGAGACTGTGTGGAAGTTTACGGTGCTGTCCGTGCTCCTTCAAAGGATAAGCCGTTAACGGTGAATCTTGAAAAGATTCGGGTGTTGAAGCTTGTGCCGAAAATCGTCTATCACAATCCAATCTGTACCAAGTGTGGCAAACGATTGAAATCTATGGGAAAGGGCCAAGGTTTTAGGTGTGAGAAGTGTGGCTTTAGAGCTGCTGGTCTCAAGAAGGTTGAGGCTAGGGTGAAGCGGGAGATTAGAAGAGGTCTTTACATTACTTCAACGAGGTCTCAGCGTCATTTGACTAAGCCTTCTATCCGTTATGGGATGGAGAAAAGTCACGGAGTGGTTGAAGAGTTGATTGAAGGTTGGCATTTTCCCTAGGCTTGTTTTTCGTTGACTTTGAAAATTTCAAGCAGCAACTGATACAGTTCGTCGCCGCCTTCCATTTTTGAGAAGAGATCTTTTTCAGCTTTAAGTATGCGTCCCATTGTTTTGTAGGTTTGCTGCCATTCCAATTCCTTCCACATTAAGCGGTAATTCCTTAGTTCAATCCATGCGCGGAAAATCAAAACAGTGAACATGCCTAGAGTAAGCAGAAGATTCAATAGATACAAATCGAATATGCCGTCCGTGGCTTTTCACCTCCTCCTTGCCTCATGCTTGTTATCCTATGAACAAAATGCATTTAAATCAAGCTTACGATAGCACAAGTTAGGAGAAGGATTGGATGAGTGAAATCATTTCCCCGGTTGTTTTTCAGTTAGGTGTTGGCGGAATAGGCGGCTTCGTGGTTGGATACGCTCTTAAGAAGCTGAGCAAACTCGTACTCGTTTTGATAGGCCTTTTCTTATTGGCACTTATCTACTTAGGCACACAAGGGATATTGAACATAAACTACAGCGCACTTTGGAACGCTTTGAAAGGTGTGATCGACTCTGCGGGTTCAGCATTTAACTGGCTTGTTGGCTTGATATCTCTTCTGCCTTTTGCGGGAAGCTTTGTTGTCGGCTTTCTAGTTGGATTGAAACTCGGATAACAGATGACACCAGATTTAAAATCAGACATCGATCATGAGTTGTTCAATGAGTCGTGATTGCAATTTGCAGCCAAAGACTTGCCCTGCCTCCTACTGCGTCCATTCCAATTCTGATGGTGTAAATGTCAGGTGGCACCTGCCCTTTTTCACTGTAGTTTTGATTCCACGACGGTAGGACGCCGAGCAGTTCGATTTCTTCACTTGGGTTTACCATGAAATCCGAAGACCAAGTGATGAAATCGTCTCTCCCAAATATGAATTCGCCTTTTGAATTTAAGACGTCAAATTTAATGTTGGTTACACCTGCGTGTATCGGTTCGTGGCTGAGGTTCTTGTTGAAAACCCCAAATTGAACAGGCTCCCCAACCGAATAGCTGGTCCTTTCAACCTCAACTCTTATCTGCTGGTTTTCAAATGTTGCCAGATCCCAGCGGGCTGCCTTAAGTTCTGCGTCTTCAACTTCAACGTAGCATGATGGTGCATCTGTCACAAACCCTACGTAGCGTACATGTCCTACAACTGATATCACCATGTCCCTCGTCTGCGTGTAATTTTCACCGTCAAAAATGAAGCTAACGTACCTTGCAAGGTCAACGCTGCGTGGTCCATTCTTCTGACTTAGGGCAATCTCTGAAAGGTTATCTCTCAAAACATACTTTGGACCAAACATGTAGCAACTTGTATCCGCTACGTATCCATTTATTCGCACACGGGTATTGTTAAAACACTCAGGATTCGAGTTGATGTCTTTGACTGAAACTTCCCCAGCTGCAGAGATATTCAATGCAATGTATCCTGCGATGCCGGCGACGCCAGCAACTACTGCTAAGATTAATGTAAGAATTGATGCTGATTTTCTGGACAACATTTGGGGGCAACCAACCTAGAGTTAAGTCCGCGATTTCTTATTAACCTATCATTTAGTACAGCTTGTCCTAACATTTGGACGCATGGAACATTTTGACATCCAAAATGCTTTGCCGGGCTCAAACCGAGGTAGCCAGTTGTCGAAGAGAAGGATGGCAGTGGGAGGTTAGCGAAATAGTTTAAATGTTTGTGGCTCGTTAATCCTTTGAAAACTCGAAGTTGCATGGAATTATTGGAGCGTTTAGAAATTGGAGAAATTTCCAGCGGAAGAGTATAGTCTTCCATTTTTCAAGGAGTCGGGCTACGTTAGGAAGTTGTGTCCTAAGTGTGGTGGATATTTTTGGACGCGAATCCCTGATCGGGAAACCTGTAGTGAAGCAACTGCTGAAGGTTGTGCATCTTATACTTTCATAAACGATCCGCCTACAAGGAAAAGCTACAGTTTGAGTGAGATGAGGGAGGCTTTTCTAAGATTTTTTGAAAAGCATGGGCACACCCGCATAAAGCCCTATCCAGTTGTTGCAAGGTGGAGAGACGACATCTACTTGACGCATGCAAGCATAATTGATTTTCAACCCTATGTTACTGACGGTATTGTGCCTCCGCCGGCAAATCCTCTGGTGATCTCACAACCATGCATTCGCTTAGTAGATATAGCCAACACTGGTCCAACGTTCGGCCGACACTTCACAATTTTTGAGATGGGCGGTGCGCATGCGTTTAACTATCCGGACAAGGAGGTTTACTGGAAAGACCAGACGGTGAGGTACCATCACGCCTGGGTTACTGAGGACTTGGGTGTGAAGTCTGATGAAGTCGTTTACAAGGAAGGAATCTGGTCTGGCGGTGGAAACGCAGGTCCATGTGTCGAGTCGATCATTCGGGGATTAGAGGTTGCAACGCTTGTTTTCATGCAGTACAAAGTAGTGAACAATGAGTTTGTTAAGCTGCAAATTCGGACAGTTGACCCGGGCTATGGTATAGATCGTTATGCTTGGCTTTCTCAAGGTGCGCCAAGTGGTTTCCACGCAGTTTACGGTAGCTTGCTTGAAAAGATTTTCAGGATGGCCGGGCTAGCCAGAATCGACAATAAGCTGTTGAATAGAGTTGCGAAGGTTTCCGGCTTGGTGAGTTTGGACAAGATGGCAAGCAGGCTTGAAACTAGGAAGAAAGAAGCGGAGCTTGTTGGAATAAGTGCGGATGAGCTTGACAGGTTCCTGGTTCCGATTGAAAATGCTTTTGCAGTTGCAGACCACACCAAATGCTTAAGCTTCATACTTTCCGAAGGAGTTGTTCCTTCAAACATTCAGGAAGGCTATCTGGCTCGGCTTATCTTCCGCAGAGTCTATCGCTTGCTAAGAATGCTCGGCATACCGGACAAGCTGTATGACATCATGGACATGCAGCTCGACTTGTGGTCCAAGGATTATCCGCAGCTGAAGGAAATGAGAGACGAAATGATGGAGATGCTCAAGGTTGAGGAAGAAAAATTTGAGGACACGATCAAACGCGGCGAAGGGATGGTCAAACGAATCTCCAGCGATCTTAGAAAAGAAGGCAAGAACGAGATTCCTATTGAAACGTTGACGGAGCTGTACGATTCTCACGGGTTGCCGCCTGAGATTGTTAAGCAAGCTGCAGAGAAAGAAGCTTTGAAGGCGGAGGTTCCGGACAATTTCTACGCTTTGATTGCTCAAAGGCATATGCAAGTGTCTAAACCTGTGGAAGAAGAAGCTAAGCCGGAAGAGCGGCTAAAGACAGCAGTTTCAGGTCTTCCCGAAACAGAACCGCTGTACTATCAGGATCAATACATGAAAGAGTTCAGAGCAAAGGTTCTAAAAATAGTCGACAAGGAATTTGTTGTTCTTGACAAGACGTGCTTCTATCCTGAAGGCGGAGGACAGCCGGCGGACAGCGGTTATCTAGCTTTTGATGCCAAGAGGGCTGAGGTTGTTGATGTTCAGAAAATTGGCAGGGTGATTGTTCACAGGGTCAAAGGTGCTGTTCCGAAAGAAGGCGAAACAGTTGATGGAGTGATTGCTTGGGATAAGCGTTACAGTCTTATGAAGAATCACACGGCGACCCATGTGGTCGGCGGAGCTGCGAGGCGTGTGCTTGGGCAGCATGTTTGGCAGTATGGAACGCAGAAGGGTGTTGAAACTTCTAGGCTGGACATTTCGCATTACTGCAGATTGACATTGGAAGAGTTGCATAAGATAGAAGTGTTGGCGAATGAGGCGGTTTTGCGGAATATTTCGGTTGAAACTGAGTGGATGCCTAGGGGTGAGGCTGAAAGCCGCTATGGTTTTAGGCTGTATCAGGGCGGAGCGGTTCCGGGCAAGGAGATCCGTGTCGTAAGAGCTGGAGACTGGGATGTTGAAGCATGTGCGGGAACGCATTTGAAAAGCACAGGTGAGATTGGGTTTATCAAAATTGTTCATTCGGAAAGAGTTCAAGACGGTGTTGAAAGGCTGACTTATTCCATTGGGATTCCGGCCGTTAAGGCTGTGCAAGAAAGCGAGAAGCTGCTTGTGAAGCTTTCGGAAACCCTGAATGCACCGATAGAAAAACTGGATCAGACTGCAGAGAAACTTGTTAGGGAGTTGAAAGAGGGAAATGTGGAGAGAAGAAAGCTCATTAAAGAGTTGGCAGCGAAGGAAAGCGCAGGTATGGAAACGAAAGCTGCAGAAGAAGCTGAAGAAATAAACGGCGTAAGAGTTGTGGTGCGAGATTTTCAAGACTCAATTGATGTGGACCGCATGGTGCGAACAGCAAGCGAGATAATCAAAAGAGATGAGGCAACAGTCACGATATTCTACGGGTCTGACGGGAAAAACGCTAGAATAATGGTTATGGCCGGAAAAGTTGCAATTGAAAAGGGTATAAATGCCAATGAGATAGTCAGAGAAGCCTCAAAGATCATAGGCGGCGGTGGCGGGGGAAAACCCAACTTTGCCCAAGGCGGCGGAACGCACGTCGAAAAGCTGCTAGAAGCAATCAAAAAGGTCAGCGTAACACTAAAGAAACAACTAAGTCCCTAGCACCCGGTGGTGTCTCCCGCAAACACCAATTTCTTTCGGGTTTCTGCAATAAATGATATACGCATCCACGTATTTGGGTGTAGCGCGCGTACAATGTTCAGTAACTCTTTTCCCATGTTTCTTCTGCCACCTCGAACCCGGTCGCCGTTAAGCTCCTATGCAGCTCGGCGCACGCCACTACTTACTTTGATGAAAGATCTCGATCTCTCTCGATCTCTATCGATCCCTGCCAAACCTCACCGGTTTAAACCGTGACGAACAAAAAATCTAATAGCATGCACTTTGTTATATACCCAAAGTTGCCAAGAAAAGGAACACATGCGGAAAAGTTATGAAAAATAAGATCCTTCTTTTCCTTATTTCGATTCTGCTGACAATAACGATATCAATTCATGAAGTTTACCCGTCATCAAACCCCCTTTCCCAAGACGCCACACACTCAGCATCAAACCTCTTTCCGAACAATCAGCAATCTCTGAGTAATCCGCTTAACAAGTACATTGATCCCGAGCTCTTCAATACCTCGAAACCTACAAGAATAATATTACTGACCACCAACAGCGTCGACCCTGCCTCCATCACCGGAAAACTGCTCACAAGCAGGATCACCCCGTCAATCGGAGGCCTCCGTATTCTGCTAGGAGTCGCAGACGCCAGAGCTATCCAATACCTCGCCAACAACCCAGAAATAGTAGCGATACTGAGAGATCGGAGGATAGAGTACTCTACATCAACTAATGTTCGGACGTCGGACCCCTCCCCAAGAGAAAACATGCTCCTTCTCCCTCTTGAAAAAGCCAGACCTGTCTTAGTGGACGATGCCACCGTCGGCAAGCCAGGAACAACCCTCAGAGAAGCTGTTGATATAATTGGCGCACAAACGGTCTGGACAGATTTCGGGATAAATGGAGCTAACTTAACTATAGCCATCGTGGACACAGGAGTGGACTACGGGACCCTCAACCTAGGCTATTGGAACATCGTTGCCAGAGACAAAGCAGGCTATCCATCCACATTCGATCCGGATGCCGAGGGTATGGTGCTCACCAACACTATCGTGAATGCCACATACTTGGTCGATACAAAAATGTATCTAAACACGTCGGGCATCGACCCGGACGTGTATTTCGCGCTTGGCCCATGGCTCAATACGTCCGTGGTCACCAAGTTCTCCAACTTAACGGGTTATCCATGGCCTGCGGACATGGAGATCACTGGAATAATTTCTAGAAGCGGAGATTACCACTTTGGTGTAGTATGTCAATGGTGGAACATGGTTTCAGATTGGTTAATAATGCAAATTTTTCCTGTGTTAGCAGTGGATTCTGCTGAGGCAGGCGTATACGATACAGTTTACGTAGACATTTCCTACGACTGGGCTTGGATGGGATTGTTCAGCTTAAACTACCCTGATATTCTCCCCTTCTGGCCTGGCACATGGCCTCCTGAATTTAGCTTTGCTGATGAAACGCCAATTGACAACAGCCATCCCGTGGCAGCAATGGACTTCACTGGAGATGGAGTCTACGATCTCTCAGCTGGCTCCTTGGGCTACTTGTTAGACGTGTGGGGGGTCTCCCCCAATGTTGGCGATCGAGGCCTCGTCCTCAAGCCCATTGATCCAGGTGGCAACTACGTAATCTTTGTGAACGACTGGTTCGGACACGGGACGTTCTGTGCAAACACAGCAGCTGGCAGAAACTTTGAACATCCACTGGTAGGATCTGGAGCAGCCCCAGGGGCGAAAATTATGGGCATAACCGCTCTTTACATAGGAGACCTAATCGAAGCTGAACTCTGGGCAGCAGGCTTCGACCTGATTACAGGCACAGAAGGCTGGCAGTATGTATCCGGCTATGGAACGGTCTACGGATCGTGGCAATACACCGGAAATCACAAGGCCGACATCATAAGCAATAGCTGGGGAATTTCCGAATGGGCACCACCGCTTCAGCAACAGCTTCTTCCATGGTACGACGTCCTAACAATGCTGGAAGACGCGCTCACGGTTCCAGGCTACCTGGATCCGCAATACCCAGGGACAACTGTAGTTCACGCTTGGGGAAACGGAGGATCAGGCTACGGAACAATAACAGAGCCATGCTTCGCCGCACTACCCATAAGTGTTGGAGCCTCAACTTCCCTAAACACCACAAGCAAAACCAGGTTCAGCCTTGCAGGTGGAAGCCATGACGATGTCATCTCATGGAGCGCCCGCGGTCCAACACCCATGGGAAACGCGAAACCGGACGTAGTTAACATAGGCGCATTTGGGTGGACAGCTGGCCCTGTCTGGCTTGGACTAGGCAACGGTTCCGCATCTTTCGACCTGTTCGGTGGGACGAGCATGGCTGCCCCACTGACGGCTGGCGTGGCAGCCCTTACGATGCAAGCCTACCAAAGGGCGCAAAAAACGAATCCTTTACCGGAAAACGTGAAGATCCTTTTAAAGTCCTCCGCTAAGGACCTTGGCTACGACCCCTTCGTACAGGGAGCCGGAAGGGTTGATGCTCTCGCAGCCGTGGAACTAGCATCAAACACATCCGGAATTCAAGTATCCTCACCAGCCACATGGGAAAATATCCAAAAAAGAATAATATACTCCTGGTCGTTCTATCAAAGCCTTCAAACATCACAACAAATCCCATTCACCTCCCCACAGGGACCTATGTATGATACTGGATGGTTTGCAGGCACGGTTTCACCTGGAAAATCTACGACTACACAATTTACCATTAGAAACCCGACGAACAGAACAGTGAACGTAACAATAGAACCCGTAAAGCATCAACTAATCATAACACAAGCATACGCAAACCAAACGGAAGAGCTGCCGGCAACCTGGCAAGCAACAGGCCTGACGTGGGGTTATCTTCTAACGCTAAATAAGACATTGATTCCGAAAGAAACAGAACTCTTAACAGCTTCCGTCACCATCCCCTACGAGTACTTTGACCCTGACGGAGACTACAACTGGAATCAGCGTTGCGGCATCTTCATCCTAGACTGGACAGACCTAAATGCTGACTTAAGAATTGACCCAAACGAGACCTACAACCTGAACTACGGATACAATTACGGAACAAGCAGCGAGGCAAGAGTGGGCTTTCCATACTCTAGGATTCAAGGTCAACCAGTAATCCTCATCTATCAAAGGAACCAAACCGAAGACTTACACCAGATACCCTTCAATGTTTCCATCGCCTACTACTCTAGGGATAAATGGACATGGGTAGAAACTCCCGACGAAATCAGCGTTGAAGGAAAATCCTCAGTGACGTTCAACGCATCCATCATAGTGCCAGAAGACACAAGTCAAGGAGTTTATGAGGGACAGATAGAAGTAAGTGTCAAACAACCATACAACACAACCATCATGATCCCTGTGTCCCTGCAAGTAAGCGCCACACTTTCCGGAGAAAGACTCACATACGACTTCCCACCATCACCACAGATAGAACTGTACGACTCCTATCGAGTGAACGGACACTTCGACTGGAACTGGAGATACGAATCCGGAGACTGGAAACAATGGATCTTCAATATCCAAGATAGGGAGGTAGTCAAAACCTTTGTAACCTGCAGTTGGACAGAAACCGAAACAGACGTTGACATGTTCACAATCAACCCGCTAGGATTCCTGACAGACGCCTCGTTCAGCCCGTACCTAGAAAGCGGCCGTTTCCAATGGAAGACAAGGACCGGAACAACAGAGGACTACGTGGTTCTGGACACAAATTGGATGTTCAACCCTGTATTAGGAACATACACTGTTCTCCTCCACAACGTCCTTTTCGGTGGGAAAAGCTTCCCAGAAGAAGTCTCAGGCAAAGTTCAACTAGTCAAACTTTCGCCGAGGGGGCCAATAAGCCTCAAAGCAAGGCAGGGACAAACAGTCTCGCAAAACTTCACAATAACAACTGGGAGAGAGCTCACAGACTTGGCAATGTCCGGGCTCTCGGTATTCCAGGTGCATGTTACTCCGACACTTTTGCCACAACTTGGCGCTGAAGAATCAGGAATGTTCGAGGCTAATATTGAAGTCCCGCAAGAAACGCCGGAGGGTAAATACACGGTCATTCTAGCGTTCGTCGCAAGAGAGTTTCCAGATTCACCAGCGTACACCATAATCAACCTTTCAGTAGACAACTCTCCCCCGACCCTCAGCATGATATCACCACAAGACAAATCAATAGTCACAGGAAGCATCACCATCGAAGCCTACGCTGAGGATCCAAGCGGAATCCAAGATGTAAACTTCACAGCCGGCGCAACGTCCGCTGAAATGACTTTCAACAGCACAACCAGCCATTACGCTGCAAACCTTTCCACAACAGAACTGCCTGACGGTCAAAATACCGTCGAAGTCAAGGCTACAGACAAGGCTGGCAACACCGCGAACTCACGCATAACATTAACCGTGGATAACACGTCGCCTGTCGCCTTAATAAACGCGCCACTAAACAACACTTACCACACTCGCACAGTCACAATCGAAGCCACAGGACTAGATGAAAATCTCGAGCGAATGCAACTATACGCCAACGAGTCCATGTTGATCGAATGGAGCAACGGCGGAATACACACGTATGCCTGGAACACGACCAACTATTCAGACGGAATTTACACTGTACTTCCAAAGGTATACGACAAAGCCGGCCATATGTCACAAAGCCAGATCGCAATAACCATAGACAACACAAAGCCTATGGTAAGCATCAGTATCCCGGAAAACTACACGATTGTTAAAGGAACAATTAAGGTAAGCTTTTCGGCGTGGGATGAACATCTTCTCAACGTCTCACTAAGCATTGATGGCGGCACACCCATTAATGTGACAGGATCGGCCTTCATCGAGCTGGACACGAGAAACCTAACAGATGGACTGCACGTGCTCAGGCTATCGGCTAAGGATCTACTCGTAAACGAGGCTGAAACCTCCACATCAATAATCGTGGACAACACACTTCCAACCGCCACCATCATATCACCGCAAAACGGATCATACGAAGCTGGCAGAATCAACATAGACTTCGCGTACTACGACGAGAACCTTCAAGGCGTAGTTTTAACGATGGACTCAGACTCACGCAGTGTCACGGGAACTACAGAATTTCCGCTTGACACCACAATTCTGTCAGAAGGCGCCCATACAATAACCCTTACTGTGACGGACAAAGCCGGAAACACTGGTCAAAAAACAGTAACCACAACCATAGACAACACTCCACCATCAGTGCATATCACAAAACCAGCAAATCAAGCAGAATTATCCGGCAACGTAACCATCCAATTCTCAGCTCAAGATCAGAACCCGAAGAAAATTCTGCTCTACATAGATCAAGCACCCCTCGATGTTACAGGTCGAGCTTCGTATCAATGGGATACAACACAGGTGGGTGATGGAGGCCACACAATACGTCTAATCGCCACGGATCAAGCCGGAAACAACGCGGAGGAACAGATCACCGTCACAACAACAAACGTTGAAATGGCTACAGAAAAAAGCCAGCAGGTGGGCTATCAGTCCGGTATAGGCCTCGGCCTCATGATTGGGGCCGTAAGTGGAATTGTCGTCGGTTCCGCAACCGTCTACATCTTCACCAGAAAAACCAAGCGCGAACAGCCATAACTTTTCTCGTTCTTGTTTCCCTAAAGCATAAGCGTTGAATGATGACGCTGCCTCATCGATCGATAAAATTCAAACATATGGGTAAAAATTGGCGTTTTCAGATATTCCGCCTCAATTCAGAATAAACTCAGACGCCTCTAGATCGTGATGGAGAAAGTATGTTATCGTAAACCTTTCCTTGCACATCTGTTAACTGAAAAGACTGTTCCAAAAGGAAGATCAGAAATGCAACACCGCGCTACTGCTGACTGTCGATGATCATGCAAGTATGTTAGCGAAACACTGATGATAACGTTTTGTCTGCGATGAGTCGAGGTGGCCACACTGCAATATTTTCCTCTATGAGGGGGTAAACAAATAAACGATTTCTGCTTAGGATACAGCTAGGAAAGGCTTCAGAGGGTATGAAAATGGTTGAATGGAAGAGACTGTTGGAATTGGTTTGGCTCTTGTTAACGCCGGTTGCATGCGTCGCCGCATTCTTCGGTTTATACAACAGTATTGGAGTCACTAACGCTTTAGTTCTAACATTAGTGGTAGCTTTTTTGATGCTTCTTTTCGGGTATATCTTGTTTGAAAAAGTCATGGACTAGCAGTGTTCCCTACTCTTATTGCCACAGCACGCGCTAATAATTATTGTTTCGGCAAAGGCTGTTCTGTTACTTTCACAGCGGAAAATCAGTTTTGTCCATTCCATCCAGAGCAAAGGATTAATGTAAGTTTGTACACATGAGTTTGCGGTGTCGAATATGAGGGATCACGTTCTCTGTTCGTGAAGACAAAACCTTTAATACCCCTCAACCCAACTCAGAAAGTTCTATGGAGTTTTTGAAAAAAATCGAGGAAAAATGGCAGAAAAAATGGGAAACCGCCAAGATTTTCGAAGCAGATCCAGATCCAGCCAAGCCTAAGTGCTTCATAACCGTAGCCTACCCGTACCCGAATTCTCCGCAGCACATTGGCCACGGTAGAACCTACACATTAGCAGATGTTCACGCTCGGTACATGCGCATGCGCGGTTACAACGTGCTCCTACCCATGGCATTCCATTACACTGGCACGCCTGTCTTAGCGATGGCTAAACGGCTTGCAGACAGCGACACAGGCCTCATCGACGACTTCGTCAGGGTTTACAAGATTCCAAAGGAAAAGCTGAAGGAGCTCACTGAACCCATCGCTATGGCCCGTTACTTCCACCAAGAAATCAAGAGCGGAATGAAAGAGATAGGCTTCTCAATAGATTGGAGACGTGAATTCACCACAATAGACCCGCACTACAATCGGTTTATAGAATGGCAATTCCAGAAACTGCGCCAAGCCGGATACATAAGCCGCGGCAGCCACCCAGTAGGATGGTGTCCCAAAGACGGGAATCCAGTAGGCCAGCATGATACGGTGGGCGATGTGGAACCAGAAATAGGCGAATTCACCCTGATAAAGTTCAAGCAAAACGATCTGATTTTTCCAACCGCCACTCTTCGCCCGGAAACAGTCTTCGGCGTGACAAACATCTGGCTAAATCCTAAAGCTAAATACGTAAAAGCCATTGTTGATGACGAAAAGTGGTTAGTCAGTCAAGAAAGCGTCGAGAAGCTGGTACATCTAAACCGAAAAATCAAGGTCTCGGAAACATTTGAAGGAAAAGAACTGATAGGAAAGTACGTTGAGAACCCTGCTACGAAGAGCAGAATTCCGATCTTGCCAGCAGATTTTGTTGATCCAAAGAACGCCACGGGTGTTGTCATGTCTGTTCCGGGGCACGCTCCATATGATTATGTTGCCCTAGAGAACATCAGAAAGGCACCATCAGAGCTGAAGCAGTACGGACTGACGCCCGAAGCCGTAGCCTCAGTCAAACCGATCTCTCTGATCGAAGTTCAAGGATACTCAGAGATTCCAGCAGGCGATGTTGTCAGGAAGATGAAAATTGAAGAGCAGTCTGATCCAAAGCTGGAGGATGCAACAAAGGAAGTCTATAGACACGAGTTTCACAATGGCAAAATGAAACAGAACACGGGCAAATACTTCGGTTTGTCAGTGGCTGAGGCAAAAGACAAGGTCAAACAAGACCTAATCCTAGAGGGCAATGCCACGACCATGTACGAATTGCTGAACAGACCGGTCCTATGCCGTTGCAGAACAGAATGCATTGTTAAAATCTTTCAAGACCAGTGGTTCATCGACTACGGAAAACCCGAGTGGAAAGCATTGGCTCACAAGAACTTAGACAGAATGGAAATACTGCCTGAAGAATTGCGCTCAGAATTCAACAATGTCATCGATTGGCTGCATGAAAAGGCCTGCGCCAGAAAATCCGGCATGGGCACACAGCTTCCGTGGGACAAGGATTGGATTATCGAATCACTTTCGGACTCCACAATTTACATGGCCTACTACACAATAGTAAGACACATCAAGAAACATAAGATCCAGCCAGCTCAGTTAACAGACGAAGTTTTTGACTATCTCTTCCTCGGAATCGGAAAAGCCGATGAAATCAGCAAAAAACTCAGTTTAGATGCTAAAATCTTGGAGCAGATGCACGATGAATTCATGTATTTCTATCCGTTGGACAGCCGGCACTCTGGACGTGACTTGGTTCCCAACCACCTGACTTTCATGATATTTAACCATACTGCTATATTCCCTGAGAGGTTATGGCCGCGTCAGATCGTCACCAACGGCAGCGTAATGATGGAAGGGGCAAAGATGAGCAAATCATTTGGAAACATAATTCCGTTACGCGAGGGCCTAGCCAAGTTTGGAGCAGACCCAGTAAGGCTAAGTGTTTTATCAACGGCTGAACTGCTTCAAGATGCAGAATTCAGCCCCACAATAGCAAAATCCATGCGTGACAGAATAGAACGTCTCTACAAGTTCGCTTCAGAAGTCACCAAAACTTCGCGCAAAAGCAAGATTTCAGAGAAATCGTTGACAGTAATGGACAGGTGGATGTTGAGCAGGCTGCAAGACCATGTGAGAAAGGCAACTGAAGCCATGGACAAGCTGGCCGTGCGCAAGGCTATACACAGTACTTTGTATGAGTTGGACCAAGATTTTCAGTGGTATCAAAGGCGTATAAAAGACCAAAAGGAAAACCCGAAAAGAAAAAATGCCATTGCCTACGTGTTCAACCAAGTTTTGGATGCTCAAGTACGAATGTTAGCCCCGGTCGCTCCTCACATATGCGAGGAACTCTGGGAAATGATGGGCGGCAAGGGCTTTGTTTCACTAATCTCTTGGCCTACGCTAGACGAAGCAAGAACGGATATCTTGGCCGAAGGGAATGAAGCCTTAATCACCCGCTTGTTAGATGACACGCTGAACATCATAAGAGCGACAGGTGCAAAGCCGAAGAAAATATGCTACTATACGGCTTCGCCTTGGAAATGGAAAGCTTACCTGAAGGCTTTGAAGAAATCGGTCTCGGCCAGGATTCTGCAAAAGGATCTGATGAAGGAATTAATGGAAGATCCTGCTTTGAAGGGTAAGGCTGAAAAAATGGCGAAGTTCACTGGTCAAATCGTAGATGAAGTCAACCAAATGTCTGAAGAACAGAAGAGGAAACAGTTGCAAATTGAGCTTATCAATGAGGGCCAAACGCTCAAAGAGGCAAAGGGCTTCTTTGAAAGAGAATTGGACGCTGAAATCTATGTCTACGACGAAGAGGATCCAGAACACTACGACCCGAAGGCTCGAGCTGCGCTTGCCAAACCTTATCGCCCGGCGATTTTCATAGAATAAAATATATCAATCTAATCCTTTCTTTTATTGCGGGAAATGGATCCGTAGCGCAGCATGGATATAGCTTAAGCCATAAAGCGCGTCGGCCTTCTAAAGCTGATGCTGAGGAAAGCCGAAAGTCCTGGGTTCAAATCCCAGCGGATCCGCCACCTAGAAATTGCTTAGCAGATCGTTCTGTATATTGTTGATTCGTAAGAGTTCTGCATGAGGTATCTGTCCTTTTCTTTGAATGTTTTTACGTAATACTTATCTGAATATAATCCAATATTATACTCGAAAAACTAATTTTGTGAGAGGCAAGGTAAGTGAAAGGGGAAAGGAAGATTAGGATTGCTTTGCTGGGTATGGTTGGAAGCGTTCTGTTAATCGCACCTTTGTTTTCACCAATATTCTCTGCACCGCCATTGATAGAAAGGCCTTATGAAATCGTTGAAGCAACGATTGAAGGTGTAAGCCCTAAAACAGTTGATCCAGCTTGGGCTTATGATACTGCCAGTGGGGAATTAATCTTCAACGTTTACGAGACGTTGCTCACGTATGATGGTGAACGTGTCGACAAAATCATACCGCAGCTTGCAACAGAATGGGAAATTGAAAACATAACTGGCGAAACTAGCCCTGAAGGATTACCATGGTATTATAGGTACACCTTCAAGATAAGGGCTGGCGTCAAATTCCATGATGGAAGCACATTGACACCTGAGGACGTGGAATACAGCTTCGAGCGTGAGATGGTTCAGGACATCCCCAATGGTCTACAATGGATGCTTTACGAACCATTACTGAATGAACCAAGAGGTGCCATATACCTCGGGAACGGCGATCTCACCGACCCGGCAAATGTCCAGCTGGTTGGCAAGATGATTGATCATTCTGTAGAATCAAATTCGACCCACGTTTGGTTCAACCTTGCCTTTCCGGGAGATTACGGACCATGGCTGCAAATACTATGCCAAACTTGGTCAGGCATATTGAGCAAACAATGGATAAGAAACTATGTAATTGGCATTCTTGGGCGTCTAGAGTGGAACGGTGACTGGGGAGACTATTCAGGCTGGATGGGATACCACGGTCCAATAGCCTCGCCGCTTGACACACCGACTCCAATATTGGATGGAACAGGTCCATTCATGCTTGAGACACTAGACTACACCAACAACTACTGGTCTGCAGTCAGAAACCCTAACTACTGGCGCGGATGGCCCGCAGACTTTCCGAAGCTGGTTGGGATAAAGCCGGCTGGTTACGTTACACGCATGAAAGTTACATGGGCCTACGACTGGCCAACACGGAAAACAATGTTCCTAAACGGTGATGTAGACTTCGTTGCAGTTCCACGGTTCCAAGCGCATGAGTTTCTTGGGCAAGACGGAATAAGATGTGCGTACCCGTTGCCCTCTCTTTCTGAAGATGCCCTGTTCTTCACCTTTGACATTAGTGCGACAACACCGTATGGTACAATATTTCCATCCGGAGTGTTCAATGAAAGTGGAGTTCCAACCGATTTCTTCGGAAATGCAACTTGGGGCATACACACTAGAAGAGCGTTCGCATATGCCTTTGACTACGACACATATATAGCTCAAGCCTACCTAGGCGAAGCTCAACATCCACAGACCGCAATAATCCCGTGCTTGCTGTACTATGATCCATCTGTCACGGGGTACACGTACAACCTGACACGCGCCGCAGAAGAGTTCCAGCAGGTCCCGGGTCTGTGGGATACAGGTTTCACCATGACGCTCGTATTCAGGATAAGCAGCACTGCAACACTCTATCCGGAGCTGATAAAGTCAGCGATTGAAAGT
>Ga0172366_10001331_pt1 | contig 19067 bp, 20 predicted proteins | sample LakKivSesite69cm_FD_114533 | JGI IMG/M metagenome (GOLD analysis project Ga0172366, IMG submission 114533) | Sediment microbial communities from Lake Kivu, Rwanda - Sediment site 69cm | ecosystem: Environmental > Aquatic > Freshwater > Lake > Sediment | place: Rwanda: Western Province, Lake... | reverse complement strand
GGGGGGTAAATCAAACTTTCCCTAACCGGAGGGGAGGGGCAGGTTAGGGAGGGGGATTACTTCCACCCCCACCAACGGTATCTCCATGTTGGTGTTTATCTTCTTCCCTCATACTGATCTCTACGTATGAGGTATTTTTAGGCTATTTAAGGGATCATCTCCTACCGGAGAGGGTTAGGTAGGGGATATAGGGTGGGATATATATTCTATACAATGGACAATCCTTCCTCCTCCTGGTGGTTGGAGTCAGGATAGTCTTATACTATAGGTTAATTTTTGATTTTTTTTTATTTTGTGTTAGGCCGACTTTACGTAATTATTATATATATAAGGGGCGTTTGTAAAATATTGGTTTATAGGTATGTACGAAAATGAAAAGTAACAAAAATATGCAGGTTTGGGCGTGGAAACCGCCTATTTTTATGCAGGAATTGGTCTGAAACGTGCATAAAAATGTTACTTTTTTAGGATTATATTATATTTATTTGTATGTTTGTGGTGTCAATTCAGGTCCTTCAGGTAAGGATTACGGTGAATAGTATGGTGGCCTCCATGAATAGTCCGTTAGATGGATTGGCTTATATTGCAGAATAGAGCAGAGGTCAGCTCGCTTGGCTCATAACCAAGAGGTCACCGGTTCGACTCCGGTTTCTGCTACAACAGTGGAAGGGACGCTTTCCGATAGATCAGCGCACCAGCCCTTCCCACGTTCTTTAAAATATTGGTTGGAAGTAAAACAGAGTTTTTTGTTAGGGCGACAATGAGCCACTCCTGGTGTACGGAAACCGAGGGGGACGAAAACCTACAGAAGTCGAGGATATGCTTCGCTATAAACGAGGCAAAAGGTAGCATCCATCAAAACCTATGTGCGATGGCTTAGGAAGGAACCGTACCGATAAGTCTGTCTAAAACCGAGCTTTCAACCAAGCTTAGTCGTTTTCTGCCTATCTTGGTTTACGCCGGATACGAAACGCGTTGTGTAGAAAGCAGATTCATGCACAAACTCAGTCACAGAGCCTTGGGGAGTTTGACGGAAACCCAATATCGTGATAACCGTCCATCTTCGGATGTGTATACTTTTCGGCCGAAAAGTATACATATTTTAAAAATGTGTATAGTTCTTTAATTTACTCCCCTCTTCCTCCGTATGAAATTGGCGGACAAGATCAGGGGACAGGAGGGGTACTCCTGCCATCACAAGCTGTTTTGCCCCTCCCCCTTTGTTGGGTGGATTAGTAACCTTTAAATAAAATATATGGCAAAGAAAAAAAGTGTTCCCGCAAAAAGTAAGACGGACCGATCATCAACCCCAAAGAAATTAGAACAAATCGGATGGACAACGCTTACACTTAAATCATCAAACCCGTTTGTAAGCGACAAGAAGTTTCTCCACGTCATGTTCATCTACTCCGACTACACGGTGGAGAATGAATTCGGGCATTTCACCGAGGATCTTTCGAAAACGTGGGAACTCCTCTTGTTGGAATTCAAAATGTCAAATAAAGCAGGAGGTTCAAAATGATTTTAGAAGCTAAGGAGATAAAAATCCATGATCCCAGCCAATTATATGCGTCGTCATCATACCCCTCAAAAGGGTTATTCTTGGTAGATACCGGAAGCTCTCGTTACCTTATTTATAATAGTGGGCAAATTGTTGCTTTTGTGACCGGTGACAATATGGAGCCATACTTAGGTGCAAATACCCCTGCCGGTGTAACAGAGGATTTCGCTCTTCGCATCATGGAAACAGCTATACGTGAAACTAAAAAACCTTAACCTTATGAAAATAAACTTCACCATAATCCCCGGCCTATGTTTGGGCGGCGCTTACGACCATGAGAATCGTGAGGCTTACCTCTTCCTTCTGTTTATAGGGGTAAACATTAAGTTCCGTAAAAGAAGAAAGGAAAACCACTATGCCTAAAGTTGTTGTTTATGAGGAGTCCGCAAGGGAAAGACTTTGCGCGCTTAATAAAGGAAGGTCTGATTGGACATATACTGTTTCTGTACACCCAAAAATTAATAATATCTGGGTTATTGATGATGGATCTGGAGTAACCATCCCTAAAGATATTTGTGTTGAACTTACCGAACCCTTCGTTAATAGAGAAACCCCTCCTAACGGTTATAATCCTTTAGATAAAGAAGAAAAGAAGTGGGAACAAAAGGTGATAGACGATTTATCTAAAAATATTTTAATATCGGAGGATATTAAAAGGAGAAAGGAAGGATTACCCTCACGCTTCAATGGTATCCTCGATTTAATAGAGGAAAAGAAAGTTCCAACATTAGAAGAGGTTACTGGCAAAAAACCAATTTACTCATCAAATGAAGGTTATCCAACCGAACAAGAGGTTAAAGAATGGTTAAAACAACATGAGGAAGAATTTGGATTTGACCACAATTCGAAACTTTTAGTATGGGCTTTCTACTACTGGACAAAATCACCAAAACAATAACATGGCACAACTATTTAACGCTATCATTAAAGCCACCGGCGAAAAACTGCAGGTTTACCAATCGGAAACAAATCCTGAAGTATATCTCTCCCCTAAATATCCCGGGAGAGGATTTACTGTTACCGAAAACCTTCCCAACCCTGAGCTAACACTTATAGAAATACTTAGTGAGGCGTGAAGAAATTTTCCCAGGGTTATAAACTCCCCATCGATATTAATGTTTGCCTCTACTGTAATGAACCGGTGGATGCCTACTCACGCACCAAGGATCACATGATCCCTGAAAGCAGAGGAGGAATAAAATCAAACGATAATACCGCACCCGCTTGTCGCAAATGTAACATGCTAAAGGCGGATATGACACCGGAGGAGTTTAAGAAGTTTATGGAAAGAGCTATCACTCTCGAATATCATTTTACCAAAATAAAGACGGGTTACTTTAAAAAGGTCGCTTCTAATTGTAAGCGTATCATAGAAAACAGTACCCCGCGTGAGATAATTATAAAAAACAAAGGGGATGCTGAAAGTAACCAATGACAATGGAGAGCTGGTATTCGAGTTTAACGACATCGGGTACTATGGCATGATCGCCAATACCCTCCTTATGGATATGGCCTGTGGTAACTATAATAAGACGGAATCCCGTGTTATATGCTACCTCCTTACCACCTGCGTATGGAATAATACCATAGACATAGACAAAACCAAAGGATCAAAGATGGTAGGCATTAGCTACAGGTCGTACCTCGATACTATTAATAGCCTAATCGAAAAACGTATTATCTTTGAGGATGAAGGTGTGTACTACTTCAACCCGGAAATGTTCCGCAGAAAACCTATGTACAAACTGAAGAAAAACTTTAAAAAATTCACCCCAAACATTCATTTCGAAGACGAAGAAAATGGAGGAGAGGAAGGAGAAGAGGATAACAAGTGAAACCGATAGAAACAAGTGAGTGGTTTATAAACTCCGGTCCATTGGACCTGGACAAAGAGCTTATTGCTTGGATTAAATCGATCAACAAAGATTTCCGCTCCCGGATAAAATATAAACCGTTCGAACTTTACAAAAAACAAGCCGAGCAGTGGGCAAATGATCTTATCCAATTTGCGGACCTACGGGAAACAGATGAACAGGAATGGTGGTTAAGGCGTGAACATAAAAGGTGTAAGGATAATACTCTTTACTTCGCTAATACGTACGGAAAACTAAAGGATGAGTTCACCGAAAAAGGAGAGATTGACTACGAGGCGTGGGAAGCTCAAGCTATAACCCTTCACCTTCTTGATCGTGGTTATTCGGCTATGATCGGTAAAGGTCGTCAGATTGGTTTTACCTCAACCATGGGCTTATTCGCCGTTAAAAAGGTAAACTTCAATAAGAACTTCTTTACAAAATTCGTTACCCACTCCTTCGAAAAAGGGGTAGAGATCTTCAATGATAAGATTAAATGGCCCTTCGGTAGGCTCCCCGACACACTACGTCACCATGTATATAACGATAGAGATAATTTACTATCCCTAAAGGAGAAGGAAGAGAAGGGTAAGAGTGGTGGTATGGGATCAGCTATCAAGGTGGAAACACCAGCTATCGATGCCATCAATGGTGGATCACCAGGACTTGTATTGATCGATGAGATTGGTCTATTTAATATGTTCGGGGCTATTATGCGTGAAGGTCGTCCTACGATGTTCCGTTGGAACCCTTTAACTAATAAATTAGAGATGAAACGCCAATTTGTTGGATGGGGAACCGGTGGACAGATGGGGCAAGGAGCTACAGCCTTTGAAGAGGAGTTTAATGCTGCCATCCAAAGCTTCAATGAAGGAAAGCACGATTACGGTATCATACCTCTTTTCTTTAATGCCTTCGCAAGAGGTGGTATGACGCAGGAGTTCTACGAAACTGAAAAAGCTAAAGCCTATTCCATCCAAGGAAGAGAAGGAGAGATGGCTCGGGTGCAGTTCCATCAAGCCTTCCCGATGACTATCGAGGACATGTTCCTACGCACCTCAAAGACATTGGTGCCGGTTTCGATGTGTAACGAAAGGATAGAGAAAATATTTATGCTCGAACCTAAGCCGGCTCCTGGATATTTCGAACCGATATACAACAACGACAACCGGATCATCGATTGCACCTTCGTTCCCCTTCCTGACTTTTCAGGTGATCGCATATCTACTACCATTATTACCCACCCTAAAAAAGGATGGTCAGACAGATACTTCCAGGGGACCGATCCAATCAACTCCGAATCCGGACACTCCAAGATGGCTTCCGCTATTTGGGATAAGGTGGACAGAGGTGTTCCTGCTTTTATGAACTTCAGAGATCAGGATCCTAAGACTACCTTCGAACAGAGCGTATGCCTTGGTATTTATTTCGGTAGACCTGCTAATCCTTGTATGGAGCTTTTAGAGGCTAACTCCGGCGACTTCTATAAGGACTTCAAAACTGAGATGGGATATGAAAAATCACTCACAGCTCAGAAGATGCTTCCCGAGTTCCTACAGATAAATACTTTAAAGTGGTGGGGTATCAATAACAAAACACAGACTGCAGGTAAGATCATCACTAAGCTTACCGAGCTTATCGATGTCTACGGTGAGAATATCTTCGTTATGCCTTTTTGGGTACAGCTCAAAACCTTCGTTGAAAAATCGCTTGTTCCTAAATCCGGAACCATGCAACAACAGACACAAAGGTTGTCCAGATATCAGGCGGCCGACCTAAGCAGAGATTACGATGACGTTATCTTTGGTATCACCTTTGCCTACATAAATTCGTTGGCCCACGATAGACTTGATCCACGACAGGAGGTTAAGGAGGGGACAGGACAAAAGCTTCAATTAAAATATGTTATGAACGCTCAAACGGGCTTCGCGCAGCGTTTAGCTTACGTAGATTCTAAGGGTAAGGTTGTAAGATTTTATAATCAAAGAGGTGGAAGGTAAAGGATTTTTTCTTATCTTTGAGATAACCTTTTAAATTTATGATTATGGAAAACTTACTCTATTTTGCTCTTGGATGTAGTGGTATCACACTCATCGTTACTATGTCCTCCCTCTTCGAACCGGTACGCAACTTTTTTAAGCCAATCAAATTTCTTTATAAACTCCTTACCTGCCCTATGTGCTTTGGCATGTACGTTGGTGTTGGTATGTTCTTTGGACAAGGTACAATTGTCTACGATATCCTTTGTGCCGGCGGAATGATCTCCCTCCTTTCATTAGTCATCGCTAAAAACCTCCTTTAATATGTGTTGGTTCAGAAAAAAGAAATCTCCTGTTGAAAAAACAGAGAAGATTAACGAATATAAATTCGTACAAGAAGAAAATATTGCTGGTAATACGGTGTATTGGTACACCGAAATAAACGGAAATTATCTTCAAGGAACAGCTCGCTATGATAAGGATAAAGCGTTAGAAATATTTAACCGTATAAAGGAAAGAAATATATCGTCTACTACAATTAAAAAGTATATAGACCCAAACGTATAATGGAACGGAAGCCTCGCCTCCAATGTCAGGAGTGTGATAACGTAAAGAAGTTTAATCTCACCCTCACCGGTGATAGGTTGTCCTTTAAGATCACCTGTGGTGCCTGTGGTAAGTTTATTCGTGATATTGATGAATGGAAGTTCCATAACCATAATGAAAAGGTGAAGTATGGCAACTTAGCCTTCCCTTTCGGGAGGTATAAGGGTATTCTGATCTTATCTATGAACACGGAGGAGCATATCCAATACCTCAAGTGGATAAAAGGAGAGAAAGGGATATGGGATAAAATGTACCCGCAGTACCGGGAGGCGATAGAATTTCACTTAAATCACTTGCCTACTGAAACCGTTAAAACCGTTGTTACTGAGGATAAAAGCGTGAAGGGGTTTGATCCACTATCAGCTTTTGATATAAATTTTGACGAAGATGAGTTGCCAATGTAATTTTTGCTTATCTTTGTTGTGTTAATACCTCAACTGTTAACAATCAAAATATAAGCTTTTCTCTACCTTAAAAAAGTAGTTTCTTGCATATAACAAAGGTTGTCGTTGAGGGACAACCTTTTGTTTTTTGGGTGAAAAGTAAAAACACCTTTGTCAGGAAGCCTAACCTGACTCTTAATAAAAATTTAATAAGGCATCACACTACTATGCGGTTATCTACAAATGTCCTGCGCTGTGCAAACTCACAACAGGCCCTCAAGCCGGAAACGGATGACAGGTAATCGAAAAAAAAGCCAAACTCATTCTGACAAAATGGGTGAAGACAATAAGAAATGGTAAGGGGTTAGAGTGTGTGTTATTCGGATAAGACCGGGTAAAGTCCCTCTTGAGGGAAAAGGGGAAGTTATATAAAAACGAGAAATATGAGTATAATTAAAAAATATAAAGGTAAATATACAAAGAGTGATGTTGTCTTACCTTCCATATCTGATTTTGAGGTTAAGTATAAATCACAAGCGGGTTATAGACCTTTAATACGTCAGGCATTTTTGGTTATGGATGATGAAGTTGATTTATATGAATCATGTGATAAGCTTACGTTTGAAATATATTACCAACTAAAACAACTGGCAGATGGAAAATAAAACAGCAAATCATAGTATTATAGTAAATAGAAACACTACATTAAAGGAAATGTTTAATTATGGTACAGTAGTAAATTTGTATAATGAATTTTACTATTACAACTTACCATTTTGGTTTGAGAAACAAAAGGACGGCACCACTTACTATGCTTTTTTGGGTGATAAAATTCCTAAACATTTAAAAGAATTTTTAGAAGAAGAGCCGTTATCCAAACAGTATATTGAATCTTTGGGGTGGATATATGATAATAATGCAGAACCTATACCCGCAAGAAAAGATATTCCGTTTGAATTGCCGTTAGCTTTTGTTTTTGATACACAAATGGAGAATGGAAAATGCTTTATCTTGTATAAATTTTCTGATGGTACAGTTTGGATTGATTATATATTAAACAGTGGCGGTGAAGGATATATTTTCAAAGGCACAATAAAAAACAAATCAGAGTTGCAACAAATAATGAAGATGGTTGGCATAATCACTACCACGTCAGGCGGTTAATAAATTTTATTAAAGTATTTGTTTAAGTAGATTGTTTTTTGCTATTTTTGTTACCTAAACCGTCCCAAAGTGGGATCGTTAATTAAAAATTAACCGTTTAAAACAAAAATCAAATGGCACAAAACGCAAGACAATTAACAGTTCTGAATACGATTCAGGCTGCTGCCGCCGATGTTACAATGGCGCAAGGAAACGTAACAATCACAGGACTTGGTAAGGCTATCAAGCTTTCTGATGGTATTGACTATACCGTAACAGCTTATGCTGCGGGTACAGCCGGTGTTAAAACCGTAGACTTTACAACTGCAACTATTGGAGCTTCTACTCCATTCTTAGTTACTGTTGAGTTCCCTAACGCTTTTGCTTTCCCTAACGGAGGTCAAGAAGCAAATGAGTTGAGCCGTATTCGTTCGTACTCAATTTACACAGGTACATCAGCTCCTACAGCTACTGTACTTGCTGAAGCGTTCCGTGATGCAATCAATGCAGACATCTATTCTAAGGTTACAGCTTCTGCTGCTGCCGGGGTGTTAACTTTAACGCAAACAGCCGCATCGTTGGCTGACTTCGATGGAGACAGCGTTATTGGCGTTGGTGGAGCGCAAGGTGCTACTGCAGGTGTTACTACTCCTTACGTTTCTCCTGCCGGTACTCCGACAGTATTAGCTCGTGAAGGTGTTCCTGCGGCTTTAATTTCTGCTACAGGTCAGTACACTAAGTACGACTTAACTCTTCGTTACCCAACTACTAATGGCGTTGCCAATGGTGCTAAAGGGTTCGTTGAAGGTCGCGCTGTGATCTACGCTGCTGCAAACGCTGCAAACTACGCAGCTTTCAACACAAAACTTACTGATATCCTTGATGGATCTTATGCTACTGTAGCTGAGTTCTTAGGATTTGGTATGTAATCCTGGACGTTCTTTCGTCATAAGTTATATAAAAGGTTCTGAAAGGGTGGTGGTTATACTGCCACCTTTTTGGTTTTAAAATAAAAAATGTCAGAAACAAACCACCCATTAGGTGATCTAAAACTCTTCGAACCAAAGAAGGGAGATATGAGGATCGACTACCCTGAGCTTGCAGAAGTACCGGAGTTCAAGGATCTCTCATCTTCAGAATTAAAGTTTGTTTGGTACATCTCTAACAGAACATCCCCAATCATTTCTATGGACAAAGCAGACAGATGGCAGAGTGCTGCCAAGCTTGCTTTTGGAGAAAACGCTATTTCCGCCCGGAAAGAGTTAAGGGATATTATAGAGGGTAAGATGCCGGACAATATCAAAGATGCTGTCCGTGTGATGGCTTCTTACAATCCACATATTCGACTTCGTGCCAAATTTATGGCAGAGTATAGCTTCGATCAGATACAATCATTATTATATGTTCCAGATGAACAATTAATATTGATGGATGGGGATATGAAAAAGAAATACACCGACTTTGTTCTTAATGCCAATAAGGAGCTTCCGAAATTGGTATCCATAATCGAACAAGGGTATGGGGTTACTCTTAAAAACAAAAAGAAGGAAGAGCAAACCTATAAGACTCTTAAAATGTCTGACCTAACTGATGATCTCGAATGATGTACTTTAACCTCATAACAAATCCTATCCGCCCTAATCAGCTTGATGAGGCTAAGGATATGGACTATCATACACGCTTTGGGCGTTGGACGTTTAACGGGCTTCAGGACACCTACCACAGAGAGTTCATCCTAAAGTCAATGACCAATTGGAGCTTCTATAAAGGAGGTAATGGCCAATGGATATTTGATGAGGACCTTGAGGGGTTCTTTATGGATGAGTCAGGTGATGTACGTAACCGCTTACGTTGGACAAAGAATATGATCCGTCCGATGGTGGAACAGTACGTGGGTAACGCGATCAGACTTGCATATAATGCCAAGGCAAAAACATACGGGGAATTTGTAATCAACGAGCGTGAAAAACAAATGCTACGTATGAAGGGATTTCAGAAAGTATCAGAGCTTCTTCCAGAGTTTAAATCAATTATTACCGATCGTGTTCCTATCAAAGAAACAGAAGAGGAAACGATGGAGGATTTCGACTTAATGTTCGATGATGACCTGGCAGAAACAATAAACAACTTACTTGAATACATAGAAAGAGATATCAATATTACCGAATTAAAAGTACGTATTATGAAGTTCCTTGCCATTAATGGTGTGGGTATCTTTAAGGGGTACGAGGCTAATATGAAGTATCGTGGTGAAGCTGTTGATCCAATGTTTTGGTGGTTTGATCGTACAGCCCGTAATCCGGATCTAACCGATGCCGCTTATATGGGACAATGGTATTGGATGGTTCCTTCTTCAATCTATGAGCGTTGGCAGGACCTTTCTCCAACAAACCGAATGATACTTGAGAAAGCTGCTATCAATAAAGGTTCACAACTACAAAGTCTTATCAACACGTATTACTACTACGATGTTCAGGGAGGGAATATACCGGTTTATGAAACCTATTGGAAGGACACTACTCCCCAAGATTATGCGTGGGTAATAAATGATTATAGTCAGCCGGAGTTCTTACCTATCAATACAAAAAACTCAAAGTATAAAACTAAAGACGCTATTGAGCCTCCTCAAAACGAAAAGACAGATAAAATATTTAAGAAAGGAAAGAAAGTAGCCCGTATCTACGTAGACACTATCCGTTATTGCATATTCGTTCCTAAAGAACAAATAGGCAGTACAGAAGATATTGTTTTAGAGTGGGGTGAATTGCCATATCAGGAAGGGTATAAATATGATCCTTCATCAGCTAAATACCCATACAAATGCTATGTATGGAATTACGATAAAGGACAAATCATTACTCCATTAGATGATGCAATCAATCCACAGAGAATGATTAATCGTTTGTTGTCGGTTGCTGAAAGTCAAATCAACAATGCCGGCGTAACCGGTATCTCTATCGCTTCCGAAGCTATTAACCCAAGAGACGGGGAAGATGGTACGCGAAGAGCTATCAATACAGGTAAGCCTATTATCGTAGACACGGTTCGTACCGGTTCGGTTCAGAACTCTGTTGGACAATACGGGGCCACCCTTAACCCGAATGTGTTTACTTTATTTAATACCGTTAAAGAGTTTCAGGCAGCTATGGGTGATGTTACCGGTGTGAATGATGCTATGGTAGGAACACAGGGAGGCAGCGATGCTCTCGTTGGTGTTGTAGAGGCGCAGATACATAGAGGAAGTATTGTACAGGAGCCGATCTATTATTCTTTATCCCGTATTATGGAGCAAGCTTATCAGCACATGGCTACCGTTGGAAAAAGAGTTTATTATGATTCCCCGGCTAAACTTATTTCTCAGGTAGGAGAGAAGGGGTATCATATTATTGCTATTACCAAAGATCACGTCATGGAAGATTTCCGTGTAAGCGTTGAAAGAACAGAAAGTGATGAGATGTTAAAGAATCGTGCAGATGGCCTTATCTTTAGCCTTATGCAGGGAGGATTACTCGACCAATATCGTGGCTCGATGTTGCTTGGTCGCGCTACTCCGGAAAGAGTAACAAGAGCTTTACGCGAATATCAAACCGAAATGCAATACGCTAAGAAGGAACAGGACAAGATTAACCAACAGCGTATGATCCAAGGTCAACAACAAGAGCAACAAATGATGGCAGATCAACAACAGATGATGAAGCGCCAGGAGGCTATTGCTATGGCTCAGGACGAGGCGGATAAAGACTTCGAATTAGAGAAAGAGCAGATGAAAGGACAGCAGGCTTTAGAAAATACTATTGTCGCTTCTGAATTAAATCGTAAAAATAATTTGCAAAGATCAAAATAATTTGCATAAATTTGTGAAAACTAACAGTTATGGAAACTTCATCTAAAGAAACACTTCAAGATGAAGCTCCTAACTTAGCTGAGAATCAAGGTAATCAACAGGTACAAAACGTAAACCCTGTTGACTTAAACGCTAAGTGGAGTGAGCTTCAAAGTTTGTCGGTTGCTATGCCGGCAATAAAAGACAGTCAAGAATATAAAGATCTTGAGTCAAAAATTAAGCAGTCGGTTGATAAAACCTCTGCAAAACCGGTTCAGAAGGCGCAGTCAAAAGCTGAGGCGCTAACAGGACACGAAGAGGAGGAAGAGGATAATAATCGTAAGAGCAATCCTTTCTCCCGTAAAAAGGCAAAAGAATCGTCAGAGTCAATTTCTAAGATTGACAGAGATGTTTTTGCTGAAGTAGCTAAGGAGTTTGGTATCGGGGTTGAAGATCCCAACAAGTTCTTTGGAGAAGTGGTCCCTAAGTGGAGAAATGACTCGCAGGAGTTGTCTAAGGTAATGGAGGAAAAAGAAGCTCTTGAAAAAGACATTAGTTCCCTACCGGATGGCATCCGCACAATAATCAATACATTCTTTGAAGGAAAGAATTGGTTGGATGAGGCTAAGAACCTTACTACCCGTCCGGACTTTAACCTGGATGTAGAGAAAGTTGATGGCGATTTATTGGCTCGCTATTACCATAAAGAAAAGTATAAGACTTTGCAGAAAAAATACGAGGACGGTGATTATGATGAAGATGATTATAAAGACCGTTTAGAATTGCTAACTGATGCTGCAAAGCCTCTCTTTGAAAGGGATAAACAAGTGTATCATAAAAAACTTGCTGAACTTACGAAAAATGCTGAGGAAAACGAAAAAACCTTTCGCAATTCGATTAACGGTTCGGTTGATGCACTTCAAAAGAAGTACCATGGTTTCGAAAAGTCACAGATCCAAAAGATCAAAAACGCTCTGACCACCGGGAATATTGATAGCCTTTTAAGGGAAAAGAATGGCGCTTATAAAACTGATGCTGCTGAAAGAGTAGCGTATATGTTTTTCGGCGACATGATCTTTGAGGAAGAAACAGCAAAGGCAGAGAGCAGAGGTCGAACAGAAGCTAATCTCGGAATTGTCGAGAAAGGTAAAAAGTCGATTGAAAGTTCAATAGCCATTGAAAACGACAAGAAGCAGGTTGAAGAACGTGCGTTAAACCACTTAACTCAACTGAAATCGTCAAACAAAGATCCTTACGCTTAAAAACTTAAAACTAAAAAAAAATGAATTTCAATCTTCCAAATGATGCGTTTAGTAACGTAAACCTCAACTCCGTAGGCTCCGAATATGCAGCAACGTACGGACACGACATCTCTCTATTAATTGCAAAGCAAACAAGAGAAGAGATTTTCGATTCTTCGCCAAAACAATTTTACGATTTGGCATTGTTAAACATGAAAACTCCAAAGTCTTGGAAGTCGGATGAGTTCTTCTATAAAGAAGTAGGATATCAGCGTCAGCCGGTAATCGCTACAGGTACAGCTTCAGCAGCTTCTTACCCATCTACACAAACATTCACAGTTCAAAACATTGATTATATCCCAACAGATTATATCATCGTTTACCCGAATGGTGCTGTAGGTAACGTAACTGCTGTTAACACTTCAACAAACGAAATCACTGTAACTCCTCCAACAAACGGAACCCTTCCTGCTGTTGTGGTAGGAAACAGCTTCGCGTTATTATCTTCTGTAGAAGCTGATGACGTAACCGGTATCGCTAACTATTTCCGTCAGGATTATATTGAGCGTAACGGGTATATCCAATTATTCTCAAAAGCTATTCACTACGGACAAGTGGAGTTGTATAAACTTCAAAACGGAGCGGTCCACTCTGACTGGTTAGCTTCTGAAAACCGTAACATGATGCGTCAACATAAGATTGACTTATCTAACGCATTTTGGATGGGCCGTAAAGGTGAAATCACAACTGCTGACGGTAAGAAAGCGAAGATGACAGATGGTATCTTCACAATGATGCAGAATGCAGGATCTCCAAACGCTACTACAACTGTTGCAACTTTAGTTGACGCTTTTGAACAAGTAGTATTGGATTCTGAGTACGGAGAATACGGACAAGTTCGTTTCGCGTACATGACACCGAAGATCAAAAATGAGCTTCGTAAAGCTTACACAGATCAGTTGATTCGTTACACTCCGGAAAACCAAAACATCGCTAAGTTGCACTTAGATGAGATTAATATCGGTTCAAGCCGTATCGTACTTGTTCCTTTCCAAAGATTCCAAGATCAAGCATCTTTCTATCCAGGATTTGAGAACCGTATCGTTATCGTTGACCATAACACCATCGATTGCTACGAGATGTGGGGAACTATGTCAGGCACTACACCTAACCGTTCTCAAGGATTTACCAATTCATACAAAGATATGTGGGTGGCTTGCCAATTAGGTGTAGCTATGAACAATCCACTTTCTTCAGGATGGATTGATATCACAGGTCTTTAATAATTAACCACCATATAACCCTCCCCTTCGGGGGAGGTGTTATTTTGGTAAAACTATAAACCATGTCAAAAAAAAGGAACCCTGCCCAAAATAATAATACGGGCAATGAGGCAAACGATAAGTCCTCAGATTCAGTAACCGGGAATAACAAGTTAGTAACCGGTAAAAACCAAGAAGCTCAAGAGATAAAAGGTCCAAAGTCAGACTCCGAGACTGATATGAACGATTTTATGAAAGAGATTCTTGCTAATCAGAAAAAGCAAGCTGAAGAGTTTAAGCTTCTCAGAAAAGAAAATGAAGAGCTTCGCAAAAGAGTAAATGCTGCGGATTCAGATCCATCTAAAGTTGACCAGGACACATTAGATGACTACCAAGATGAACCCGTTGTGTTTTTTGCGTACAGCCACCGTCCATCAATGTTCAGCTACCGATTGAAGGGTAAAAACCTTTTACCTCCTAATGGTCCAATTCTCTTTAAAGAGCATTACCGTTATACAACAGGTACGAGCTTTCAAAGCCGGGTTCACACGATATCTCAACATTTAAGCCACAGTAAGCGCGAGATAGATTATATCCGCAATTCACCGGAATACAAAGTGAGATATTTTGAGAACATGGAAGGCGCTACAAGTTACAATCATGCGTATGCTGACGTGTTAGGGAAGGAATCAACCAAAGTTTCTATGATGACTGACCACGCCGTTATTCAAGCTGTAACAAACGAACCTCGCTTATCTGTTAAAGCTGACATCGATTCAATGCGTAAGGAGTTAATCCAATTACGTGCTGACGATGCAATGATGAACAGAAAGAAATTAGAAGAGCAAGTTAGGAAAGATACCGTTAAAGGTATAGAGGATTTAAGTGACACCAACTTCGCTTTGGAGGTTTCTAATCTTCAAAAAGCAAGAGGTTAGTAAAAAAACACGAAGGGGTATTTGTAATTTAATTATATTTGCCCTATGCCAATTCCTGCTCAAGATATTGCAGATGCGATGCGTGCCCAGCTCGATGCTGAGGGTGCTGACCATTATGACGATAATCTCGATATTATACCTGCCATCAATAACTCTGTTAGATGGCTTGAATCAGTAATTAATTCCACATTAGGTCAAAAGAAACCCGGAGAAGAAATTTTCCGGGATTTGACTTATGCAGATGTTTTCAGGACATCTGAGACTTCACGTGTGTCACTCGATGACTTCCGTTTTGAGGTTTGGACAATAAACTCGGTGGAGGTTTTACCTACTACCGCTACTACAGGAGCTGCTGTTCCGGCTATGCCTAACAATAAGCAATCGTATTACCGCCCCGACCTATACCACGTATCTGCTACCAAGTACACTAAGCGTTTAACTGTTGAAGAGTGGACAATTAACCGTGGTAATCCTTTTATGCCGGGTTACGAAGGTGATGCTATCTGTGATGATATCAAGGAGTACGCGTACCTTAATCCGGTTACGTATAATCCATCCAACACTGTAGTTATCGCTAAGGAAATTGAGATCCGCCCTGTAGTAGACAAAGGATTGGTAACAGTTTTCTATTCGAAGAAGCCCGATAATATTACCGTCCTTACTGATGATATAGAGTTTCCGTATAGTGTTTTTCAATTACTACTTGCTAAGGCATTAGCTTACATTTCGGTTAAGCAGGGTGATGGAACAACCTTATACACTGTTTCGCAGGCTGACATTAATCAATTACTTCAAACAATTAACTAATTATGGCCAGTTATCGTGTTGTTGCTTATGATGCTCTTACGAACCTTAAAGTAATGTTTGATGATTCGGATATTCGCATCCCACAAATTATTTGGTGGATACAAGTTATTTCCAACAGACTTCGTTCAGAAGATTATCAGGCAAATAATACCGGTAATTATTTATCAACATACTCATCGGTTACTGTAAGCGTAGATGCCAACGATAGACAATACATTGACCTGCCTACGCAGATCTTATCTTTGGCTAATGAGAGAGGAATCCACTATATCACCTATAACGAAGAGACGTGTTGTTGTGCCGGCCCTGCATGGGCACAAGTGATCTTCCACGATACTACTCCTGCCAAGGCAAAGAGATTGTATATGGATGAATACGAAAAACCTTCCACTAAAAACCCTTACTTCTACCGTATCGGTGATAAGGTTGATGGTGTAAGTGTTAACCGTGTTTATTTTCTCGGGACAGAATGTATCAAACTGACTGATGTAGAGATTTGCATTATTTCAGAACTTGATCCTTCCCTTGTTTGTGATTTGGATGACGAGATACCTTTATCACCGGAGCTTGTGGTTGTATTACAACAGGAGCTTCTGAAGTTAGGCCGCTTTATCAAGATGGTGCCTGAAGAGAGAGTGAATGACGGATCTGATTCATCTAAGGCAACAACAGCCGGTGTTCCTCCAATTGCACAAGCCCCACAAGTCGAATCTCAACAACCTACTGAATAATGAACGCAAACTCATTTGTTACCGCTGACCATATAATTGCTGAGGTTACTCACGCATTAGGAGATCAGGAATTTCGTGGCGGATTTACGAAGGGATGGTATATGTCCCGTATTCAGGATGCTCTTCAAGAGCTTTCCTTCGACTCTCACATGTTTAAAATTACGAGAGATTACGATTACCCTACAGAAACACATCAGTTAGAGATGCCTGAAAACAGCTTTAACATACTTGAGATATATGGATGGAATGGTGCATGCTGTGCGCCGGCTACCTCTTCTGTAATTTACCCTAAGCGACTTTTTAATAATAAAGGTGGTAACGGAACCGGTTATACTGCTCGTGTAAAAAGAACAGGAGAAACTGGAGGTAACGATCCTTTCCAACCAAACTACTTCAATGACGGAAATTACTCCAACTACCCGGAAGCGAAGTATTGGTATAACATCCATAACGGAACTATTATGCTTTCCTCTAACTGCTCATCGTTTCAGAAGATACGATTAGTGTACAATGGTATTGGAATAGACAGAATGGGAGATATTCCAACCATCCCTAAATTCTTTGAAAGAGCCATCAATGACTATATCGCTGAGAGATTCTATTTTGTAAAAATGGGGCAGGAGCCAAGAATGTACGCTTCTATTTACGACAGAGCTTCCGCTAAATTGAATGATTATGTTAATGGAAACTGGCATAAAGCAATCAAAAGAGTGAAGATGATGGATAAAGTTGAAGTTGAGGCAATGAACGACTATATGGCAAATCCTTACCATAAATAATGAAGAGTTTACATCACCCTTGGGACATTAAAACGTACAATTCAGGCGCTCAACGCGACTTGGATCAGGAACTCGTTTATGTTCAAAGTGGCGCTCACGTAGACGCCTGTAATTTCCGTGTTGTATCTATGGGGGGCGACTACTCCGTAGCCAAAAAGATAAACGGAGAGGAATTATTGTACCCGAATATCGATAACCGTTGTAACGGCGGTACCGGTGCAGCCCTTTCCGGAAATTATGAGTGTATTGGAGCTGCCGAAATAAACGATCATATCATTGAATTTTGGGCTGACGTAAACGAAACTGAGCCATCACTTATTCGTGTCGATGGACAGATCGTTTGTTATTCTACAGACTTTCCTATCACCTGGAACCATCCACTACAGATAGCCAAGAATGAATCTTGTATCGGTGGAGAGGTTTATATTACAGACGACAATGTTCCTCCGATGATTTTTAATATCGAGGATCTAATGTCTAACTCAGGTATGATTAATGGATCTACCTGTACCGCTAAATATTTTGATTCTTTTAACCTTTCTGAACATCAACTGCAGGTTACTAATCCTATTGACCATCCCGTATTTATCAAGCTTACCTCTAACCAATCCGGCTACAACGAAGTGTTTGGATCAGGGGGCTTACCTGTTGGTTACTATTCGTATCAAATACGATATGCAACACAGGCCGGAGATAGAACGGTGTGGAGTGTCCCTACCCCTCTCATCCCTGTGGTGAGCAGGCTTACTACAGGATGCTCCCCCACGTTTCCGAATATGCAGACGCATAGTAAAGATCCGGATATTACATCTTCATCGGTTTATGGTATTCACTTAAAGTTCCGTGTGAACAACGTGAATAATTTTGACTTTATGGAGGTAAGAAGAAACGCTTTTTATGCCGGTGATCCACTTGGCGTAGCTCCCGTTTCTGAACTTATAGGATCAGTAAATGTTAGTAATGGAGAGATAGGTGTTATCAATGTTTTAGATAATGGCCCGCAAGCTGAGGAGAGCCTTTCTCCTGATGAAGCTGCCGAATCTATGAACGCTATTCAGAAGGCTAAAGCTATTCGTTATTTCAATGGAAAGTTGTATTTGATGAACCTTGAGTATGCTTCGAGAGATGTGGAGGCTGATATTACTTTCGTTGATTCCGGACCAACCGCTATGTTCCCGGTTATTGAGAAGATTTATAAGGCAGGATTAAAAGACGCTTGGAAATACACACACAATAAGCCATATATGGACGGGGAGAAGTACGGCTTTTCCGCTGTTATCTATGATGATGATAATCAGTTTACGTATGCTGTACCGGTGCCAAGCTTTGATAATTTTCAGATGCCTGACAGACGTGATGTTCCTTCTTCAGACACTATAAGTCATAGTTACTTTGGGATGTCTGAGGCTGCTCGTGTTGATGGAACTATTGGCGAGAGCCACGAGATATTCGATCTTGACGATGCTGTTGCTAAGTCAGACGCGTGTTCGTTCTTAAATATTCTGGACAGAGACAGAGGTAAAACATTAGGTTTTGACTCCTATAATCAAAATCAGTTTGGGTGCCCTGATGCTCCGGAATACAGAAACGGAATCGGTGTAACAACAGCTCATTTGGTGGGGTACAAACCACTAACACCAACGAGCCAAGAGGACTCTCGTTGTGGGGGTACAGACTATGTAATAAATACATGGATTGAAAATGATGTTTTAGGCAAGCAGAAATATAACCCACAAGGGTTTGCTCCTAATTATTATTCTCAAGGGATGGCTTTAAAAGGACTTGAATCATATCCTGATTGGGCTAAAGCTTTCTCTATCGTACGTACTGCTCCCGCAAAAAGGGTGGTCGCACAAGGAATAGGGTACTACAGCTTAAACGCTGGAGGTGGAGCTTTTGGCGCAAACCTAACCAAGAATACAGACGAATTTTGGTTTTACTCTCCCGACACAGATGCGGGC